>Ga0307511_10000211_pt1 | contig 59246 bp, 50 predicted proteins | sample 13_EM_MG_FD_200266 | JGI IMG/M metagenome (GOLD analysis project Ga0307511, IMG submission 200266) | Populus trichocarpa ectomycorrhiza microbial communities from riparian zone in the Pacific Northwest, United States - 13_EM | ecosystem: Host-associated > Plants > Roots > Unclassified | place... | reverse complement strand
AAGCGGAGATCATTCGCAAAAAGCTCGGGCACCTGGAGACGTATGAGTCGCGGTCGGTGATCGTGAGCAGACACCTCAGCCATGCAGACGTCTTCTCGATCGCCAGGGACGGCGATTTTGCCTATATCAATTACCTGATGGTGGAAACCGGGACGATCGTTCAAACACATACTACGGAGGTGGAAACCCATTTGGAGGAGTCGAATGAAGAAGTGCTGTCCTTTGCGGTGGCCAGGTTACGGGAGACTTTTAATAGCATGGCCCGTGAGCTCATCCTGCCATTCCCCATAGAATATCCTGAAGAAGGCATCCTCATTACAGTGCCCAGGGGAGGTGATAAAAAGAAATTGCTGGAGCTTTCTGAAAAAAATGTGGAGTATTTCCGGGAAGACCTGCGAAGGAAAAAGACATTGCACCTGGAAGGAAAGACATTGGATGAAAGAAAGAAAGTTCTATACCAGTTGATGGAGGACTTGCAATTGTCCGAATTGCCTGTCCATATCGAATGTTTTGACAACTCCAATTTCCAGGGTAGCTACCCTGTATCAGCGATGGTATGTTTCCGCGATGGGGTGGAAAGCAAGAAAGATTACCGGCATTATAATGTAAAGACAGTACAGGGCATCAATGATTTTGCCACGATGAAAGAAGTCGTGTACCGGAGGTACAAAAGGCTGCTGGAAGAGCAGTCATCCCTGCCGCAGTTGGTGATCATCGATGGGGGAAAGGGACAATTAAGCGCTGCGATGGATAGCATTACGGACCTGGGTCTTACAGGTATGCTTACCGTCGTCGGGCTGGCCAAAAATGAGGAAGAGATCTTTTTCCCGGGAGATACCGAGTCTATCAAGCTGCCTTATAATAGCGATAGTCTCAAGCTTATCCGGCGGATCCGGGATGAAGTGCATCGTTTTGGCATTACCTTTCACCGGCAGAAAAGGAGTAAAGGCACTTTTGTAAATGAATTGGAGCAGGTACCCGGTATCGGTCAGCGTACAGCAGATCTTTTATTGAAACAGTTCCGTTCGGTGAATAAAATAAAACAATTGACGGAAGAAGAATTGGCAGCAGTAATAGGGCCTGCCAAAGCCAAACTGGTTCGGACGCATTTCAGCAAGGAGGGATAGCCTTTTTTTGCCCCTCCGGGGCAAAAAAAAAGGGGCCAGGATAGATATCCAGCCCCGTTTTTAAAATCCAATATCCTATGAAAAACCAGTGTAAAAATAAGGAAACGTTTTTATTTAGCAATACCCGCTTTTGGGTATTTTTAAAAAATATATTGCATAGTAACTAATTAATTTTTAGTTAGTTATCTAAAATATACTCCGGGAGGAAAGGAGGATATACCCCAAAAAGAAAGAGATATCGTGTTTTTACGATATCTCTTTCTTTTTAGAAATTATTTTTTCCTTTAATAGGACCACAAATCCTGTTCGTAATTGAACACTTTTTCTTTAATATTTTCTCCTTCGAGTAATTGAAGGATCGGGTCTTTGATATAGCCGGCTACAAACTGATCACCGGGATTATCGATGGTTGACTTAATAATGCGGCTGGAGAACATACGACTCTCGAACAATTCTTCCCAGCTCATACGGGCGCCATAGTTCTTACCATTATAGGCTTCATATTTAGCGAGCATGGGTCGCAGGTCGGGATAATATACCCAGAAGATAGGTGTTACGGCTCTGAAAGATCCATCTGGATTAAGGATCGTCTTTTCCGGAGCGATGCCCAGGATGCGAACATGCAGGCGGGATGATTCTTTATCGAATACCCACTCTTCCTTGATCTGGTATCTTTCGACGGCTTCAGGGTTGAACTCGTCCTGGATAACCGTATCCCGCATCAGGCCTTTGGAACCATCCGGGTCATTAACCATGTCAGGAACCTGGATGGTCTTGGGTTTGGCGACCAGGCCTTCTGCAATTTGCTTGAAGGTCATGGGAGTGGTGAAGCGGTCGTCAACGTTCGCATCGAAGGCCGTGATCTGGTTCCTCTTGATCTCATTGAGCAGGATATTGATGAAACGTTGGTTGCCATTATCTTCTGTCGCTTTGTATACAAAGGCCAGGTTCATTTTTTCATGAACGTCCACTTCTCTCCATATCCGCTGACGGTATACGGCATCATCCTCACGGATATGCTCATAGGTCAGGGGAGTACGATCTTTTACCAGATTACGTTCGATGATAGCGTCATTTCTCAGGGACTTGCGCGGCGTATCCAGCTTGATATCCGCTTCCAGGACAGCTACAGGCTTGGCTACTGTGTCTTTCACAGGAGCCACGGCTGTATTGGCCCCGGCCTTGTTCTTAGTGACGGTCGTCTTCTTTTTACCGGCGGTGACAGTTCTCTTTTTAGCAGGGCGCTTGACCTGTGCATCCACTGTTCCCACTGCTAATGCGAGTACCGTCGCCAGCAAGCATAATCTGATAAAATGCTTTTTCATCTCTCTTGGTTTAAATCTTATATAAAAGTTCAGAAAAATCTGTCCCGGATGATCAGGTGATCGAATCCGGGACAGGTCTTATAATTATTTCAAACTAAATACCATGGGTGGAAGTTCTCTGGTCCTTCCATCACGGCCTACTACTCTGATCTGATCAAAGAAGACATTCGTACCGGGGGAGGCTTTCGAAACGATGTTCGCTGCACTTCCCGACCAACGGTTGCCTTCATTATTAGCTTCCATATATTGGGGAACGTTCCCTCCGATAGCAGCCAGTTTATAGCTTACTACCCTGAAAGGAGATTCAAATTCGGAATTTTCAAGTTTGGCCAGTAAGCCGCCGATCGCTTTAAATTCAGCAGAAGAGATAGCACCGCCTTTTTTAGTACCGATGAATCCGGTAGGATCCGGCAGGAATTTCACCCTCATGGGGAATTCGGCGATCTTTCCGGCTGAGTTAACAACGATCTTAGCCATGCCGGGAGCTGATGGTTTGGCAACATACTTGTCCCCGCTGACTTTGGAGATATTACCGCTACCGGAGAAGCTGACAGATACTTTTTCACTACCTACGCTACCACCGGAGATGGTGAGCGGGTTCTCTTCACCCACATAAAGTACGTTCATCTTTTCCAGGAAGACAGAGGCTCCTGAAGGTTGACCTACCGTATAGGGGATGACCTTATTGATGACATCCTTGCTTCCATCGGGCTTGGTGTATTCAATCTTTACATTCACTGTCCCCGTGGAAGTTACACGTGTTTTATATAGCGCTGTTCCATCAGGGCCCAGGGGCTGTTTGACTCCGTTGATAGTCACGTCGGGCTTGGCAGCGTCGCTGAAGGCTCCGATACCAGCCGTAACATCCAGTTCATCACCGGGCATCAGGTAAGTGGCGTTGGTACCTACCAGGGGCTCGAATTTGTCAAATACTACTTTCACTTCACCGATCTGTTTGTGCAGGAAGTCGATCACATGGGATTCAGAGTTCTTAATATCACTCTGGAATTTACTGAGGATCGTCAGGGCCGCAATGGTCGGCGTCATATGGAAATAGTTGATGGTCCAGTCTTTCGGAATATTACCGGTAGATGCATTTCCGGATTCCGATACGGGCACGCTGAGGTCGAGCGGTAATTTCTTATCGAAATTCCCTTTGGCCTCGGCCAGCTCTTTTTTCGTGACATCGGGCAGCTCAGGATAATGAGATGGGTCCAGGACATCCAGCAGATCGGCCTTAAATTTTACCAGGCTGGTATATAATTTCGGACCTTCTCCTTTGGTATCGAAGATACGGGTGGCGGCATCGAGATTACCGTCCGTGAATTCTCTTTTACCATCCTTCATCTGGGGGTTCGATTCATTGATCAGTTGTTCTTTCAGGCCTTCGATATAGGTGGTCAGCGTAGAGGAGAGCTTTTTCACCTGGTCGGCCTTGGGCGCCCATACGGCTGCTTTAGCGGCAGTCTGGGGGTCCTTCGCGGCTGCCTCAAAAGAGGTGTACGTCGTTTCGTTCTTTTTGTCGACAACTCTATTGGACTTTTCTATACTGGTATTCACGGTCTTAAAAGCGTTCAATACCTCCACGGATACATTCAGTGCCAGCAGGGCTGTAAGCACCAAATACATCATATTGATCATCTTTTGCCGCGGTTCTTTAGGTAAAGACATGGGCTAGTAAATTAATATTATAACGATAATAAAGTTTTTCATAAGTGTTTCAAACGGTCCGGACAAAACGGGCTGCTGGTTGCATATTGTATTATGCCTGGCGACCTTGCATTGCGCTCAGCATGTTACCGTACACATGGTTCAGATTACCCAGGTTCTTAGCCAACAGGGCTATCTGTTCCTGTGTCTTCTTAGCGTCAGTTACGCTACCCTGCATGGTCTCAGAAGCCTTCACCAGGTTGCCATAGAAGCTGTTCATCGCTTTCAGATGGTTATTGGTGTCCTGCAATTCCAGTTCATAGATCGCATTGAGTGAACCCAGGTTCTTCGTCAATACCTGTACCTGTGTATGGAATTGTTTGGTGCCTTCTGCTGCTGCATTGAAGCTTGAAATAGTATTGGTAGCACTCTGATAGGCGCCTTTCATGCTATCAAGGGCAATGGATGCTTCTTTCGTCTTATTGGTATAGTCCGTAGTAGCAGCCAGGGCTCCGGACACATCGCTGATCTTTTCAACGGTAGTGCCGAATTTTTTAAATCCTTCGCTCAGGCGGCCCAGGTTAGCAGGGGTAATATCTGCTTCCTGTAACATTTTGTCCATTTTTTCCAGGGCAGGGTTACCGCTGGGTCCGCCACTGGCCAATTTAGGCAGCGCTTCTACCAGGGCATGCATTTCACCTCCGGGAGGGGGTAAGAAGGCATACACGACGAAAATCAGGGCTTCTGTCAGCAGTCCGGCCGTCAGGAAGAAGTCAGCCAGTTTAGTATGCAGGATCTTTTGCAGGGCTCCGAAGATTACAACGGCAGCACCCACGCACACTATAATGTTTATAAGTCTTTCGGTAGATTTTGATACACCAGCGCTCATAGTTTAAATTTTAAATTGTTTTGAAAGGGGATTTTAAAAGGGTTTGGAAAAAGAGTTCCTGTTGAGTATTGTAAAACTAAAACGAATTTCTCCTGTAAAAATTTTGTTGGAGAGGCAAGGCTTTGTTAAAAAATTTAACCATACCTCTCCAACAGTTATTTTATGTATAGGGGCGGCCTTTGGCAGGCTACCGGTAGCTATCTTTGGGTAGACAAAGACTCTATGGCAACCAACCGACTCGCGATGACTGACTATTAACGGTTTGTCAATGTAGGTGGCAGATCGATCACACAGCGGAATCCGATATATGATTTGGCAGTATCCTGGTACTCATAAGTACGGGTACTAGTCTGCAGGAAATAGCCTACATCTTTCCAGCTTCCTCCACGGATCACCTTACGTTTCATGCGGGGAGGATCGGAATCCTTCGCATTCCAGCGGATATCGGGGTTCATGTCGTGCTGGAAGTTGTAAGAACCTTCATAGTAGAAAGAAGAGGTCCATTCTGCTACGTTACCAGCCATGCAATACAGGCCAAAATCATTAGGCCAGTAGGCGTCAGCACGCACCGTATAGAATCCGCCATCTTCCGGGTAATTACCACGACCAGGCTTGAAGTTGGCAAGTAAACAGCCTTTTTTATTTCTCAGGTAATAGTTACCCCAGGGGAACATCGATTGAGAACGTCCGCCTCTTGACGCGTATTCCCACTCAGATTCAGTGGGCAGACGGAAGTCCGATTCAGTTGCTTTATGCTGTTTTTCCAGATTGGCATTCAGGTAGTGGGTCCTCCATTCACAGAAGACAGTAGCCTGGTTCCAGTTGACGCCTACTACCGGATAGTTACCGAAAGCAGGATGGGAATAATAACGCTTGGTCATCGGCTCATTGTAGGAATAGCTGAAATCACGGATCCAGACGAGGGTATCCGGGTAGACCTTTATATCTTTTTTCCGGATAAACTGGCCGCGGGGCTTGCCTTCGTTCTGCTTTGCGGCCGCCTCTTTCAGGTCGAATGTTTCCGAATGGTAAACCAGCTTATTCGGGTCGATCTCTTTCTTCCCGAAAATACGGTTATCGGGAGTCACTACCAGTTGATCGATTTTCTCGATGGTAGCTTTATCGCCCCATTTAATGGCCTGCGTCTTTTTCCAGTCGATCTGGAATCTGCCATCGACGTCTTTCCCGTATTGCATCAGGGTAGCCGCAATCGAATCTCTCACCCAATTGGTGAACTGGCGGTATTCGTTATTAGTGATTTCCGTAGCATCCATCCAGAAACCGCTAATAGAAGTTTGTCGGTTACGTGCAGTGTAGGCGAAGTTCATGTCTTCATCACTAGGCCCCATGTGGAAAGTTCCAGGTGGTATATAGACCATCCCGGGGGGCTTCGAGAGATTGTAGGCGCCTGCAGGAGAGACCCCGTGCAACTGCCCATCATCGGGTAATCCCTTATGGGATTTGCCTATTTTACCGCATCCGGCCGCGAAGAGAAGGGCGGACAGGGCCGTCAGTGTGGATAGGTTTTTCATTTTCATAATTTTAAAGGGTACTGGGCAAAAAAAGTCTTTTGACAACATCTCGCTACAAGTTTAAAATTAATTTTTCGAAAGTCAAAGCTTTCATCCGGATATTAATGTCTTTACATAGGTCGGATGGAGCCTCGCCATTCGTAATCCTATGTTAAACCATTGCTTGGGTTCAAGACGCTAATATCATTAACGCAGGCCATGGATAACTTATTGTATTATTCTACCGCTAAACTTTTGCACATTTTCGAGGAGTCGGATAAGCGCATCTACTTCATTTACAGGAAGTTGACATGAGTAGTTTTTGCATAGGAAAATAAGGGGAAAGTCTTCAATGGGTCTGTTAAACAATAAAGGGAATTGGGTATTTTCTTCTTTGGCGGATTGGAAGACCCGGTAGGGAATTATCCGCTGCAAGAACTCCTTCCGGGTATTTTCCGGCCGCTTGCCGGTAATAACAATCTCTGGGATTATATACGTAATAGCCTGGTACAGGGTTGCCCAGACACCGAAAGAGCCGGGGTAACTGGTAACAGGACGGTGAAGGGCGGCTGCCATTCGGGTAGCCCGAGCCATCCAATCAGGTTCATTAAATATAATGGACATATATGCTAAATTGAAGGCCATTAGCGCATTCCCGGATGGAATGGCTCCGTCATAAATTTCTTTTTTTCGGACGATCAGGTCTTTCTGATCCCGGTGGGTGAAAAAGAAAAAGCCTGTTTCATCTTCTGTGAAATTTTCCAGAACATGCTCCATAACTCCCTTTGCCTTAATAAGATAACTGGCATCTCCCGTGATTTCCTGCAATTGTAACAGGGCGGCGATCACACCCGCATAATCATCCAGAAAGGCAGGGAATTTGGCTTCTCCCGCCTTGTATGAATGATAAAAGAAATATATGCCTTTCCCGGTCAGATGCGCCCAGCAAAAGTCCATATTGTCAACAGCCCGATCTTTATACTCTTCTATTCCCAAGGCTCCATAAGCTTTTGAGCAGGCTATGGTCATCAGGGCATTCCAACCCAGCAATATCTTATCGTCCAGGGCAGGACGAATCCGCCTGAACCGGTGCTTAAGGAGTTTGCGACGGGCATCGGTCAATCTTTTTGCATCGGCCGGTGATAGCACCATTTCTTCGGAGTGAACCGGTGAAATAGACGATCCGGAAGCCAGGAAAGGACGGGTAAGAATATTTTTTCCTTCCCAGTTACCTCCCTCCGTGACGCCATGCCAGGAGCAAAAAAGGGCGGCATCCTCCCCCAGGACAGTGTCGATCTCAGACTTGTCCCATACATAATATTTTCCTTCTTCCCCTTCGCTATCCGCATCCAGAGCTGAATAATAAGCCCCTTGTCCATCTGATAACTCTCTGTGAATGAAGTCCATAGTTTGCTGAATGGCTTCCCTGTACAAGTCTTTTTTTGTCAATTGAAAGGCCTCGCTCAGGACGATCACCAGCAAAGCATTATCATATAACATTTTCTCAAAATGTGGGGCCAGCCATTCATTATCAGTGGAATAGCGGGAAAATCCACCCCCAATCTGATCGTAGATGCCTCCCTGTATCATTTTATCCAGGCTCAGGCATGCCTGCTGTAAGGCCGGTTCTTCCCCGGTAAAATGATAATAATGGAGGAGGAACTGAATGGAAAAGGTCTGGGGAAATTTAGGCGCGCCTCCAAAACCACCCTGCCGCCTGTCAGCCGTCGCCATAAGCTGTTCATAGATCTGCCGGAGGGTGTCCGGGTTAAAGATACCGGAACCCGGAAGAGCGGCCCCGGCGTCAGAGGGGCCGGAAGGGATACCGAAGGAACTGGAGGTAGCCACATGTCGGGTAAGACTTTGAGCCTGCTGCTCTATTTGTTCCCTTTTTTCCCGGAACGAGGTATCTATAGCAGAAAGCACGTCTTTCCAGGAAGACCGGTTGTGTACCGGACGGGGCGGAAAATAGGTTCCCCCATAAAAGGGTTTTCCATCCGGCGTCAGAAATACGTTCAAGGGCCAGCCACCACTGCCTGTGATAGCCTGCACTGCATCCATATAGATATGATCGAGGTCCGGCCGTTCTTCCCTGTCTACCTTTATATTGATGAAATTTTCATTCATGAAACGGGCCGTATCCTCATTCTCAAAACTTTCCCTTTCCATTACATGGCACCAATGGCAGGCAGCATACCCGATACTGACCAGGATAGGCTTGTTCTCCTCCCGGGCCCTTTGCAAAGCCTCCTCTCCCCAGGGATACCAATCCACAGGATTATGAGCATGCTGCAATAAGTAAGGGCTGGTCTCCCTGGCGAGTCGGTTTGTATACTGCATGATCTTCTAATGCTTCAAGCGGCAAACTGCAAGCTTCAGGCCAAAAAAAGCTTCAAGCGGCAAGCTTTTAGCTATTAGCCCTTAAATAGCTGATAGCATCAAGCTTTTAGCTGTTAGCCAGAAATTTATAAAAATTTAATAAATTAATTAAGTCAACTTGTAGCTCGCAGCTAACAGCTTGCAGCTAAATTTTACGTCCTACCACAGCCAGGTATTTCTCCAGTGCAGAAACCATGGAAGGCGCCTGCGGCTGAGGGGCTTTGATATCCAGGGTGAGTCCGGCTTCTTCCACCGCCTTGGAAGTATTACTGCCGAAAGCCCCTATCTTGGTGCCATTTTGCTTGAATTTGGGATAATTATCGAAAAGGCTTTTTACGCCGCTGGGAGTGAAAAAACAAATGATATCGTATTCGCTCTGGCCGAGGACCACAGTCAGATCATTGCTGATGGTCCGATACATGAAAGGAGTGGCAAAACCGCAATTGTTATGCTTCAGCCAATTGATGATCTCGTTGTCCTGCTGGTTCTCCGAGCACGGATAGAGGAACCGCTCGTTCTCCTTATGCTTGTTAATGACATCAAACATGCTTTTATTCAGCCCATCCGCTCCATAGAATACTTTTCGTTTACGGTATAAGATGAACTTTTGCAGATAGAGGGCAACAGCTTCCGTGATACAAAAATACTTGGTGTCCTGAGATACACTGACCTTCATCTCTTCACAGATCCGAAAGAAGTGGTCGATAGCATTGCGGCTGGTGAAGACTACGGCCGAGTATTGCGCAATATCTATCTTTTGCTTACGGAAATCTTTAGCGGGGATCGGCTCCAATCTTATAAATGGATGGAAAGCAAGTTCCACGTCGTATTTCTTAGCCAATTCGAAATACGGCGACTTGTCTGTTTCTGGCCTGGGTTGAGTGATTAAAATCTTTTTTTTATCCCCGTTTTTAATCATTGTGTGTGCCCCTCTGTATTTGCAAAATTAATACACTTTTTCCAAATATGTCAATAACACCTTGTAAATCAATAGCAGGGGTGCTATTTCGAAGGCGCAAAGGTACAAAAAAAAGTGAAATGGGGTGAGTTTAATTTCATTTCGTACAGGGCGGTAAGCCGCCAGTACCCGGTAGGTCAGTAGTACAAAAACCATTACTAATGAGACTGTTATGAAGATTTCACGGGCATCCGGACCTGAAAAAGTGATCAGGATCAAGAAAGGGAGTAAAAAAATACCCAGCATTTTATTCACTAAAAACACCACAAAAATATAAGTATCGGTAGCCCGTGTAATATTGAAAACCCATCCACAAAACTTCAGAATAAGGAATTTGACCAGGTAAATGACCCCTAATCCAATCATGCAATTGAAATAAAGGATCCAGAAGTTGATACCTGCCCCGAAACGGGAATAATGAAGTAGAAAACAGGCGTAGAGGCCTCCCGTGATGATAAAAAGAATATTTAATAATAAAGAGGGCAATGGTGTTTGCAGCACCTGCTCCCGTATCTGTTGCTGACGGAGTGAGACACGGAAAAAAAGTGTCATCAGGTTGCCGAAGTATTTTTCAAAAAAGATCCGCACCAGCGCAAAATAGAATAAGATGCCCAGCAACAGATAGAAGAGACTATCCTTGGAGTTGGACCGGTGTATCTCGAAAGGTTGCTGCACCGGTTTTCCGGTAAAGTTGAATAAGGGATTAGCTGTCAGAACGGATCTCCAGAAAGAGCGGGCATCCGGCCCCTTCTCGGTTAGGACCGGTGTAAGTCCCGCAGATATGGGGGTATCATGCCGGATCAGGGTATCATGCCGAACGGAGGTATCAGGATGGACCACGGCATTGTAACGGGCAGCGGAGTCATGGCCGGGCACGGTCATATTCTTTCGGACTGCACTATCATGACGTACGGAAGAGCTATGCCGCACCGAAGAGTCGTGACGGAGCGTAGAGTCCCGCCTCGGCACAGAAGGAGGCCTGGCAAGCCTGGGCGCCGTTGTGTCCTGCGTTCGTTCCGCCTGAATAGGGGGTCGGGGGGTAGTCGAATCCGTTTGAGCAGATAGGTTACGGAAGCAAAACAAGGATAATAAAAGAAGAAAAGGGAGTTTTGTCACGATATATGGTTACTGTTACAAAAATATCATAGTATGCTGATTACCCGAAATTGATTTTTAACTTAAGTCTCTCTAAAAGAAACTGACATAGCCCAGATGGATTTTTGAATCATGAAAATTAAGATTGGTGTCATTTCGTTTGCCCAGGGCATAGGATATATTAAAAATGCCTGCTTTTGTCTCAAAAGCCATTCCCAGCCCCAGGCCCAGGAATGTATTGTCGAGGTTGTAACCGGGAACATTGTTTTTTGCCCAACCGGCATCGAGGAACGTGAACAAAAAGGAATTTAAGCCGATGAGATAGCGATATTCCACCGTCCCGACCGCATATTGAGATGCCAGAATGCTCTCTTCATCAAATCCCCTCAGCAGCTTATACCCGCCTATCAGGAAAAGTTCGTTCCGGTAAGAGGTGGGGCTGTTATATACTCCTCCATTGAATCCCAGCTTTAGGGTAGAGGCCCTTGAAATGGGGAAATAGTGCGCTGCTGACAATTTCATAAGGAACTGATAAGAATGCTGTTTGACCGTATCATAGAGAGATCCGAAGGAAAAAGAGGTATCGTTAGGATCTTTCAATTTCAGGATCTGGGGGTTCTGCTTCACTTTCTTTGTTCCCGCTGATCCCAGGAACTGCAGCTCATTCCCTCTCCGGGGATTGAAGCGGTAGTTCGTGTTATTAAATTCATAGGTCATGCCCAGGCTCACCGAACTGATATCCGCTTCCGTGGGCAAAGCATGGGCTGCGATCACCTGCAAGGTATCTACCGTTAATAAATTCGAGATCATGTCCTTGATGAAGACCGTACCTGTCTGGTGAGCTGACAGGGCATATTGCACACCCAGCATCAGGTTAATATTAAGATAGGAGGAGTCCTGTTTGTACAGGTCGAAAGAAGTATTGAGCCCAAAAGGTGAATTCAGCAGGTAGGGTTGCTGAAACGATAAGCTCAACCGGGGCGACTGTGGCTGCAATTGCTGCCAGTTGAGGCCAATGCTTTCCCCGCTGCCCAGTGTATTTTTAAGGTTGATCGTCGCCTCCCCCGTGACCAGTATCTTATTCCCCAGGGCAGGGTCGCTGCTGGGCAGGAAACCTATCAACGCATTGATCTGGCTGCTCCTTTTAGGCTTCAGATATAGATTAATGACTGAACCAGTGCCCAGCATGGTCAGCGTCCAGGATTGCTGCTCCTGTACGTAAGGCAATTCCAATATTTTTTTGCTGATCGACTCTAATTTTTCTTTCCGGTAGATGCTGCCATTCGGGATATTAAGATAGTGCTGCAGGAAATCATTGGATATTTTCGCCGTACCATATATGCGGATGCTGTCGATCCTGTAAAGGGGACCTTTCTCAATATTCAACGTTGCCGACAGCTCTCCATCGTCCTTTAATACAATACTGTCCAGGCTGACCTTTGCGAAAGGGTAGCCGTTATTTTCCAGGTAATCCAGCAGCATTTGCTGCCGGGCCTGGAATTGCCGGAAATCCAGCGGACGATGGGAAAAGTTCCTTTCATTCCAGGAAACAGCCGATAAAAGGGCAGGCTCTATCTTCCGGGTATTAATAAAGGCCCAGCGATAGGCATTTCCGACATATAAACGGACAGCGGCATCTGCAGAATCATAGTGAACACTGTCCACCGAGACAGTCATATAGCCTTTTGCCTGTAGCAGGGCGGGCATATTATAGATATATTCCGTACAGGTCTCCCTGGACCTGAAAGCCGTTTCCAGGCCCAGCTTCTTCTGTATAGAAAGGGAATCCTTATCCACATAAGAGATATGTAACCGGTATTGTGCAAATCCCCTGGAATTGCCTAATAACAGTAACATTAAAAGTGTACGGCCATATCTTCTTAATTTTGCCATTGGCTCACCATCAAATTTAAGTTTGGCGTTCGGGCCGTGAACCCGTGGTCCACTTATTTTGTAATATTCGCGAAAATCAGGCAAACCCTATGGCAGGTATTTATCTTCATATCCCTTTTTGCAAACAGGCCTGTCATTACTGTAATTTTCATTTTTCCACTTCATTGAACCGTAAAAACGATTTTGTCGCCGCTTTATTGAAAGAAATGGAATTGCAGCGGCATTATATCGGGTCAGCAGCAGTAGAAACAGTGTATTTCGGAGGAGGCACCCCCTCTCTGTTAACAGAGGAGGAATTAGGGCAGATCCTGGACCGGCTGCAGGACCTCTTCCACCTGACGCCCGATGCAGAAATCACGCTGGAAGCCAATCCGGATGATATAACAACGGCCGGAAAGTTAAAAGCCTGGAAGCAGGCAGGTATCAACCGGCTGAGCATCGGCATCCAGTCATTTTTTGAAGAAGACCTGCAGTGGATGAACCGGGCTCATGATGCCGGCCAGGCGGCAAATAGTATCCGGATGGCGCAGGAGGAAGGACTGGATAATATCAGCATCGACCTTATCTATGGGGGCCCCACTTTGCCCGATAGTCATTGGGAAAAGAATGTGGCGCAGGCTGTTGCGTCCGGCATTCCCCATCTTTCCTGTTACGCGCTGACCGTAGAGCCCCGGACGGCACTGGACAAGATGATCCACCAGAAAAAAAAGGAGGCCGTCAATCCGGACGACCAGGCCCGTCAGTTCCTTCTATTGATGCGCTGGCTCGCTGCCGCTGGTTACGAACATTATGAAATCTCCAACTTTTCCCTGCCCGGCCGCAGAAGCCGGCATAACTCTTCTTACTGGCAGGGCAAACCCTATCTGGGCCTGGGGCCCTCCGCTCATTCATACAACGGAAAGTCCCGGCAGTGGAATGTTGCAGGCAATGCCCAATACATAGATGGGATCTTCGCCGGCAAGCTCTTATTCGAAAAAGAAGAATTGACTCCGACCCAGCAATTGAACGAATATATCATGATCTCTCTGCGGACTATGGAAGGCTGCGATCTGCAGCGGGTCTCGGACCAGTTTGGTGAAGAAAAGGCCCGGGAATTGCGGGAGCAGGCAGAATCGTATGTACGTGACGGGAAGATAACGGTAAGCCAGAATCCTATATCGGTGGGAGAGGTGGAGCAGAAAATAAGGAATACCCGGCTCGTGTTAACACAGGAAGGGAAACTGCTGGCCGATGGCATCGCAGCAGATCTATTTACGGTGGATCCTCCCCTTTAAATAGCTGACTCCTTCCGCCGCTGTCAGAATAAGCACCATCGCTAAGATGGCCACCGCTCCGAAACCCTGAAATGAAAGAGGCATATAATTAGAGTTTTTACACTATTGTTAGACAAGGTACGGCTCAATTTGTTTAAATCCATCGGCCGCTTTAACATTTTCCCATAAGATCCGGTAAATCATCCCGGCTATAGGCATCTCTGCTTTTATCTCCTTATTTATCAGGAAGATACATTTGCTGGCATTGTATCCTTCCGCCACCATATTCAGTTCCAGGCGGGCCGCCGTGACCGAATAGCCTTTCCCGATCATATTTCCGAAAGTCCTGTTGCGGCTGTACAGGGAATAGCAGGTAACCAGTAAGTCGCCCATGTAGACAGAAGCTGCATAATTCGCACTTTTTCTATGAGATATAGGATCTTCTTCCCTATGGACCCCCACTTCGACATGCCGGATCCCTGCTTTCAGAAGGAAACCGGCCATTTCATCTGCACAATTCGCGATCAGCACACTCAAAAAATTATCCCCATATTCGAGTCCGTGAGCGATCCCCGCGCCCAGGGCATAGATGTTCTTCAGGATCGCAGCGAACTGCACACCATATATATCGTTGTTAATTACCGTGTTAATATATTCCGTTGTAAAGTAAGACGCTATTTCCCGGGTATTTGTTTCATCCTGACCGGAAAAAGTCAGGTAAGACAGTTTTTCTGCGGCCACTTCTTCTGCATGGCAGGGGCCCATTACCGTAAAATAATCCGCAATATCCACGCTAAATTCCCGGCTGAGATAATCATTTACCAACAGGTTTTCTTCGGGCAATATCCCTTTTACAGCAGAAAGGACTTTTTTCCCTTTAAAGGCATTTTTGTCGAGACCTTCCAGGGTGCCCATCACATAGGCAGAAGGAACGGCGATCACCACACAATCCGATCCCTCGATGATTTTGCTCACTTCGGAGCTGAGGGTCAGCAGGTTTGTATCAAAATAAACCGAGGGCAGGTATTGGGGATTATGATGCCGGGATTGCAAATGGCTTATAGTAGCCAGATTCCTTATCCACCAGTTGATGGGTGTTCTATTATCGGTAAGGATCTTGGCTAGTGCTGTAGCCCAACTGCCGCTGCCTATTACTCCAAAGCGCATACTATTTGTGTTAATCTTTTTTCCCTTCGAACAATTTATCTTTCGGGACTACTTTGACCTTCGTTCCACTTTTCAGTGTTTTACTGACGATGCTATAGGGGCCTGTGATCACCTGGTCACCTTCTTTAAGCCCATCCGTGACCTCTATGTAATTGATGTCCTGGATATCCGTCTTCACCTTTACTTTTTTCACAGTGTCTCCAGGCTGAAGGACGAATGCCACTTCATCCAGGTCCTCCATGGCTGATACAGCCGTCTTTGTTTCTTCAGGATTGTCATCTTTATTTTTTTCGTTATCATCCTTATTTGCCTGAGTAACCTTATCCGAATTTTTTTCCCGGGTAGCTACGGAATTAATGGGTACAGAAAGTACAGTGATATGGGTCCGGGTCTGGATATCGGCGCTGGCGCTCATGCCCGGACGGAAAGGGAAGTTTTTGGGCCGGGCCGGATCGATCAGATCCTTGTAGGAGTCAGGAACAAGGCGAATATGTACTTTATAGTTCGTCACATCATTCGTGGACAGCGTGGTGGTAGAGCCGGTGGCGGTAGAGACGCTGCTGGCTATCTGGGTAACGATCCCTTTGAATTTACGGTTGTTATAGGCATCTACTTCGATCAGGGCCGAATCACCCAAATGGACTTTGGGTATATCGTTTTCGCCTACGTCCACGATCGTTTCAATTTTACTCATATCGGCTACCCTCATCATTTCGGTACCCGCCATCATGGAGTTACCGACTACTCTTTCCCCTTTTTTTATACTCAACAGGGAGACCACTCCGTCGATAGGGGAAACTACCGTCGTACGGCTGAGGTTCTTGGCAGCTATGGACAGGTTGGCCCGGAAGCTCGCCACGCCGGCAACATTTCCTCTCACCGTCTGCAATGCTGCCATATAATTAGCTTCGGCTGTTTTATAGGCGCTCTCCGCCGACTCGTATTCGGAAATGGAGATTACTTTCTGATCCAGTAATTGCCGCTGCCGGTCGAATGTCTTTTTACTGGCGTCCATGGAAGCTTTCAGGCCGGGCAACTGTGCCGACATATTGGAGACCAGCGCTTGTTGCTGGTTCATCTGGGCGGCAGCCTGGTCACGTTGGGTAGTATAGATATCTGCGTAAATTTTTGCCAGCTCCTGTCCTTTCTTAACGCTGTCTCCCTCCTGTACTACACTGAGCTCCACCACTTCTCCGGAAATGTCGGGGCTGATCTTTACTTCTTTTTCCGGATAGACCTTACCGCTTGCGGTGACAATTTCCGTGATATTGCGTTTGATGGCTTTTTCCGCAGACACTTTTATTCCCTCTTCCTTACCCAGCACCCCTGTTTTTTTTAATATCACGAGTAGCAGGATCAATACGACCAATCCTATGATGATCCGGAGAAATTTCTTATTCATACGTTAACAGGTTATTCTTTTTTACAATTTTATTCCCATGCCTTTATAGAATTCAACCACCTTCATTTTGAATACATAATCAAACTGGGAATATAACAGGTCAATTTTTGCTTTATAGTAATTGTTCTGGTTGGTGAGCAGGTCGATGGTGTTAAGCATACCGACCTTGTATCTTTTCTGAGCGTAGTCATAACTTCTTCCGGTGGCTTCCACTGTTTTTTTATTGGCTTCGAATTTCTGGAAGGCCGCTACCGCCAGGTTATAAGCCTGGTAGATATTCTGTTTTAAGGTAAGGTTGTCCAGTTGTTGCTGCAGCTCATAGTTACGCTGGTTAGCCATGGCCCTTTTGTAATTTGTCTTCAGGGTGCCTCCGTTAAGGATGGGGACATTGATCTGGAGTCCAACCTGCTGGCGGAAATTCTGATTGAGCTGGTTAAAATAATCCGGCTTATCGTAGTGGGCACTTAAAGTGGGAGAGGTGGAATAGACGTCGTAAGCAGTTGTTCCTACTTTTACAGTTCCTATCTGCACTCCGGAAGGAGCGCCAACACTATACCCGGTGAAATTGGTGGTCTGATTGGTATAATTGGTCCCCAACGAGCCGAACAGCGAAAAAGTCGGGTACATGGCAGCCTTGTTTGCGTCTACGAATTTACGCCCGGCCAGAAGCTGAAAGGCGTCTGCCTTTTGCTGGGGTTGATTGGCCAGGGCCAGGGAATAGACCATTTCCGGCTGCAGCTCTGCCAGACTCTCGATAGGAATTTTGTCTACAGAGGGGGTGTCCAGTGCAAAAGGCGCCGCAGCATCTATGCTCATATAGGCTTTGAGACTAAGTACCGCCTGCTGCACATTGGATATCGCCGTAACATAAGCCGAGCTATCCTGGGCCACCTGTGATTCCAATTCCGCAGCATTCAGTTCCGGTAACGTGCCGGCAGACACCTGTTTGCGGGTGATCTCCAACTGCGTCTGGGATTGGGTCATCTGCAGTTCTGCCGTCTTCGAGGTCTGATAGCTCAGCAAGAACTGCAGGTAGGCATTGGCCACATTGAGGGACACATCATTTCGTAGCTTGTCCGTGCCGGCATTCGCAGCGTTCAGCGCGTATTTATTACCCTGTGTATTATACCGGAGACTGTTGAAGTTGAAGAAGTTGATATTCGTCTGCAGGGTGTATTGATTGAATACATACCCTTGAGTGATAAGACTATAGGTGGTGGGATCCTGGTTGCGCCCTGCACTGTACCCCCCCCCGCCACTGAAGCCCAGGGTAGGTAATTGGGCCAGTTTGCTTTGTTCCAGAGTCAATGCAGCCAGCCTGGCCTGAACATCCGATTGTTTTACAGATATATTATTGGCAATGGCATATTCCACACACCGTCTAAGATCCCATTTATCCTGGGCATAGCCTGGAAGGCCCAGCACAGGTAATAATAGTAGCAGCAGTCCTTTTTTCATAGTAATGCAACAAATTTTTAGCGCTTAATGTCGGTAAACTTCGGCCTACGGGCCTTGTTTACGACCGGGCTCCGCCCGGTTTGGAAGCATGCCCCGGTAAAAGTTCGGCTAAAATACACATTCCATCCTCTCCGGCAAGGGGGAAAGCTACCATTCAACCAATTTTTACAATGCTTTAATGAAAGACTGCTCCAGGTCTCCGATCAGGTAACCGGGATCTTCCAATCCGGTGTATAAACGAAGCATCCGGTGTTCCTTATTAGCGGGGTCGAATTCTCCGGGGGCCAGGGAGGCACACCGGGGCAATAGGAGGGATTCATGGCCTCCCCAGCTTACGGCCATCATAATATGTTGCAGGGACTCGCAGAATGTAACGATCTGCCCGGCGGTAGCAGCCCGAATATAGAAACTCAGCAGGCCACAGGCTCCCTTCATCTGCTGCCTGGCCAGGACATATTGGGGGAAAGATTCATCAAATGGGAAGAGGATCCCTTCCACCTGTGCATGATGCTTCAGGAAAGCCGCTATTTTTTGGGTAGTCAATGTAATGCGATCCAGCCGGACAGGCAATGTCCGGAGCCCCCTTATCAGCATCCAGGCGTTAAAAGGCTGAATACCACTGCCGATATTGTTGTATTCGCTGTCGAAGATCTTTTTCATCATGGCCCCACTACCGGTGAGTACCCCGCCGATCGTGTCACTATGGCCTCCGATGTATTTGGTAGCCGTCTGCATAGCGATATCGATACCCATTTCAATGGGCCGCTGGTAGAGGGGGGTACAATAGCTGTTGTCGATGATCGTGAGGATGTTTTCCGACCGGGCCAGTTCCGCCACTGCCGGGAGGTCCTGGATCTTATAATCCCAGGAATTCGGAGATTCCAGGTAGATGATCCTTGTATTGGGCAGGATGGCGCGTTCAAAGTTTTCGATAAGGGTGCCGTCAATATAGGTAGTCGTCACTCCAAAGCGGGGGAGAATTACATCGAACATGCGCTGAGCCCAGGTATAGGGCTTTTCTACCGAGACTATATGATCGCCCGTTTTTACATTGGCCAGCACCGCAGCAAAAATAGCTGCGGACCCGCTGTTGAAGACCAGGCAATCTTCCGCTCCGTCCAGCGCTGCCAGCTTTTTCCGGAGGATTTCCACGGTGGGATTGAGCCCGCGGCTATAGAGATAACCACTGTATTCATCTTCAAACAATTCTTTTAATTCCGCTACGGTATTGACCTTGAAATTACTGGTCTGTATAATGGGAGGCGCAACGGCATTAAAGTAATGTTCCCGGTCCTCACCCAGTTCATTGATTATGTAGGAGATGTCCATATCTGTTTATAATTTATCGGACGACTGGCCGTCGTCCGGAAGCTCACAATTTATTGGCCTGCTTCCACCACACTTCTGCCAATCCATCCCTTTCCTCCATTTACCTAATTGCATATACAATTGCCTCATTTTTTAAACGGGGGCTAACCACCTAATTGCATATACAACTCAAAAAGACATACATACCCCCGGTATCCCACCCCTCCACCTGAACTTTCCTCCTTTATAACAGCCATTTGAGCCAAACATAGGCTCCGGTTTATCCGGGCACTCGTTAGACCTTCTGTCTGAACACTGTTCAGCCATCGGTCGATATCTTCGCTTTGCTCGATATCCTTCATTTCACTCGGTTACGTTCGAACCTTCACTTCATTCAGTTGGGCCGGGGGCCTTCTGCCGGAAGTCCTGTGGCCTTCCTTTTGACCGCAAAATATATTACAAAAAAACAAGCAAAGATCCCGGCGCCGTAAGCAGCCGATGAGGGGTCATCGATCACAATACTAACTGCCACAAGTGTATAAGCCAGGATAAAGATCAGTGGCATCAGGGGAAAGAATTTCATCCGGTAGATATTTTCTCCTCCTTCGCCGACTTTCCGTCTTCGTAATATAAAGATCGTTGCTGCAGATGTCGACATACCGATACAGTCCAGGAAAATGGAATAATTAATGATCTTTTCCACCGTACTGCTAAAAAGCAGGGTAATAATAATAGCCAGGGAAAAAGCGGTAAGGGAATAGAGAATCACATCGTGCCTGCGGGTCCTTTTTTTAAAAATAGCCGGCAGGATACCTTCCTCACTCATCGCAAACATCACCCGCGGGTTGCTCATCAGGAGCACATTTACATAAGCCAGGACGGACAGGAACATCAGCACCCGCAGGATATTCTCCCCGATAGGCCCGAAAAGATGGTTGATCAATATGGCTGCAATAGAATCGGCAGTCTTGAGATGTTCGAACCCGATCACTTTAACATATACAAAATTGACGGATAAATAAAGGAGTATGATAATGACAATCCCATAAGTGATGCCTTTGGGCATTATACGGGCGGGCTCTTTCACTTCCCCGCCGAAATTGATGCTTTGTTGATATCCGCCATAAGTAAAGGAGACGGCAATGAGACCAATGCCCAATGCTTTAAAAAAATTCAGGATAGCAGAGGATGATTGGGAGATGGCTGATACGGGAACGGAGTGGGCGGAGGGATTGGCAGGGACAGGGTACGTGCCGAAGACGGAAAGGAGCAATAAGAGAATGAGTGAAATTTTCACCAGGATAAGGAAGTTCTGTACCCGGCTGCTCATTTTCAATCCAAGCATATTGATGACATAAAAAACAGCCACGGCTCCTATAGTAACCCCCTGCTTAAACACTTCGGGCGGGGGGCCGGCATAAAAAAAATGCCCTATATACTCTGCTCCGATCACGGCGACGATAGCGGTAGAGGCGGCATTGGATAGCAGGATAATACAGTTGACGGCAAAAGCCAGAGAAGGATGATAACCATAAGAGAATATCTTAAAGTAACCCCCTGTTACAGGATATCGGGAGCCGATCTCGGCGTAGGTCAGCGCCCCACACAGGGCCACCAGTCCGCCTATCAGCCAGGTCAGGAAGAATATGGAGGGGGCGCCTGCCTTAGAAGCCACCACCACCGGCGTGCGGAAAATACCCATACCGACCGTAAGACTCACCACGATCATGGTCAGGTCGAAGAGGCCCAGCTTCTTTTGGCTCATAAGCGATGATTTACCCGGAATCCTGGTTTATAGTTAACAGCTTGTAGCTGCCGTCTTTACGAACGGTTTGAAGATAATGAATATTCTGTTCTAACTTAGTATCACCAAAGCTTAAATCCGGTCGAATGAAAAAATTTGTACTATTATCCCTTTTCATTATTCAAGGTTACTTTTTGTCCGCCCAGACCCCTCCGGAAGCTTTTCTGGCGGATTCATCCGATACCAGACCCTTACGTGAAGTAGTAGTAAAAGCCTATGAGCAAAACCGGAAACTGTCCGATGTAGGGGCCCCTGTCAGTTTTATTAGCAAGGCCTCCCTTAACCGATTTGGCAATACCAGTATTTTACCGGCATTGAATACCAATCCAGGAGTGAGGATGGAAGAACGGTCACCCGGTAGCTATCGGTTAAACATCCGGGGAAGCTCTTTGCGTTCTCCATTCGGAGTTAGGGATATTAAGATCTACTGGAATGAGATTCCTCTGACAGATCCCGGAGGTAATACTTATCTGAATCAACTGGGGTTTTACAATTTTCAGTCGATCGAGGTCATCAAAGGAACAGCCGGGAGTTTGTATGGCGCCGGGATCGGAGGAGCTGTGCTGATCAATAGCATGCCTTCTGTCTGGCAAAAGGGTGTCAGCGCGGATTATGGGTACGGGAGTTATAATACAAATAGTCTCAACCTAAACGTAAGAGTAGGGGACAACGATCACCGCAATAACATCAGCTATTCACATCAGGTTAGTGATGGCTACCGCGTGCAAACGCAGATGCGCAGGGATGTTGCCAGTTGGGAGACGGCCATAAAGTCCAGCGACAGGCAGTCGATACACGCTTATATATTATACAGCGATCTTTTTTACCAGACCCCCGGAGCCCTGACGCTGGCGGAATATAATAAGGATCCCCGGCAAGCCCGGCCTGCTGTTGGCGCCCAGCCCAGCGCGGTGCAGGCCAGGGCGGCAATCTACCAGAAAAATTTCACTGCCGGATTTAGCAATGAGTATCATTTCAATGAACATTGGCAGAATACAACGGCGGTATACGGAGCCTATACGGATTTCAGTAATCCCGGAATCCGGGTCTATGAAATAAGACAGGAACCTCATTTCGGGGGACGCACACTGTTCCAATACAACACGCAGTTCGGAAGGAGCAGTCTGCAGGTCAATGCCGGGGCCGAAGCGCAAAGGGGGTTTTTCGAGACCAGGGACTATAGGAATAAGCTGGGAGCCCTGGACACCTTACAAACGGATGACCGTATCAACAACTGGCAGTATATGGTATTTGCCCAGGCTGACTTTAGATTCAGTGCAGGCTGGACATTGACCGCCGGCGCCAGCTTTAACAAATCCTCCGTTCAGATCACCCGGGAATCCGTCTTACCCGCTATCACCAATACCAGGAATTTTGATAACAAGCTGGCGCCGCGGGTATCGCTTCTTAAGAAGATCTTCCCGGAAATCTCGCTATATGCCAGCGCCTCCCGTGGCTTCTCGCCCCCTACGGCACAGGAGTTGCAAAAGACAAATGGCATCATCGGACCTCCCCTGCAGCCTGAGGATGGCATAGATTACGAAGTGGGCACCCGGGGCAGCCTTTTCCACGACAAACTTTTCTTTGACATCAACGCCTTTTTCTTCCATCTGAAAAATACGATCGTACAAAGGATCGATACACTCGGGGTCGGCTATTCGATCAATGCGGGAAATACGGACCAGCATGGCCTGGAAAGTTTTATTTCATACCAGCTTGCAGACCAGCCCCGGGAATTCTTCAGCAATGCGAAAGTATGGGTTAGTCATACTTTGCATGACTTCCATTACAGGAATTTCATACAGGATACGACGAATTTCTCTGGCAAACGCCTGCCCAGTGTCCCGCAGCAGACCGTGGTAGCAGGGCTGGATGTCTTGGTAAGGCTGGGGCTCTATCTGAATGTCACATATACCTATTCCGACCGCATTATGCTGAACGATGCCAATTCTGCCTATGCCGGTTCATACAATTTACTGGGAGGGAGGATTGGGTACAGGAAGATCTTCGCAAAGAAATTAAAGCTGGATGTATATGGCGGAGTGGACAATATTTTTAATACACGATATAGCCTGGGAAATGACTTCAATGCAGCAGCAGGACGTTATTACAATGCAGCCCCCGGGGTGAATTATTTTGGGGGAGTGTCTGTCAATTATCTTTTTCGCTGAGTTCCCGGGTGAATCCACTTACCGTTCCTTTCTTTATTCAGGCATTTTGATTTAAATTCGCACAGATTTTGGTTGGCGCGAGGCGCCATTAAAAGGGAAGTCCGGTGTAAATCCGGCGCTATCCCCGTAGCTGTAAGCTCTCCTCTGCGGAGTCGGCTGTTCGATCTACATACCACTGTCCAATCAACGATGGGAAGGTGTTGAACAGCAGAGCAAGTCAGAAGACCTGCCAGGATCCTTTAATCATTCACGCTTTCGGGTGAAAAGCAAGGAGTGTTTTTCCGGTCAATCGAGTCTTGAATGAAAATCAAAGAAAGTCTCCGGCCGATCATGTTTGTAGGCACAGCCTCCGATGTAGGCAAGAGTGTCATTACAACCGGCTTTTGCAGGATATTTAAACAGGATGGGTATCACCCCGCCCCTTTCAAGGCACAAAATATGTCTCTGAACAGTTTTGCTACACCGGAGGGGCTGGAGATCGGAAGAGCCCAGGCCGTACAGGCGGAAGCCTGCGGCATCGCCTGTAACACCGATATGAATCCTTTGTTACTAAAGCCCGTCACCGATAAAAGCTCCCAGATAGTCTTACATGGGAAGCCTGCCGGTAATTCCTCTGCGGCTGATTATTTTCTCGCTGACAGCCGGGAAGTTCTATTTTCCGAGGTAAAAAAAGCCTATCACCGGCTGGCGGGGCAATATTCGCCTATTGTGCTGGAAGGCGCCGGCAGCATCTCCGAACTGAATTTGCGACACCGGGATGTCACCAATATGCGAATGGCCCGGGAAGCAGGCGCCGCCACTTACCTGGTAGCAGACATTGACCGGGGAGGAGTCTTTGCCAGTTGTTATGGGACAATGGCTCTATTGAGCCCGGAAGAAAAACAACATATAAAAGGAATTATCATCAACAAATTCAGGGGCGATCCCGAATTATTTAAAGAGGGGAGAAAGATTCTCGAAGAGCTATGCCAGGTGCCGGTGATGGGCGTGGTTCCTTTTTTCAGGGATATTGTCATTGAGGAAGAAGATTCCGTGGCCCTGGCAGGCAAACGCCAACGATCCATCGGCGGGAAAGTGAATATCGCCGTCATCCTGGTAGACCGGTTGTCCAATTATACTGACTTTAGCCGCCTTGAACAGGACCCACGAATAAATTTATTCTATACCAAAGAAGCCGCAGAAATAGAGAAGGCCGATATTGTCATTCTGCCAGGAAGCAAGAACACCATAGAAGACCTTATTAGCCTACGCAATAATGGTGTGGCAGCCGCTATTCAGAAAGCCTATGCGAATAAACAAACAGTCATCGGCATATGCGGAGGTTACCAGATGATGGGCGAACAGGTGGAAGACCCGCTGCATACGGAATCGCACATCCCCCGGGTGGAGGGACTGGGATTGCTGCCAGTGACTACCGTCATGCAGGCAGAAAAAACCACCCTGCAGTGTACATTCAGGTTTCGCGGACTCCCGGAAGTCTGCCAGGGTTATGAGATCCACATGGGTGAGACCAGGGTACTATCCGGTAGAGGAGCCAGTCCAGGAAGCCCCCTCAACTATCTCCCCGACGGGCGCACCGATGGCTATTTTTTACATCAAAAATGCTGGGGTACTTACCTGCATGGTATTTTGGACAATGCAACCATCATCAATGAGTTGATCGCTCCCTATACGGACCAGCCCGGAGCAACCTTCGACTACCGGCAGTACAAAGAAGAACAATACGATAAACTCGCGGCCCTTTTACGGCAGCACCTGGCCATCGAAGAAATTTATACAACCCTGCAATCCTGACTTATGCTATACGGACACGGAGATAACGGGTATTTACACAGCCAGGAGATCCTGGCCGATTTCAGCTCTAATGTCTGGTATGGCGGAGAACCCGCCGGCCTGAAAGAACACCTCTTTCAACAATGGACGCTCATCAATAAATACCCGGAAGTCCTGGCCGAAAGCCTGACGGAAAGAGTAAGTAAATACCACGGCCTGCACCCGGAGAACATACTGATCAATAACGGCACGACAGAAAGCATTTATCTGATAGCCCAGGCATTCAAAAGCAAGAGATCAGCTATCATCATTCCTTCTTTTTCGGAATATGAAGACGCCTGCCGGATACATGAACACTCCATACAATTTTTATCCTGGCAGGAGTTGGAACAATGCGTGAACGGGCTGGTCCATCAGAACGGGCCAGAAGATGGGACAAGGTCGGATCGGCCAGCGTGGCTGAATGCAGATCTTTTATGGTTAGGAAATCCCAATAACCCTACAGGGGCCGTATTGCCTGCGCTGGAGGTGCTCATCCGTCATCACCCGCAAACAATTTTTGTAGTAGATGAGGCTTTTATAGAGTTCACCGATTCTATCGGATCGTCTATCTCCCTAATACGTGAATTACCCAACCTGGTGATCTTACGGTCCCTTACCAAAGCCTTTGCCATTCCCGGGCTGAGGTTGGGGTATATCGCTGCGGAGAAGGCAACCATTTCCCGGTTGCAGGCCCTGAAGCTGCCCTGGTCGGTAAATGCCCTGGCGCTGGAAGCGGGCAACTTTATTTTTGATCAGTATGACAGGATCCGGTTGCCCCTGGCGCAATTGCTACAGGATAAAGCCAGCTTCTCACAACAGGTAGCCGCGACAGGAATAAAAGTATATGCCAGTCCTACCCATTTTTTTCTTTGTGAAACGAGTCAGGACGATGCAGCGGAACTACAAAATTTCCTGTTGACTAAATTCCGGCTGTTGATCCGGAACGCGGATAATTTCCGGGGTCTCAGTGCAAAACATTTCAGACTGGCTACCTTGTCCCCGGATAAAAATCAATTACTGATAAATGCGCTAAAAGAATGGTAGAAACAAGAATATACCTGATCATCCCACTTATCGTCGGATACCTGCTGGACTTAGTGCTCGGAGATCCTCCGCAGCTCCCCCATCCTATAAGGCTGTTCGGCTGGCTCATAACCCGGGGAGAAGGGTGGCTGAACCATTCCCATTCCTTTTTAAAAGGAATGGGAATGACCCTCTTTCTATGCACCACTACCTTCTTCTTTTTCCAGGGTTTGTCAGATATACTATGGAACTACAATATTCCCTTGTATCTCATAGTAAGCAGTGTATTCGTATTTTATGGATTGGCCAACCGGCAACTGGTCCTCGAAGGACAGCGGGTGTTCGATGCGTTGCAAACCAGGGGAATTGAAGCAGGACGTTTGCAATTATCCCGTATTGTAGGCAGGGATACCAGTCGCCTTACGCCACAACAAATAAGGATAGCCGTCTTGGAAACTCTTTCCGAAAATCTGGGTGACGGGGTGATCGCCCCCCTGTTCTATTATCTTCTGGCGGGTGTGCCTGGCATGATGACCTATAAAATGATCAATACGCTGGACTCAATGATCGGCTATCGCAACGAAAGATATGAGCAATTTGGAAAATTTGCCGCCCGGCTGGACGATGTGGCTAATTTTATACCCGCCCGGCTAACGGCTTTGCTGATGGTGCTGGTCACTGCCAACTGGCGGGATTTCGCTTCGGGCCGGCGAGGATTAAATTTCATCATTCGTTATGGCCATCGGCATAAGAGCCCGAATGCGGGATACCCCGAAGCGGCACTGGCAGGCATCCTGGACGTACGCTTCGGCGGTCCGAATGTCTATCACGGGATCCTGGTGGACAAGCCTTTTATCGGCAGCAACGACCGGCCTATCCTACCGGCTGAAATAAAAAGGGTGAGCGGGATCAATCACCGGAGCTGCCTGCTGATGATCATTATCATCCTGATCTTTATTTAATAAAAAGCTACCAATCATGATAAAAAGTCTTCGTTTCTTTATTCCTGGTATTATCGTCCTGATCTTCAGTGTATCCTGTGAACACGCAACGAAGAAAGAAGCTGCCGCTGATGAAAAAGGCGCCCCTGAAGATAGCCTTTCCCGCAAAGCTGTCATTAAATATGCGCGAGGCTTCAGTATTGACTACCACGATCATTACAAACTGGTCCGGGTATTGAACAACCTGACCGGAAAAACAGATACGCTGCAATACCTGCTGGTACAGCGGGGTAATCCCGTACCAGCCGGCTACCCCAAAGCACAGGTAATCACCATCCCTGTAAGGACAATCATCGGTATGTCTTCCATGCATATCGCATTAGCAGATTTTGCCGAGGTGGCGGATAGGATCACCGGCCTGGGAAGCCTGCAGTATGTCACCTCTCCGGAAGTACGGAAAAATATCAAAGCCGGCAAGATAGCCCAGGTGGGCCTGGACGGCAATATAAATAAGGAACTGATCCTGTCGATGCACCCGGATGTATTGATGGACATGGGCAACCCGGAAGCAGGATTTGGCAGGTATAAAACCATCACCGATGGCGGGGTGCCCGTTCTCTTAAATGTCGAATGGCTGGAGACCAGTCCGCTCGGCCGGGCTGAATGGGTAAAGCTGATGGCGGCCCTGGTGAATAAAGAAGAATTGGTCAATAAAAAATTTGATAGCCTGGCGCAGGACTATGACAAGCTGGCGACATTAGGACGGGGTGCAACCATAAAGCCACGCGTTATTATAAGCATGCCCTTTAAAGGTAGCTGGTTCGTTCCGGCCGGAGAAAGTTATATGGCGCAATTCCTCCGGGACGCAGGCGCCAATTATAAATGGTCGGATAGTAAGGGGACCGGGAGCCTGGCGCTCAATTTCGAAACAGTGGCGCCGGAAGCGTTGATGGCTGATTATTGGCTAAATGTCGGATATGTGGATACGAAAGCGGATATTGCCGCAAAAGATCAACGCTTTACCAGTTTCAACCCTTTTAAAACGGATCGGGTCTATAACAATAACAAGCAGGTGAATGATATAGGGTCCAATGATTATTGGGAATCCGGTGCAGTTAAGCCCCAGGTGATCCTTGCGGACATGATCAGGATACTGCATCCTGAATTGTTACCCGATCATTCATTGATGTATTATAAACAATTAAAATAATGGTAGCTATCCCCCATAAGAAATTGCGCCTGGCAGCGCTGTTGCTGCTCCTGCTGATCGTGTTCATGCTGGATATAGCAATAGGCTCTATAAAAATCCCGCTCAGGCAGGTATTCAGATCCATTTTCTCCCTGCCTGGTGAAAATACCATAGGACAGTATATTATAGAAAAGATCAGGATACCCAAAGCCTTTACAGCAGTGCTGGCAGGCTGTGGCTTATCGGTAAGCGGCCTTCAGATGCAAACCCTCTTCCGTAATCCCCTGGCCGACCCGTCTGTCCTCGGCATTACTGCCGGAGCCAGCCTGGGTGTAGCCATGATCATGCTGGCCGGAGGAAGTATCGCCACCCTGGATACGATCAAGGAGCTGGGGATATCCGGGAGTTGGCTGATCATAGGAGCGGCTTGTATGGGAGCAGCCGGCATTATGCTGCTCGTAGTGTCTATCTCCGGGAGTCTTTCAGACAATGTGATGATGTTGATCGTCGGGATCATGATCAGCACAATCACTCTTTCCATTATCAGCATATGGCAATATTTCAGTGCTCCTGAATTAATAAAAGATTACCTGTTGTGGACATTCGGCTCCTTAGGCGGCGTAACCGGCAATCAATTGTATATCCTGGCGCTGGCTGTTGTCGCCGGTCTCATTATCTCCTTTCTTTCCTCGAAATTACTCGATGCCCTCCTGTTAGGAGAGAATTATGCGCGCAGCATGGGGCTGACGACGCAGAGAGCCAGGGTCATTATCATTTGCAGTACGAGCTTACTGGCAGGCAGCATTACCGCTTTCTGCGGACCTATCGGATTTATCGGGATAGCCGTTCCCCATATGGCCCGTTCCCTTTTCAATACTTCCAGTCACCGCATACTGATCCCGGGCTGTTGTCTTATCGGAACGCTCCTGATGCTGTCATGTGATATAATTGCGCACATGCCCGGCAGCCAAACCGTCCTGCCCATCAATATAATCACCGCACTCGTAGGTGCTCCGGCCGTTATCTGGATCATCCTCCGCAGAAACAATATAAGAGGATACTGATGAATCATAATTGGCCTTTATTACAAACGACGAACCTGGTGGCGGGATATAGTTCCGGCCCAAAAAAGATCATTCCTATAGCCGGGCCCTTGGCAGTGGATATACATGCGGGACAGTTGATCTGCCTGCTGGGACCCAATGGATCCGGGAAATCCACCCTGTTAAAGACCCTGGCCGGTCTTCAACCCTCCCTGGAAGGAACCATTAAAATAGCAGGAAGCGATGTTCATAAATTAAAGCCGGCCCAGCTTGCTCAAAAAATCAGCCTGGTATTAACGGACTCCGTCCGGAACAGCAATTTAACCGCCTATTCCCTGATAGCTTTGGGGAGGTATCCTTATTCCAACTGGCTGGGGGTCCTGCGCGAAGCAGATAAGGCCGTTATTACCCGGGCCATCGGAGCCGCTCAGATAGAAAATCTGGCAAACAGGAAAATAGCTACCCTCAGCGATGGAGAAAGCCAAAAAGTAATGCTTGCCCGCGCCCTTGCACAGGACACTCCCCTGATGATGCTGGATGAACCTACCGCTCACCTGGATCTCCCCAGCCGCATACAATTGATGCGGCTGCTGCACCAACTGGCCAGGCAAACCAACAAAGGCATATTAGTTTCCACGCATGAGCTGGACCTGGCTTTACAGGTCGCAGACCAGGTATGGCTGCTACAGGCAGGAGGGCTGCTTAGTAAGGGAGCACCGGAAGACCTGGTATTAAACGGAACCTTCGAAGCCGTCTTTGACAAAGAAGGTATTCTTTTTGACAAGACGACCGGCGCTTTCAATATACATACCGGTAATTCCACACTTATAGGACTTACAGGGGAAGGCGCACCTGCCTTCTGGACGAAAAGGGCCCTGCAACGCCAGGGATTTGTTGTCACCACAACCGGGGATCCATCCGTCCGGATATTGGAGGAGGCTGGCCGGACAAGCTGGGTATTGGAATTTAAAGGCCAATTGCATAAACATGAAAGCATAGCGAGCCTGCTAACGGGAGTAAATTCTATGGTCGAACAAGGGCTGTAACAGCTGAGCCGTATGTCATAATTTTATTAAACTCATAAGAATGAAAATCTATACGAAAAAAGGAGACAGTGGCACTACAGGGCTTTTTGGCGGAAGCCGTGTTCCTAAAGACGATATACGGGTAGAATGTCTGGGTGCACTGGATGAGGTGAATTCCACCATCGGCCTGCTGCGTGTAAAGTTAGGAACAGAACATGAATGGCAGCCAAAATTACACAGGATACAAAAGGACATGATGGATATGATGTCTCACCTGGCGCGGCCATCCGATACCAAAAAAATAAACAGCAATCCCATGCCGGAAGACGGCGCCACTTTTTGTGAAACCTGGATAGACGAGCTGGAAGCTGCCATGAAGAGCCCTTCCGATTATTTTCTGCTGCCGGGAGGAAATGAGATCTCCGCTTTATGCCATATGGTCCGCACACAAATGCGCAGAGGCGAGCGAAGGCTGGTATCTCTCATGAAGGCAGATCCCGTGCATACAGCTATACCGGCTTATATCAACCGGCTTTCCGATCTTTTTTTTACGCTGGCCAGGGCTGAGATGGATAAGGCAGGAGTAGCAGAAGAAAAATGGCAATTGTTTTTATACAAGCGATTTAAAAGTGATCCTCCTCCTGTCAATCCATAAAGATCCGAAATAATACGCAGAGAATCGGACTATAACATACTGTTCAATGCTTGTCTTACGAATTCCCGGTGCTGTCTTGCAATGGGTATTTTTGCCTGGTCTTTCGTAAGCAATATTCCTCCATCCTCTTTCAGAAAACTTTTCACGAAGTGGATATTTACCAGGTGGGATTGATGGGTGCGTATAAAATGATGGGGGCTTAGTAATTCAGCAAACTCTTTCAATGTTTTGCAAACGAGGATCTGTTCGCCATTCTGTATAAAAAAGCGGGTATAGTTATCGGAGGCTTCGCAACGGATAATCTCCTCTATTTTTACATAGCGGATCTCCTGTAACGTAGGCAGGGCAATTTTGGGGGATTCTTTTTTACCTGCTGCCAGGTATTCCAGTAAATTCTCAATATTTGAGTTCTTTTGTTTTGCAGCAATTTTGTTTTTTGCTTTTTCAATGGCTTGTTTTAACTCCTCTATGTCCAGGGGTTTTAACAGATAATCCAGGGCTGAGAACTTAATAGCCTGGATGCCATATTGATCATAGGCGGTGATAAAAATGATCTCAAAATCGATCCGGGGAAATGCCCGCAAGACATCGAACCCGGAGCTTACTGTCAGTTGAATGTCCAAAAAAAGAAGGTCTGGCCGATGCATTTTGATCGCAGCAATACCGTCTGTAGCGCTCATTGCAGTCGAGACCACCTCTATCCCCTCGCAATAAGCAGCTAAAATAGCGCGGAGATTTTCGATATTATTGGATTCATCGTCGATAATGATGCTACGAATACTCATGCTATTGACAATCAGGGTAAATAAAAAATCAAATCCAGTTTTCCAGTTTAATAGTGATGGTGGTGCCGGATGGTTGGGAGGTAATCTCCAGCCTGGTGGGCTGGGTCTTATATATTTTGTTAAGCAGTTCCACCCTTTCTTCACTCAGTTTCAAGCCGAACCGCTCTGTTGTGTGATCGTTCCTGCTCCTCTCAAAACCTTTTCCATTATCCGAGACTGCCAGGACGAGGTCTTTATTCTGCCGGCCAATGTCTATCTCGATCATCCCGTTCCTCAGCAAAGCAGACACACCGTGCTTGACTGCATTTTCAACGAAAGGCTGCAGGAGCATGGCCGGCACCTCCGTATTGGCTATGTTGATCGTTTCATCTGCCTTTATTTTATATTCAAACCCAAAGCGCAATTGTTCCATTTGCAGGTAATCTTCCAAAATCTTCAGCTCATCTTCCAGGCTGATCATTTCCTGGTTTCCGCTATGCAGCACTTTGCGGGCCAGGTCCGCAAACTTAGCAAGGTAATGATTAGCCCCGGCTATATCATTTTTATTCATAAGGTTTTGAATGGAGCTCAGGGCATTGAACATGAAATGCGGATTTAACTGGGATCGTATGGATTGAAGCTGAAGATTCATGATCTGTTTGCCTCGGGCCGATCGGGCCAGTTGTCTTTTATTATTCCTGTAATAAGCCAGGAATAATAAACCAATCCCGGCAAGTACAGCGACCGTATAGAGCAGAATTTGCTGTAGGGTTGCTTTTTTTTGCAGGAAAGGCGGCGGAAGTACGCTAAAGGGTATAATGATATAATTACCACCGGGTATGCTGCGGATAAACAATTCATATTTTCCTGCCTGGCTGAAAAATTTTCCTGGGATCTCCAATATTCGCCCGGTGAATTCAGGGTTTATGAGGTCATCCTGGTTGTTACCAGTCAGGTTTTTAATCCGGATTTCGTAAGGGAAACCAATATGAGAAGATAGCCCTATCTGTAGTCTCCAGGTACCGGGAAAAAACTCCCAGCCTTCCATTCCTGCAGGTATTTTGAGGTCTTTGGCAAGTCCGCTGACCTCGTCAAATTCATGTACGTATGGATGAGTTACAGAACTGCTGTTAAAAATGGAAGACATTTCTGTAGCTCCTTTCGATTTGGCAACCTCCACCATTCCCCATATTATTTTAGGGTAGGCGATTGGCCTCCAATCCAGGTATATTCCATCCCGGATACTAATATTATTTTTTCCCCTGACCTCTATCAATAACTGTTTGCCGGTCTGCCGGAATTTCCCGATGACGCCATAAGGTTTTTTAGCGCCGTATTCCTGTCTGAATGTGTTTATTGTCTGCCAGGACCTGATTTCAAAACTATCATTTTCAACCACCCGGTACTCAAACTGCTCTTTATTAGCAGGGGTAATACCCATGGTGATAATTTCCACCTCGGTGGTATCTTTTAAGGGATAGAAGAGGTAATCTTTGGTCCCATTCCTGACGGGGCTCCCAACAAGACCCGTGAGCTTATTATCCTCATTTTCACTCGCAACCAGTCCCAGGCCGATACTGTTTTTGTCTGTGCTGGAAAGTCCATAAATAGATGAAAAATAGTCATACAGGGCCGTGTCACGTATCAAGACACTTTGTGTCATATATAATCCGGCGTTTGCATCCCGTTGGCCAGAGCCTATCTCATTATTCAAATAGAATTTAATAGATTTTCTCCCGGACTGTGCAACCGCATCCTGAACAAAACAGGTGGTAGCTGCCAGGAAGGAAAGGAGGATCGGCGTTGTTCTTTTCATTGTATGAGTTTTGAAATTAATAATTATATTCCAAAACTCTTCCATTATGCCGGCTCTATCAATCTCTACCGAGTATCCGGCACGTTTGACCTAGGATCAGGACCGGAATTCACGTATAAGCTCCTTTTCAAAACCTTTCCAACTCTTTATTGACCTCCTCAATTAGCTGCTGTTCTGAAGGCAAGTAGAGTTGATATTGGCTGGCAACGATATTACTATTTTCCGGCAAAGTAAATTTTACCACGGAATTGTTTTTATCTGTACAAAGCAAAATACCAATAGTAGGATTTTCAAAAGATTTTTTCTCAACTCTGTCAAAATAATTAACATACATCTGGAGTTGTCCAATATCCTGATGGGTAAGCTTATGGGTTTTAATTTCGATAATGATAAAGCATTGCATCAGACGATTATATAAAACCAAGTCCACATAAAATTCATCTCCGTCCAGATGAATTCTTCTTTGCCTGGATATGAATGCAAATCCATTACCTAATTCCAACAGAAAATCCTGTAAATGTGCGAGAATTGCGCTCTCCAGGTTTTTTTCGTAATAGGATGATTCTTTTTTAAGCCCCAAAAACTCCAATACCATTGGGTCTTTTATTATCTCTTTTGCATTCGAAGGCTCTTTTTCACCTCTGGCGACAGCAAGTACCTTTTTTTTATCGTTACTTATCAAAAGCCGTTCAAATAACTGGCTGTTAATCTGTCTTTCCAATTGCCTGGCGGCCCAGTTGTTCTTAATAGATTCTGCTAAATAAAATCCCCTTTTATCCTGATTATCAATGCGTATGAGGCATCTATAGTGCGTCCAGCTCAATTCTTTACGCACTGCGTAAACAATTGGGAATACCTTATAAAATCGCCTGAATAGAGTCAGATTAGTATAGGAAAACCCGCTTCCAAATTGAGGTTGAAGTTGCTCTGAAATGTATTTTATCAGATATTTCCCGTAGCTGGCTCTTTCCATCCCTCTTTGCTCTTCTTCAAAAATGACTTTCCCAATATTCCAATACATTAGTACCCGCTCATGATCGACTGCACGTATAGCATTCTCCTTTGACTGGCTAATGATGGATTTAATATCGTTTATAATAGAGCTATTAACATGCATAATCCCCTAATTAAATTGAAAATGCAAGTTACACCGATAAAGCAATCGCTCAGATTGATTAGAATCAATAGGTGCCATTGAGGATCAATAGTATAGAATCCAGCCACCTAATGAGGGAAAAATTCCCAAATGAAGGAAAAATAATATCTTCGCGCAGATTTTGGTTGGCGCCACGGCGCCATTAAAAGGGAAGTCCGGTGTAAATCCGGCGCTATCCCCGTAGCTGTAAGTGTCATCCCCCACCCCTGCCCCCTGTCCCCCTAAAGGGGGATGAGAACGGGTGGGAGAGGAAAAGGTCTCAACAACACTTCTACCACTGTCCTTACAAAGAAGGATGGGAAGGTAAGTTGAGCCGGCACAAGCCAGAAGACCTGCCAGGATCCATTAATCATTCACAGCTTTCGGGTGAAAAGCATGGAATGTAAAATGCCCCCCAATAGCAGGCAGTTTATATTTCAACTTTATTTCATTTTTTCCGAAGGCTCATTCAATTAACCTCATTCCCTTCATTAATGAAAGGGAAAAAATTATTAACTGTAATGAGCAAGAGACATTTCGCAATTCTTATGCTGGCAGTCAGTGGCAGCAGCATCGTATTCGCGCAAAAAAAAGAAGACAGCGCGTTCCGGCAATTGGACGAAGTAGTGGTGACGGCCACCCGGTATCCCGTGAAACAAAGCCATACGGGAAAAGTCGTTATTGTCATCAGTCATGATGAACTGGAAAAAAATTCCGGAAAAACATTGGGATTGTTATTAAACGAGCAGGCAGGGATAACAGTCGCCGGCTCCCTTAACAGCACAGGAACGAACCAGGGTGTCTTCATCCGGGGAGCAGGATCAGGCAGGACCCTGGTGACTATTGACGGAGTTCCGGTAGGTGATCCCTCGCAGTCGGATAATAGCTTTGATATCAACCTTATTCCCGTCTCCCTCATCGAACGCGTCGAAATATCCAAAGGAGCACAATCCACATTGTATGGTTCAGACGCCATAGCCGGTGTTATTAATATCATTACTATCAAGCCTGATGTTACAACTCCTTTCAACGCCAAAGCCAGCTTCTCCGGCGGCAGTTATGGCACCTATAACGGCAGCGCCCAATTATATGGCAAAGTAGCCGACCATCTCGTATATAACGTACGATATAACAAGGCCCATACCGATGGTTATTCCACGGCTTATGACAGCACCCATAAAGCAGGTTTCGATAACGACGGATACCGGAGCGATGCGATCGCTTCGAATATCGCCTGGAATCCCATACAGCCCCTGACCGTAAGAGGCTTTATTCAATACAGTCATTACACCAATGATATTGACGCCGGCGCTTTTTCTGACGCGAAGAACTACGCCAATGGCAATAAGAATTTCATGGCCGGCGGCGGCTTTACTTATGCCTTAGCTAATACTACCCTTAACGGAAATTATCTCTACAATACCGCTGTCCGGGACCTGCTCAGAGACAGTTCTCCGGTACAGAGTTATTACAAAGACAATTATTACGGCAAAAATCAATATGCAGAAATTTTTGCCAGCACCAACTTAGGCTACGGGCTTACCTGGCTGAACGGGGCCGATTACCGGTATGCTTCCATGAATGAGAACGGACTATCCGGCACCTACCCGCTCGCCTTTAAAGATACTTCCGTCAGCCAGACCTCTATGTACAGCTCGCTGTCTTACAACGGTCCCTCCGGACTTAATGTTGAGTTGGGGGGAAGGCTGAATACCCACTCCCGCTACGGAAGCAACTATACCTATACCTTTAACCCTTCTTTCCTCATCAACCGCAATTGGAAAGTATATGCCAGCATAGCCAGCGGCTTCAAAGCACCTACCCTGTACCAACTGTATTCACCTTACGGCAATTCCACCCTTCAGCCAGAGACTTCGGTCAATTATGAAGGGGGTGTTCAATATAGTAATGCGATCCTCAACTCCCGTGCAACCTATTTCCATCGTAAAACAAAAGACGGTATCGATTTCAACTATTTCACGTACCTGTATTTCAACTATAACGAAGAAAAGGCCCATGGCATCGAACTGGAAGAAAAAATACAGGTCTGCAAGATGGTATCGGTATCCGCCAATTATACCTGGCTGAAGCTCAAGGCTCAATCCCAAAGTCATGTCACTTATGCCGATACGACCTATAGCTATGCCCTCAGAAGGCCCGAGCATACCATCAACATTACGGTAGCCGTTCAGCCGCTCAGATCTCTCTCTGTCAGTGTCAGCGGGCATTATGAAAGCAAGCGATACGATATCGGGGGATACGACGCCAATTTCAATGCCTTACCCGATGTGACTTTGAAAAGTTTTGCTATACTCAACGCCTATGCAGAATACAAGCCTGCAAAGAAGTTGAAACTATTCGCAGAGATGAAAAATATCACAAAGAAGAAATTTACTACGCTCTACGGCTACAATTCTATTCCAACGTTGTTTAATGGTGGGGTCGCAATAGAATTTTAATTACCTTACGGGTGAATCATTCCTTAAAAGAGCAACGATATGAAAGCATGTTCTTTTCTTCCTGCCGCCACGAAAATGATCTATGACATGGACCTGCAGGACCTGTTGTATGGCGTGACCTTCGAGTGCCCGCCGCAGGCAGCGGAAAAACCAGCGGTAGTCCGTTGTATGCTGGAAGGTAAAAATTACAGCAGCACCGAGATCGACAAAATATTCTCCGCCTCCAAGGCACAGGGTAAGAGTTTGTACTATGTAGAAGAAGAGCTGCTGCAGGCCATTGCCCCGGATATCATCTTCACACAGGATGTCTGCGAGGTCTGCCAGATCGATACCGCCTGTACGGCCGCCGCCGTGGCAAAACTGGAAAAGCAGCCGCTCCTTGTCCCGCTGACACCCGGGAACCTGTCGGAAGTATTTCAGACGGCAGTCACCATTGCCGCCGCCCTTGGCAGAGAGGAAGCCGCCTATCATCATTTATCTTCCCTGCAGAAAAGGACGGATAATATAATCGATACCTTACGAAAATATAGAGCCCCCCTCCGGAGGGTAATGATCATGGAGTGGATCGAACCCGTCTATAATTGCGGGCATTGGATCCCCTTTCAGATCGCTAACGCCGGAGGGGTCGATATGCTTTCCAATCCCGGAGGGGATAGCATCGTAACGAGTTGGGAAAAGATCGTTCGTTACGATCCGGAAGTGCTGGTGATAGCTCCCTGCGGATTTCATATCAGCCGGGCACAGGAAGAACTGCATTTGTTAAAGAGCCGACAGGGATGGCAGCAATTACGGGCGGTGAAAAATGGAGCCGTATTTTTAGCAGATTACGACCTGTTCACACAACCAAGTCCAGGTACGCTGACTGATGGAATTGAATTATTGGCAGCTCTTTTCCATCCGGATATTTTTACCGTTCCGGAAAAACTGCATCATAAGTACTGTTCAGTCACCGAATCTTCTTTTCAGCATGTGTAAGCATGAAGAAAAATACTGCCCCCGTTGCCGCACTCCCTTCGAATGTAAGGTCGGCGATATAACGCAGTGTCAATGTTATGGGGTAAAGCTTACTCCTGAAGAAAAAACTCTTTTGGAGCAGCGATACGAGGATTGCCTCTGCCGCAATTGCCTGATGGAATTAAAGCAAGCCCCTATTCTGTTCAAAGAGAAATTTTTTCTGCATGGAGGAAAATAAAAAAGGAATTCAGCAGGGCGTCATTTTTATCACCGGAGGCGCCCGGAGCGGTAAGAGCCGGCATGCACAGGAGTTGGCGCTTCAATGGAGCGCCAATCCTGTTTATGTAGCAACGGCCCGCAAATGGGATGGCGATTTCCAGGAAAGGATCCGTCGTCACCAGCAGGAAAGGGATAACCGCTGGTCGTCCATCGAAGAGGAGAAATATATCAGCCGCCTGGACCTGAAGGGAAAAGTGGTAGTGATCGACTGTGTTACGCTCTGGATCACCAATTTTTTTATCGATACGAAAAATGATATCGATGCTTCCCTGGACGCCTGTAAGAAAGAAATAGACGAACTATGCCGGCAGGACGCTGTCCTGATCATTATCAGCAATGAAATCGGCATGGGAGTCCATGCCGAGACGGAGATCGGAAGGAAATTCACTGATCTGCAGGGATGGATGAATCAATACATCGCGGCAAAAGCCGGTAAAGTGCTGCTCATGGTCAGTGGAATCCCTCTGACGATCAAAAACACCGGCATATGAACAAGGCTTATATGAATTGGAGCGGAGGAAAAGACTCCTCTCTTTGCCTGCACCGGGTCCTGGAAGAGAAGTTATACAAGGTGGATAGCCTGCTGACCAGTGTCAACGCCTTTCATAATCGCATATCCATGCACGGCGTGAGAAGGGAGTTGCTGGAAGCGCAGGCCGCTTCTATCGGCATCCCCTTACAGACCATTGAATTAGGGGAACAACCGGGTATGGAGGAATATGAGCAAGCCACGATAGAAAAGGTATCTTTTCTGAAAAACAAGGGCTGTACCCATGCTCTGTTCGGCGATATTTTCCTGGAGGACCTGCGCCGCTACCGGGAAGAAAAGTTACAGACCCAGGATGTCCGCTGCGTATTCCCTTTGTGGAAAATACCGACGACTGAGCTTATGCGGGAGTTCCTGGAGAAGGGGTTCAAGGCCATCATTGTCTGTGTAAACGGGCAATTCCTGGATAAAAATTTTTGCGGCAGACTCATCGATGAGTCATTTTTGCGCGACCTTCCGGAGAATGTAGATCCTTGCGGGGAAAATGGAGAATATCATTCTTTTGTATTTGAAGGCCCGGTTTTTAAGGTTCCTGTTCCCTTTGAAAAAGGGGAGCTTGTCTACCGGGAATATAAGGCTCCGGAGAATACATCGGGGAATCCGATGGACCAGGCTTCAAAAGCAGGGTTTTATTTTTGTGATCTGCTGATGGGCTAGCGAGGCAAGCTACATGCAATTGATAAAATTTAATAACTAAGTATGCAAACACTGACCGGTACGGATCTGCGAAAAGAATTGCAGCACAAGATCGATAGCAAGACCAAGCCTTTAGGGGCTTTGGGGCGATTGGAAGAAGTAGCGTTGCAGGTGGGACTGATACAAGGATCTGTCCGTCCGCAGATCAATCACCCCCATATTGTTGTCTTTGCGGGCGACCATGGCATTGCAGCCACCGGCCTCGTAAATCCCTATCCCCAGGCCGTCACGGCGCAGATGGTCCTGAATTTTTTGGCGGGTGGCGCTGCTATTAACGTATTTTGCCGTCAGCAGAATATCGGGCTCACCGTAGTGGACGCAGGTGTAAATTTTGATTTCCCCGAAGAGCCCTCTTCCAAAAGATTGATCCGCACCAAGATAGGATATGGCACCCGGAGCTACCTGGAAGGGGACGCTATGAGCCGGGATGAAGCCCTACAAGCTATGGAAGCGGGAAAAAGGATCGTATCCGATCTTTTCCGGGATGGTTGTAATTGTATCGGGCTGGGAGAGATGGGCATCGGTAATACGTCTGCGGCCTCTCTGATCATGAGCTTTATCACGGGCATTCCTGTAGAAGAATGTGCCGGCCGGGGCACGGGCGTCAGCGATGAACAGCTGGAAAGGAAAATAGCAACTCTCCGGGATGCTTTCCGGTTACATCTTCCGGCTATTGTTGCGTCTCCCACGGCCTTAACGATCCTGCAACATGTCGGGGGCTTTGAGATCGCTATGATGACCGGAGCTTACCTGAAGGCAGCCGAATTGAAAATGATCATCCTGGTAGACGGCTTTATTACAACAGCCGCCTTATTATTGGCGCAACTATCTGACCAGGGGCAAGGGCTGCAAAGCCATTGTATCTTTTCCCATACGAGCGGAGAGCAGGGCCATGAGAAAATGTTGCAATATTTGGGCGCCCGGCCGCTGTTGAACCTGGGCATGCGATTAGGGGAAGGTACAGGCGCCGCCATGGCCTTACCCCTCGTTCAGTCGGCCGTCAACTTCCTGCAGGAAATGGCTTCTTTCGAATCAGCGGGCGTGAGCCAGAGCGGGGAGTAGCCGTAAGCCGGCAATAGCCTCAAGCTGCAAGCTTCGAGCTGCAAGCCAGATGTAGTTAAATAGGGAGAATTTGATAATTATAAGTAATATGAAAAAAGAGTGGAAGATCTTTTTAACAGCGATCATGTATTTTACAAGGATCCGTGTTCCCGCCACTATCGATCATAGTCCCGTATATCTGCAAAAATCTCCCAAATATTTTCCGGTAGTAGGATGGATTGTCGGCGGTATCTGTTCACTGGTGTTCCTCGTCTTTTCCAGGTTGGTCTCCCCGGATATCGGCATCATCTCCTCTATGATCGCCGGGCTGCTCACTACCGGGGCCTTTCATGAAGACGGTTTTGCGGATGTATGCGATGGTTTCGGCGGTGGCTGGACCAAAGAAAAGATCCTGCTCATCATGAAAGATAGCCGGATCGGCGCCTTCGGAGCTATCGGCCTGCTGGGGATATTGGGCAGCAAATTTCTTTTGCTAAAAGAACTGCTTTCCTGCACACCAGAGCTGGACCACCCTACCTCCCTTATTTTTTACAATTACCGTTATTTTATCCTGGCTGTCATCGGAGCGCATAGCCTCAGCAGGCTGATGCCTGTATTTGTCATTCAGGGGTGGGAGAATGTGACCGATAATGAACATAACAAGTCCAAACCGGTTACCAGTAATAAACTATCTGCCGGGGAGTTGGTATTGGCCATCCTGCTGGCACTGGCCCCTTTTGTATTTTTGCCCTGGCAATTCTTACTGGTGATCATCCCTGTGCTCTATACCATTTATAAGCTGTCCAGGTATTTTAAAAAGTGGATCGGGGGCTATACGGGAGATTGCCTGGGCGCTATTCAGCAGGTGACGGAGCTGGTTGTTTACCTGGGATTTGTCATAATCCGGAGGTACATTTAATTTGCTGGAAATGCGCTTTTATATGAAAGAAGTTTATTTAATACGTCATACTACTCCTGCTGTAGCGAAAGGAATCTGCTACGGGCAAACAGACCTGGATATAACGGACAGCTTTAAGGAAGAGGCGGCTATTATCCGTCAGCATTTGCCTGAAAAGATGGAATCTGTTCACAGCAGCCCCCTGCAGCGGTGCAGCCGGCTGGCCAGCCATTTGTTCCCTGGTCATTCTCTTGTTCTCCACGATGAACTAATGGAGATCCATTGTGGCGATTGGGAAATGAAAGGTTGGGATGAACTCCCTAAAGAAGAAATTGACCCCTGGATGAAAGATTTCGTGCAAGTGCGTATTCCGGGCGGAGAAAACTACCTGGACCTGTACGAAAGGGTAATCCGTTGTTTCAACAAGATCAAAGGAGTAGCAGAGGATCCAGACCCCATAGCCATTGTTGCTCATGGGGGTGTTATCCGCAGCATCCTTTCTTATATCACCGATACCCCGCTGATCGATAGTTTTAAAGTATTTTCCCTGCATTATGGATGTGTGATCCGTCTATTCGGGGAACCTTTACAATATGAGATCCTTTCCAACAGAGCACCAGAGGAGAAGGAACAGCACAAACCCCGTAGCTTCTACTAGTCGGGCTACCATTAAATCCGGCTACCTTTGCCAAAAGCCCAGCGTATGAAGCAGGATCTGAATCAATTGCTCACGGTGACTTTCACCTTATTTGCCGTAATTGATATAATCGGCAGCATCCCTTTGTTGCATGCGCTGAAGAAAAAGCTGGGCGGTCTGCATGAAGGAAAGGCTACCCTGATCTCCGGCCTCCTGATGATATTATTCCTATATGCCGGAGAAAGACTCCTGCAAATACTGGGGGTTGACAAACGCTCTTTTGCCGTCGGAGGTTCTATCGTGATCTTTATTTTAGGATTGGAAATGGTGCTGGGGGTAGAATTCTTTAAAAGTGAACCCGATACAAAAGCGAGCGTGCTGGTGCCTATCGCCTTTCCGCTGATAGCCGGTTCAGGCACCCTCACCACTATTATGTCCCTGAAAGCGAATTTTGAGACGACGACCGTTCTGCTGGCTATTTTGATTAACCTGCTTATTATCTTTATAGTCCTTAAATCCCTGGATACTATCGAAAAAATTTTAGGGCAGGCAGGTATGATTGCCGTACGTAAATTCTTTGGCGTTATCCTACTGGCCATTGCGGTCAAAATATTCAGTAGCAATTTCAGGGAGCTGCTAAAATAGTCTTTGATCGGTACAGAACTTTTTTCAGGAAGAAGACTGTCTTTCTCTCATAAAAGCGATAGCTTAATTCAGCGAAAATGATTATAAGGAATATCATTATCAGCAGGGAAAGGGGAGCCCACCGGCCAAGATAAGCACCGTATCTGTTTATCAGCAATACACCTGTTACTTCATGAATCAGGTACATAGAATAGGATATGATCCCTATCCTCTTAAAAAAGGAATTGTCCAGGAAAGACAAAATTTTCTTTTTATAGATTAGTAATAGGAACAGCACAATGACTATCAACTGAAAAATTCGTATAACATAGATCATATCTATATACAGCCTATCCGTATACAATTGATACAAAACGATTAAGCTGCAGATCATCGTTGTAGGCCGGGACCAGATCCTGACCCCACTGTACAAGTGATGAAAAATAATGCCCAGGGCGAACCATAAAATGTAATAATCAATATTAAATGCCGCATTCATAAATACCCATCCGGATAAAAAATCGGTCATCCCGGGTGAAAAGGGACCCCGTGATCCCCGATGCAGAAGATAAGAAGGAATGTATCTCACAATGCTCAGAATGATGGCCGCCATCAGGATATTCCTGAAAAAGTTCTCCTTATTCCAAAAGTAACAAACCGAAGCAAGAAGGTAAAACTGTATCTCTACCCATAAGGACCAATAATTGCCGTTGATCCAGTCAAAATGAGTACGGGTCAGCGAGGTCCAGAGGATAGGATTGGTGAGTGTGAATGTCGGCAGAAAATTCATCGCTTTATGGGCATCCGAAAAAAGGAGATGGCTATCGAGGATCCTGGCAACCCCAAAAGTAAGGATCGTACATGCCAAAAGAGGTGGAAAAAGACGGATGAACCGGTTCTTCCAAAAAGAAGACAGGCTGTCCGTACCTTCCAATGTATAGCTTATTACAAACCCGGAAATAATGAAAAAAAACTGCACCCCCAGATAACCATATCTAAAAAGAGAGCCAAAATAATCCCCATAGGGGCATCTATCTTTCCATACAAAGGTAAAATGATATAACAGCACGCCCAGGACTGCCAGAAATCGGAAGCTATCCAACAAATCAATTCTACGGCTATTCATTTAAATAAAATTAATTAAGTAGTTTTGCAGTCCCGATAGAAACAGGTAGAGGCCTGTTCAAGGGTCCTGTAGTACAATGGATAGTATAAGGGTCTCCGAAGCCCTGGATTCCAGTTCGATTCTGGACGGGACCACCAAAAATCGTAAGATCATGTAAATCATTTATTTACATGATCTTACCCCCTTCCTTCCCACCGAGAAAAGCAGGTTTAGCCGTGATTATTTAAAAATAAATATCTTATTTTCATTCCGATATAGATGCATCGGAGGAGCTATCCATTATTGCAATATTATGCAGAAAAAACTAGGACTTATACAGGTATTCCGTGGATTTGCAGCAATTAGTGTGGTTTTGTTTCATATTCTGACCGCTTCGGTGTTTTATTTTAAAACCACCTGGCTAAATGGTGTTTTCAGCGCCGGCAGTGTCGGCGTCGATTTCTTTTTTGTCCTCAGCGGTTTCATTATGATGTATATACATTATGGCGATCTGATCAATCGAAGTAATGTAAAAGCCTTTTTTTTAAAGCGGTTTATCCGGATTTATCCGATTTACTGGATAATTGCATCCGTCTATTTGTTTTTTCAACTTTATACCGGAAAATATTCTATTAAAACCAATCTGGTATTTATTATCAAATCCTATTTATTAATTCCGCAGGCCGTCGACCCTTTTTTATTTCCAGCCTGGTCCCTGATCTTTGAATGTTTTTTTTATATAATCTTCGGTACCTGCCTGCTTTTAGGTATCAAATGGAGTAAATATGTTTTTGCAGGCTGGCTCTTACTCATATTAATAGGCCAGATTATAGATATTCCCTTTTTTCACCAGATGAGTTTTAGCCCATTAATATTGGAATTTTTATTTGGATGTTTTATCGGATACATTTTCCATACTTATTCCAACAGGATAAAAGAATATGACAATGGGATCTTTTATTCAGGTCTGGCTTTGATGGTCATCGTTTGGATCCTGGGCTCTTTTTTTCTTACATTGCCGGTTAAAAAATCTCTCTGGAGTTGTATGATTTATGGTTCGATTTCGTCCCTGCTGATTTTAGGATCAGCATTGAAAGACACCAATGGTACGATTCGATTGCCTAATATTTTATTACTTATAGGGGAGTCTTCCTACACAATATATTTGAGTCACCAGATAGTACTAGGCCTGGTCTATAAAAAATCCGTCCTTTTGTTCTCAAAAAACTTTACCACTGGTTTATTGAATATCATCGGGATTATCGCTTTTATACTTGCTGTGATCGTAGGTATAATTTTTCATGAAGCTATAGAAAAGAAGCTTCTTCCTAAATTGCAAAAATGGATGCTCCCGCCTAAAAAATTAAAAAGCGATGTGAATTTCAATGTGAAACCGGAACCCATCGCCCCCTGATCATCGACTCAACACTTCTTTCAATTTACTCCCCAGCTCTTCTCCCCGGAGGCTCTCCGCTATGATCTTTCCCTGCGGATCGATCAATACATTAAAGGGGATCCCTTCAAATTTAAAGACATCAACGGCTTTACTGTTCCAGAATTTGAGGTCGCTTACATGTGTCCATTCCAGTTTATCAGCCTTTATAGCCTGTTGCCAGGCATCTGCATCTTTATCCAGGGAAACACCCAATATGGCGAAATTCTTATTCTTAAACTCGCTATAGGCTTTGACGACATTCGGGTTCTCAGCGCGGCAGGGACCACACCAACTGGCCCAGAAATCGACCAGCAGATATTTCCCTTTATAGGAAGCTAAGGAAACGGTGTGGCCGTTAACATCCGGTAGCGCCAGATCAGGAGCCTGTTTACCCACCCACGAACCTTCCTTTTGCTGTTGTTGTTGCTTATCGGCCATTTGTGCCAGCTGCTGCTCATAATTCAATTTCAGCCCCTGCAGAACTCCATTATCAGGGTATTTCTTTTGCAGGTCATTCAGGGACGCCTCGAAATCAGCCTTGGTAAAAGTACGGGAGGACCAGCTCAGGGCCAGGGCACAAACCGTGGCATTCCCATTAGTATTGATAAACTGTTTGAGATACGTATTCAGGTCCTGTATAGCGTTGTTCTTCTTCGTCGTGGCAACTATCAGGACACTATCCGGGACATTGGCCTGCTTGAGGCTATCCAGATCACCCATGCTCCTTTCCACCTCAAAGTTCTTTTTACCAAAGATGGTGATCAGGTCTTTTAACTGGCCGGTAGCATCTGAGCCGCTCACCTCGTAAAACTCATCTTTTTTTCCCAGATCGACATTTACCTTAATCTCCGGCGCATCATTCACAAGGGGAACAGCAAGGGCGTTATTTCCAAACACCAGTTCATAGACTTCCTGCGATTTGGCGGCGCCGGACAGGCTAAAGCTGCCGTTACTCCCTGAGATTTTTATGGAGTCCAGCACAACAGGCGATTGATCTTTCCCATAGGGGACTTCCAGTAAATAGGCTTTTGAAACCGGGCCTTCCGTAAGAGCCAGTTTATCTGCATTCTTAAATGTGCCGGTAACAGTGAAACTTCCTTTCTTTTTTTCATGGCAGGAATACACAATCAGCAGGGACAAACTCATTACGCTCAACCTCATCAGGGTAGACGAAAAACAAGATCTTTTTATCATATTTATCCGATTTCTTATTTTAAGAACAGGAATTCTCCTGTATCAATTCTCCAGCTTTTCAAGCAATAATTGATTGGTTATTTTGGGATCCGCCTTGCCTTTGGATATCTTTTTCACCTCCCCTACGAATAAACCGATCAACCCTTTTTTCCCTTTCCTGTATTCCGTCACTTTATCGGGCATCTTTGCAAGGACCTGCTCGACCCAGGCGGCAACCTCACTGGTGTCCGAGCTCTGCAAAAGATTCAGGGCAAGGGCAATCTCCAGCGGCTCCCTTGACGGCTCTTTGATCAATACCGGAAAGATCCGGGAAGAGGCGATGGAAAAATTCAGCCGGCCCTCATCCACCAATTGCATCAGCCTGGCCAGCACGGCAGGAGCCACCGGGAAATCTTTCAGATCAAGGCTCTGTTCATTCAGGGCAGATTTCACCGGGCCTAACAGCCAGTTGGCAGCCCCTTTATAATTTGAGGTCTCCTTTATCAGCGCTTCAAAATAGCCTGCGGTCTCTTTATCATCACAGATCACTCTGGCATCATATTCCGGCAATTGCAGGTCCCTGGTATATTTTGCCACGAGCTCTTCAGGCAGTGGGGGGATAGATGCCCTCACCTTTTCCAGGAAGGCATCCGTCACCTGGAAGGGAGGGAGGTCAGGATCTGCAAAATAACGATAGTCATTGGCCTCTTCCTTGCTGCGGAGGGCAAAAGTAGTGCCCTCCATGGCATCGAAGCTGCGGGTCTCTTGTTGAATGGCTATTCCCTGCTCAACCAGTTCTATCATCCGTTTGGCTTCATATTCAATGGCCCGCTTAACATTACGAATGGAGTTCAGATTCTTTACTTCTACTTTCGTTCCCAGCGTCGTTACCCCTTTTTTCCGAATGGAAATATTGGCATCACAGCGCATGCTGCCTTCTTCCATATTTCCATCACAGACATCCAGGTACCGGAGCATTTTCCGTAATTCCGTCAGATAGGCATAGGCTTCGTCAGCACTCCGCAGATCCGGTTCGGTGACGATCTCGATCAGAGGCACTCCAGCCCTGTTATAATCCATGGAGGTATTGGCAGGATCAACGTCGTGCAGGCTTTTCCCCGCATCTTCTTCCAGGTGGATACGGTTAAGCTGGACATCCTTTTCCCCTGCGGCCGTCCGGATCCATACCTTCCCCCCCTTGCAGATCGGGGTAGTATGCTGGGAGATCTGGTATCCTTTAGGCAGATCGGGATAGAAATAGTTTTTCCGGGCGAAATAGTTATTCCGTTCTATTTCGGAGTGGCAGGCGAGCCCCATTTTAATGGCGAATTCTATCGCCTTCCTGTTCAGCTTAGGTAGCGATCCGGGGTGTCCCAGCGTGACGGGGCTCACATGAGTATTGGGTTCTCCCCCAAAACCGGCGCTATCGCCACAGAACAATTTTGTCTGCGTCAATAACTGCGCGTGTACCTCCAGGCCGACCACTATTTCGTATGCATCATAATCGATTGTCATTTGTCTTTATTCCCTTGTTTACCAGGGGCAAAAATACCATATTCACTGCGCATTTCCCGGTCCTTTTGACGAATGGGGGATGGAAAATCAAAAAGGGCCTACCGTCAAACGGTAAGCCCCTTCTGATCAGCGCTGTAAAAAATGCCGGCATTTTTTACAGCGGGTCTAATGATGGCAGGACTTCGTCAAAGCGTCGTTCCTCGCAGAACTTCGTCAGAGCGACATTTAGTCGCTCTTTCTCGTCCGTAACCTTCGCTATGCTCGGTTAGGGCAGAGGCCCGTGGCCTCATAAGTTTGCCGTCTTCAACTTCTTCGGGATCTTCACTTCAATTTCCCGGGCCTTCCCTTCCCGGGTCAGACCGACCTTGATACTGGCTTTGTCCTTGCCGGCCTTTGCCAGCTCAGCCAATGTTACAGCGCTATTTACTTCTTTTCCGTCAAAACTGGTAATGATATCCCCTTCTTTAATTCCAGCCTTTTCCGCAGCAGACTCATCCCCTACCTCCAATACTTTCACTCCTTTGCCATCTTCGGTATCCTGCGCTTTGATGCCCAACCTGGGCTTTTCGCCTCCCCATGAAAAACCAGGGTAGCCTTCCGCTCCCGGCGGCATCAATTGCTTATACCTATAATTATATCCTTCCATTTTAGGGCCATCGTAATTGAAGTTATATACCCGGTTGATCTGCATGGATTTACCCAGTGTGGCCGTAGTCTTCGATTCTTTCCCCTCTCTTTTATAAGTAATAGTGATCTTGTCCTGGGGCTTATATTTATGAACAGCTTCCGAGAGAGAGGCGGGATCTTCTATTTTTATCTCATCGACCTTTGTGATCAGGTCCCCAACCTGAAGGCCGGCCTTCGCTGCTGCACTGCCTTTCGATATCTGTTTGATTTCAGCGCCCGCTTCCTCTTTTTCCGATTTTTCTGAGGTCACTCCCAGAAAGGCCCTGTTGGGGGCATCCAGGCTCGTGACCCCACTGTGATTGCGAAAAGGGGAGGGAGCTATACTCATAGTGCCTGGCGCTCCAAGTTCCTGGAGTTCGGCCAGATCTTCTACCTCACCAGGACCCGAAAAAAAGAGGCGGTCACCTTCCCTCACCTTCTTTTTGCGTATCGATATGTTGTTATCGTCAAATTCGGAGACAGGCTTTCCATTTACAAAGACCTGGCCGTCCCGCACCTCTACGGTGACTTTGACGTCTTTATCACTCTTACGCCTGATGATGATCTCATCATAGTTATGCGATTTGTCCATGGAGGAGTCTTTTTCCTCATTTTGGGGTTGGTCCTGTGCAAAGCCCGGGGAAAAGAGCAGCAGGGTCAGAACTGCCAGTCCTGAGATCTTTAGGAGATATTGTTTGTTCATCGCTGTCGATTTTTTTTGATTAATAAATTATCTACGTCTGTCTTCGTAGATCAAATATAATGTTTTTCCTGAAATACGAAAACTTTCGGAAATGTTAAAAATGCGGGGATTAGGATGGACTGGCTGGCCGGATATTGGCCGGATTTCCCGCGGATTGGGGTAGCTAAAATCAAGAGGAGGACGATCGGGATTGCCCGTGCGATCCTGGCGGAATAGCAGGAGATTGCAGGATTTATCGCTTCAGCGGGTCCAGTAATTTTTCCAGTCCATTGGTCTTAATCTCATACATGGTAGCCAGCAGCATTCCTAATTTCCCTTTGGGGAACCCTTCCCGCTGGAACCATTCCAGATAAGAAACGGGGAGATTGCAAAGGATAGTCCCTTTGTACTTGCCGAATGGCATCTGCATTTTGACCAGGTCAATTAACAGTTCAGGATTGGGTTGCGGGAATTGATCTTCCATTTTAACTGTGCCAGTAGATTAGACCCAAGTTAGGGTCTGGGCTTTTTTGATGAAGGAATCACCCTTTTCTTGTCCTTATATTGAGCAATATAAGAAGATACGTTCTTTGCTTCTACATCACTCATAACCCTTCCCGTCATGCATCCTCCCCCGACATTTTCAGGAGTATAGGAAACTTTTTTTATGCTTTTTTTGACGACACCCTTCATAGGTTAAATATACAAAATTAAAAGTATAAATCAATAAGTTTTCGCGCGGCCACATCGTCCATAAACATCCTGGAACTGCTACCTATCCTCTTGGCCCCCAATCGTTGATAGTATGGAATTAGCCTATTCTTTGCTTCAAATGAAATGTAGCCTTCCGAGCCATTATCCATTGAAATTTTGCAACAAAGGGCCACCATACATTTACCTACACCAGAATAAAGGGATATTCCACGCTTGTTAAATCCATTGATCTCCATGTTTACACAATCCAGGTAGTCTTTCTGATGCCTAAAAGCTACCATCCCCTGAATGATATCCGACTGGTTTTCTAAATGAATCTTGTAAACAAGAAATTTTTTGGAAATCGAAACAAAATCAAATTTGAATTGATGTTGATGTTTGCGTATTTCTGCCGTTTTTACCGGCGCTGCCAATACGTTTTCCTTTTTTCCAGTTGCATTCAGCGCTATTGCATCATATAACTTATAAATCTGGCTCACTACTGCAAGGTATGCAATACAATGTATGTCGAATTTATCAACTTTTCAACAATTCCTTTACCCTTTCAATCACTTGCGGCAAATTACTGGCATCTTGTCCGCCGGCCGTGGCCAGAGTCTTTTGACCGCCGCCGCCGCCTTTGATGAGGGGAGCGATGTGTTCCTTAATGATAGCCGGAGCCTGGAGCCCTCTGGATTCAATCAATTGGTCGTCGAGAAGAACGGACACAGCCGGTTTGCCTTCGATGTTGGCGGCGAGGACTACGAGGTAGGGAGCGAGCAGCCCAGTTTTCAGATCAAAACTGAGCTTTTTCAGGGCGTCAGCGCTATGCACCTCTATAATCTCTCCTATAAAATTGACTCCCGAAACAGCCTGTATTTTGCTCATTAGTTGCTTGCCGAGATCAGCCAGCTGCCGGGTTTCTGTTTTTTCCAGTTTTTTCTTTAGCTCTGAGTTTTCAATAATTAAACTTTCAAATGCTGCTGGAATATCTATTGATTTCTTTTTAGTGATTTTTTTAGCTTTCTCAAGTGGAGCAATAAGCTCTTCTTGTAAATATTCAAATGCGGCCTCGCCAGCCTTTGCCTCTATTCTTCTAACACCCGCAGCTACTGCTGTTTCTTGAGTGATTATAAAAAACCCCAAATCTCCAGTCCTTCCTACGTGTGTACCTCCGCATAATTCTACAGAGTATGTGGGATCAATAATCACTACTCGTACAATATTCCCATATTTTTCCCCAAATAAAGCCATTGCCCCCATTTTAATAGCTTCATCCTTGTGCATTTCCTTAGTTACAACAGGTATATTCTCTCTAATCTTCTCATTTACAATTGCTTCCACTTGTTTCAATTCGTCATCTGTCGGTGTTGAAGAAGAGAAGTCAAACCGCAAATGCTCCTCATTCACTAGAGATCCTTTCTGAGCTACATGTGTTCCCAGAACTTGCCGCAGAGCCGCATGGAGTAAATGGGTGGCAGAGTGATGACTCTCTGTTCTCCTTCTTTTCACAGAATCCACTTTTGCCACTACCCCTGTCCGAAGGTCGGAGGGGAGCTGTTCGGTAAAATGGATGATCAGGTCGTTCTCCTTTTTGGTATCCAGCACCCGGATCGTCTCTCCGTTCAACTGCAGCGTCCCGGTATCCCCTACCTGTCCGCCGCTCTCTGCATAAAAAGGAGTGGCTTCCAGCACCAGTTGCCAGGATTCCTTACCTTTTGCCTTTATCTTCCGGTATTTGGAGATTTTCGTGTTCATTTCCAGCATTTCATAACCCACAAACTCCACCAGCGGATTATCGACTAGGACCACCCAGTCTTCGGTATCCAAGGTAGTGGCTGCCCGGGAGCGGTCTTTCTGTTTCTTCATTTCAGCATTGAATTCTTTCTCGTCAATGAAAAATTCAAAACCAATGCTGTTTTGCGACAGAATCAGTTTCGTCAAATCCAAAGGGAACCCATATGTATCATACAATTCAAACGCCAATTTTCCACTAAATTCGAAAGGGTGTGTTCCTTCATCTACATCAATTTTCACAGAATTTGCTTCATTTGAAAACATCTGATAATCCTGAATGCCATTTTGTTTCCGAGCATTCCGAATATCTTGAAAAAAACCTTCTAACCGCTTTAATCCCTTATCCAGTGTCCTAAGGAAAGCGTCTTCTTCTTCTTTCACCACTTTGGCGACAAAATCAACTTGTTTGTGCAGTTCCGGGAATACGGATTCAAACTGGTCCGCCAGTATCGGCATCAGATGGAAAAGTAGGGGCTGTTTATAGTCCAGATAAGAGTGATAATAACGAACCGCCCTGCGGAGTATTCTTCTTATAACATAACCTGCTTCAGTATTCGAGGGCAACTGACCGTCGGCAATTGTAAAAGCAATAGCCCGGATATGGTCGGCGATCACTCTGAAAGCCACATCCTGTTTATTATCCCCGGCGGTATATTTCTTTCCAGTGAGTTTTTCCGTTGCACCGATCGTGCCTGTAAAAATATCCGTGTCGTAATTGGAATTCTTCTCCTGCAGCACCCTGACCAACCTTTCCAGGCCCATGCCGGTATCTACATGCTTGGCGGGAAGAGGCATAAGGCTACGATCTTTCAACCGGTTGAACTGCATGAACACATTATTCCAGATCTCTATCACCTGGGGATGGTCATTGTTTACCAAAGAAGCCCCGTCCTTCGAGTTGCGTTCGACATCCGTCCGGCAATCGACATGAATTTCTGTACAGGGACCGCAGGGGCCGGTGTCTCCCATCTCCCAGAAATTGTCTTTCTTATTACCCAGCAGGATCCTGTCCGCCGCGATCCATTTCGTCCATTCCTCATAGGCCTCTGTATCCCGGGGGAGTTTATCCTCTTCGTCTCCCTGAAATACGGTGACATATAACCTGTCCTTCGGTATCCGGTAGATCTCCGTCAATAATTCCCAGCTCCAGGCAATCGCTTCTTTTTTAAAATATCCCTTCTCAGGCAGGGCTGGATCGCCAAAACTCCAGTTACCCAGCATTTCGAACATGGTATGATGATAGGTGTCCACTCCCACCTCTTCCAGGTCATTGTGCTTACCGCTGACCCGCAGACATTTCTGGGTGTCGGCCACCCGGGGATAAGGAGCCTTGTTATTGCCCAGGAAGTAATCCTTAAACTGGTTCATCCCTGCATTCGTAAATTTAAGGGTCGGGTCATTCTTGATTACGATGGGGGCGGAAGGAACAATGACATGTCCCTTGGAAACGAAAAAATCCAGGAATTTCTTTCTTATTTCGGCACTGGTCATCATAAACGGAACAATCTTTGGTTGTTATTTGGTTCGCACCAATTATATTTGTGCGCTCCCTTTAAAATCCGGAGCGGTGCCAAAGGTACACCATTGGTTGCGGATGAAGAAGATCAAGTATTATTATAACACCAATACACTCCGATACGAAAAGCTGGAGACGCCGCTCAGGGTAACCCTGTTGCGCGTCCTGGGTTTTTTGTCGGCCGCCATCGTAACAGCCCTGATATTGGTGTCCGTTGCTTATAAGTACTTCCCTTCCGCCAACGAAAAGCGGCTAATGCAGCGAAATGAGGCCCTACAGGACAATTATTATACCCTCAACGAAAAAGTCCAGAAGCTGCAGGGGCAGATGAGTGAACTGGAGAAAAGGGATAACAACGTCTACAGGGCCATTTTTGAAGCAGCACCTATCCCCGACAGCGCTCGGGCCAGGGCGGCCGAACAGGAAAAAGAGATACAGCTCGTACAGGGAATGGACCAGGAAAATCTGTATACTTCAGTAGCTACCACCCTCAATAAGCTCAGCGCCCGGATGATCAATCAGTCAAAATCCTATGCGCAGATCGACGGGTATATTAAAAATAAAGAGCAATTACTGGCCTGTACGCCTGCCATTCAGCCGGTCAGCAATAAGGATCTCAGCCGTATCGCCTCAGGCTTCGGCTACCGTATAGACCCGGTCTATAAAACGACCAAGTTCCATGCGGGGCTGGATTTCGCGGCTCCCCAGGGAACCCCCATCTATGCTACCGCGAATGGGACGGTGGAGGTAGCCGGCAATACGGGAAATGGATATGGCAACCACGTCGTTATCAATCACGGATATGGGTACGGCACATTATATGGTCATATGTTCCGCGTTAAGGTCAAGCCTGGCCAGAAGGTCAAGCGCGGGGAGGTGATCGGCTATGTAGGGAGTACCGGCAAGAGCACCGGCCCCCACTGTCATTACGAGGTACACCGCAATGGGGACCCCGTAGATCCTGTCTACTATTTCTACAATGATATTACCCCTGAACAGTACGACCGGCTGCTGAAGTTAGCAGCGTCGAGCAATCAAAGTTTTGACTAATCCTGCGTACCTTCAGATGGTATAAAAAGTCTAAATTTGCAAATAGCCCAATTATACCAGTCAATACAGGAATGATTTTTGAGCGCATAACTCACAAATGAATAACTCATTTTCCCAGATGGCCTTTAATTTCGGGACTGAGGCGGAAGTTCCTCTGTCTTCACCCGCTGTTCCCTTAAAGGGGGAAGAAGGGGTGTATGTGGTCGGACAGGAAAATGGGTATTCTGGGGTGCGTGTTCGAATAAAGTCTTTAAAGAACGCGAAAACAGAAACTCCTAAAGAGGAAATGCCCAGGGCCAGGGACACTAATGAGGAGTCATTAAGGATCGTGAAAGAGCCGACGCCCAGGATTGTGAAAGAGGAGAGCGCCAGGGTGGTGGAGCTGAAGCTCTTTGATCTGCCGCCTCTGGAAGTCACTAAAGAAGAAATTGCGATTCCCGATGAACCTGTGGACAGCCTATCCACTGAGGAGGAGGCCGGACCGGTGGATGATAGGGCCCCGGAGGTGAATAACTTTCATAGGGAGGAGGTCAGCATTCCGGCGGAGATCACAGATGGCACTCCGGATAGAGTACCCATTCCTGCCGGAGTAGCAGATAGCAGCCCGGATAGAGTACCCATTCCTGCCGGAGTAGCAGATAGCAGCCCGGTCACGGAAACCAATAACATTCCGGCTCCGGCGGAAGTCACAGCTCCAGCGGAAGTCAGCGTCCCGCCTGCCATAGTCAGCAGGAAGGTTGCTGATCCCCCTGTTCCCGATACCCGGGCTGCCGGTTCTCCCGGCATTATTGACTCCGGCACCGGCTCCCCAAGCCTTATTGACTCCGGCACCAGCTCTGCAGGCAAACCGGCTAAGTCCAAACGGGGCCGCAAATCCCTGAAACAGGCAACAGCGGAAGCAGATCTTATCGAAGTGCCAGGGGACGATATCTTATTCAGCAAGCAATATTATACAATGAGGGCAGTGGCTGAAATGTTCCGGGTCAATCAATCCCTGCTGCGCTTCTGGGAGACGGAATTCGATATTCTGCAACCCCGCAAAAATAAAAAGGGAGACCGCTATTTCCGCCCCGTCGATATTAAAAACCTGCACCTGATCTACCATTTGCTACGACAACGAAAATATACCATCGAAGGAGCAAAGGAATTTCTGAAGAATAATAAAAAAGCAGAGGAACGATTTGAAGCTATTCAACGATTGCAAGAGATCAGGGCATTCCTCCTGGAATGGAAGGCGCAATTATAATTTAACTTTTTCTTGGCAATTCTCCCGCTAATTTAGTACCACTAGCCCCGTCGCTAAAGAGGGAGCGGGGCAGGCACTCAAAAAAAATCAAATGAAACATATATTCCTGATCGCTATCATAATCGGCCTTGGGATCCTTACCCGCGCCCAAACATATGAAGTCTCCGGCGATGGTAATAATAAGATCCTGAAGGGACTGATCAGCAGGGATATACTGGAAGGTGACACGGCCTTCAAATGGTTCCACGAAAATCAATCCGGGTATATGCCCAATGCGGAAGAGACCGCCGTCTTAAAAGAAAAGGGGCCCCAGGTGCAGTTCCTGGTATTCGGGGGCACCTGGTGCAACGATACTAAATATATTCTTCCTAAATTCTTCACCCTGCTGGATGCCGGATCCTTCCCCAGGGACCAGGTCACGCTGGTGGGTGTGGACCGCGATAAAAAGACCGTTAATCATTTATCCGAGATTATGCATATTACCAGTATACCCACCTTTATTTTATTGAAAAACGGGAAGGAAGTGGGACGGGTAACAGTAAATGGCAGGACCGGCGGATGGGATAAAGAGATCTCCGATATTATCGCCACAAAATTCTAAGAGGGCTGACCAGATGAGGCGGAACCGGCGGGCGTTTTGCCGTCGGGAAAATTAGCCGTGGATGCGGTGGGCGTAACGCGCACATCCGTACTGGCGCCTGCTATTTCAATCTTCAGCGATTCCAGCAGACGGAGCGTATCCAGGTTTACCTGCTGCTTGATCCGGTTGAACTCCTCCTGGGTAACAGGCGAGGTGAAATAATCTACGTTGACCAGGAAGGCAGTACCGGTAATATTATCCAGAAAGGCGGTACTATTTTCCACTTTATCTTTTTGAAGGAGGACCTTAATTCCCTGCACCAGCTTATCCAGCACAAGAGAGGAAGTCGAAAGGCTGAGCTCCAGTCTCAGTTCCCCTTTTCGTTGTGTACGCAGGGAAAGATTGTCCACGATGCTATCGACCATTTGCTTGTTCGGCACCGTAACATAGGTCTTCTGGTCTGTACGGATACGCGTACTACGCAATCCTATTTTTTCTACGGTGCCGGAAATATTATTCACTTTCAACACATCTCCGGCGGTAAAAGGCTTATCAAAAAAGATGATAAAAGAAGCGATCAGGTTTTCAATGCTCTCTTTGGCCGCCAGGGCTACGGCCGCTCCTGCCAGCCCCAGCGATGCCAGTATCTTGGTAACATCTACCTTAAATGCCGAGTCGAGGATCATAAGGAAGCCGATGATCCCGATAATCGCTTTGAGGAAATCCCGTAGAAACACCACCATCTGGTTGTCCCTCGGGCCGCCGCGGCTCCGGGTCTTTTGTCGCAGGATCAGCGCAACAAAATCCACCAGTCTCAATAACAACCATATAAAACTGATGACGATAATGATAATGGCCAGCGCATGTATGATCGTTTTGGACTGGACTTCATAGATATCGAATTCGAGAGCAGTCGGGAAGTGCAGCTTTTCTATGGAAGAGACCGACACGAATACAACGAGAAAAGTGCCGATAGGTCCGACCACTAAGTCCACAAAAGCGGATCTATCCAGCCCGGAACCCATTCTTCTGACAAGCCGGAATATCAACCGGGCGATCAGCCGGGATATGAATCTCTTCAGAATGATGACGAACAGGATCGTTGCAGCAACAATGATATACGTCTTCAACGGATTATTAAAGATCACCTGGTTCCAAAAGTCATGCATGAGCGGGTAATGTTGTGGGGGCAAAGATATTATATTCCAGGCCGGGTATAAATCTCCAATCCCGTCTTTTTAAGGACGTAAATGGAGGTAGGGGTAATCCTGATCCTGGTTGCCTCCCGGTAGGCCGGGGGGATAGGAGACTCCTGCATATCCAGGGTCCCCAACTGGTATTTAAAAAATTGCTGACTGTCCCTTCCCAGTAAGCTCTTGTCGATGACGTTGAAATCCAGCCAGCCCGGCAGGACGATATGCGTTTTCAGACCACCATAATGATCGAATGCATAGACCCCCTTTGCAGGGTCATACAAATAGACCAGGCCTCCCTGGTCGCGGATGACGGAAGGGTCCGGCGTGGAGTCGAACAATTGGCGGAAATCAGTGGTCTGGTCTACCAGGGATCCGTCGTCGCCTATGCGCTTCAGCTTTGAATCGAGTTCATCGAACACCCAGACATTATTATCATAAGCCAGTCCGACGGCTTTTGCCTGCAGGATATCCAGGCGTCGGAGGTCAATTGTATTTATAATGTTCAGGAACCTGTCCAATTCAATGATCATGGTGAATTCCCGATAATAAACCAATAGTTTTAACGGGTTGGTAGCATCTATCGACCAGATCTTGCCATACCGCCGGACATCGTTGAATACGGCCAGTGAGTCTCCGTTCGGGCCCAGCTTTTTCAACTGATTGTCTTTACTCAACACATAGATATTACCGAGATTGTCTACGGTGAAATCGGCTATATCAGCCTGTATGGTCTTGCTCAATACAAAATCGGAAGCCTGCTGCGCCGAAGCACAATGAAAGGTGAACACACATAGAATGGCGATGTAGAAAAATTTCATTCGCAAAGAATAGTTTTACTTCGGGTGGTTCATTTTCTGATGATCTTATGTTCCATGACCTCCTCCTCCGCGAGCAGGGACAACTGCTGCCCGTCAAACACGGCATACGTATTATAACGGATCCAGTCGCCGAGGTTAATATACCTGCTGCCACTAGCTCCCAACGTGAAATCTATAGGCAAATGGCGATGTCCAAATACAAAATAGTCAAAATACGCCGTCTGCAGTACTTCTTTACAATAAATGATCAGCCATTCCTTGTCTTCTCCCAGGAATGTCTCATCAATTTGCCCGGTGACCGCCCTGCTGCGGCGGCTGAGCCAGTTCGCCAGCCCCACGCCAAAAGCCGGCGGAAAAATACCGAACAGTCCCTGACAGAATTTATTGCGGAATATCTTTTTTATGAATTTATAGCCATGATCTCCCGGTCCCAGGCCATCTCCATGGCCGATAAGTATTTTCTTCCCGTTCCATTCGAATGCCACCGGTTCGTGATAGACGGGTATATTCAGCTCCTGCTCAAAATAGCCACTCATCCACATGTCGTGGTTGCCGGTAAAAAAATGAATAGGAACGCCTGAATCCGTGATCTCTGCCATTTTCCCCAGAATGCGGGTATATCCTTTTGGCACGACGGTCCTGTATTCATACCAGAAGTCGAACAGGTCACCGACAATAAAGATCCCGGCAGCGTCTTTGCGGATCCTTTCGAGAAATGCGGTAATATGCCGCTCCCGGATCAGGCTGGTCTTATGGTCGGGAGCGCCCAGATGAAAATCAGAGAGTAAATATATTTTTTTTCCGGGGGGAATCTGCATCGTGCAAATATAATTGAATAAACGG
>Ga0307511_10000210_pt1 | contig 59248 bp, 83 predicted proteins | sample 13_EM_MG_FD_200266 | JGI IMG/M metagenome (GOLD analysis project Ga0307511, IMG submission 200266) | Populus trichocarpa ectomycorrhiza microbial communities from riparian zone in the Pacific Northwest, United States - 13_EM | ecosystem: Host-associated > Plants > Roots > Unclassified | place... | reverse complement strand
TTATGCGAATTCCTTATTTTTTAAAATAAGTCCATTTAGTCTGTCGAGGGCAGCGCGCAGCCGAAAGAGGCGGAAAATGCCCGGCTTTGTCCGATTCTGCCCTCGATCACCCAGATTTTTTACTGGGAATCACCGATTATACGATGTTGGTATTCAGCCATCGAACTCATCGAAGGCGGTAGTGTCCCCGCAACGATGCATTCCGACGCATACTCGTTCGCGATGTTGATACTCGAGCGAACCACGGAGGGAGTACCGTTCTCCGGCCACTCTCGTGATCTACGGTCACTCACGCGAGAGTCGCCAAGAAGCAGCCCCTACCTCGACCAGACACACAGAACCCAGAGGACCAAAAGAACACCGTCTCGAACAGTTTATGGGGTCTTATGATACGTTGCTGGTCCATCAAACCAGAGGACCGACCCACAATGTAATATGTCCACAGTTTCTTTGCAGACCCCAGTAGATAGAAAGCTTTCATTGACAAAGATTCGGTTTAATATTACGCCGTGAGACATGAAGAAGAGGGGATCCAGCCCAAATCAAAAAGGTGTCAATAATGGCCGCGGGGCTGATTCCAACATGTGTTGTCTTCACGATGGGGGGGGCACCAGGATGGGGAGTAAACCAACGCTTCATTGGGAGGGAGTAGCATCCTCCGACCTGTCCTCTCTCTGATCCTGTTGACTGGTCCCTGGTGGTAAACGTGCACTAATTGGGGGAAAGCCTATGTGGGCAGATGGGAGTGCCATCTGGCCATCGGGCCGATGTGGCATCATGTATGGCGCATATGGCTGAGGGTATGGGGTTAAGAAAGTGGTCGGATAGAAGTGTGGGTGGTGGTACGTAGGTTCACCGTCACCATTTTGGTGGGGAGGCAGCCCGTGAGCAGGTATTGGAGTCGCAAGATAGAACTGGGGATAGTAGATTGCCGCGTCCCCTGGCTTTGGAGGTGCAGGAGCGTACTGGCCAAGAAAACCCGGCGGGAAGCCGACCGGACTGATGAATGGTATGGCAGAGGATGCCCCCGGTATCGCCGTAGCCATCTGGATCGACTGATGCGTCGAGGAGCCGTCGTATGGCGGATCCAAAGAGAATGCTGTGTAACGGTTAGGTCTTGGATGATCTATGATTGAGGCGTACGTACGTTTTCCATCGCGCTTCTTGTAAGGGCCTCGCTTTACACCCTTCTTCCGCTCCTTGCGGTGAGAGTCGACGCACTCCTCTGCAATGCCATACTTGACACAACGGAGGCATGGGCGTGCGTCGTCGCACTTCTTGCAAGCCTTCTGACAGTTGGTACATGCGTTCTTGACCTGCCTGCGCTTGCTGCGGGTTGGGGGAGTGGGTACGATGCCACTGGGGAAAGGGTACATGTGCATCGGCATGGTGGAGTACGTCAACGGATGCACGGTCATAGACGGCTGCAAATCGGTGGTTTGAGTTTCATTAGGTGCTGGTTCGTCTGGTTCTGGGGATGGGCTGTTTGGCATATCTACCAGAGTGGGTGGCGGATGAGAACAAGAGGAGTAAGATGGATGAAATACGTACTTGGGACGACCGTGGCTGGGACGGTCTAGAGGTGAATCGAAGCTGGTGCTCCTGAGCGGCGCAGCGTCGTGCCCTGCTAGGAGGGGGGGCAGATGCCTGGATAATACGATGTCAGAAGTGCCATTGTCCAGAGGATGAGAGCCGAAGCATGATCACCACAAGAGAGGGCGACGGCAAACACGAAGGCCAACTATCGCAGCGAAATCCTGCTCCGATTGAATAGAACCCCGCTGGGGTCGCCCACTGTTGTAACCCTTTGTAGTCTTTGTTCATCCCAAGCCAATACGGTTTCATTTGTAACGACCTTGTAGTCTCACTACGTTTGGTTGTGTTCGGATCATTCGATTTGTAGTCGCACTACAGCCTCTCCCTTGTTTGCCACGTGTTGGGCACTGAGCAGGGTCACTCATTGAACTCCCTCCCTCCCTCCTCGTCAACCTCGACATCGCCGCCCGTGGCGGTCAAGTCCTGCCAGAAAGCATTCTCAGACTTCGGTCTTCCTACTTTTCCGCATTTATTGTCGTGCTGCTCTTCTTTGTCTCTCTTTTCGCCCCCCCCCTCCGTCGTCTCCGTTAGTAATGGCTTCCCCAGTTCCAGCCCAAGTGGCTCATGACGGTCCGACTGCACGAAAACGAACCCGGCCAACCCTTCTGGAACTAGGGGCCCCGGACTCTCCGGATTACGTTCCATCGGATACCCCGCAAGTCCCAATCGTTGTCGCGAAAGAGGTGAGGTCTGTCTTGAGTTACGCCTGATCAACTATCTCAACGCCGTTCACTCCGACGCTCAGCTTCGCGCTCACGGCTCTCCGGTGAAGCGTGTCCAGGAACCAGAAGTTGATCCACCACCGCGTTCGGCCTCAGCCTCGTCCTCTCTCGATCCCTATTATTTCACTGCACACACCCCAGAACTTCCCCATCCGACGTTACCTGCGGCTCATCTGGCGCCCCGGACCCCAGAAATGCGCCGTCGTGTCACTGAACCCGTCACACCAGCTAGGGACCCCGCTTCAATCGATCGACGTGGCCTTGTGGGTGTTGGAGAACTGGCGACTCCTCGGTGGACGCGTGGACTACGCACCGATGACGACGAAGATCAAGTTGACTCTGCCCTTGACAATGACAACGGAGATTACGAGCAGGAGGATCCCGACAGCCCTTGGACGATAGAGGCCCGAGATGGCGAGACAGAGAGTGTGGATCAGGTAGGTCGCCCATTCCCTCTTCCTCCTTGTGTCGTGCTGATCCCGACCCAGATGTCCGACACGCCACAGCTCCCTCGTTCCATAAGAACGCGCCCTTCAATGGCTGATGAAAGCGGCGGAGAAGAAATATTGTACCCAAGACAATCGTCACAATCGGAGCAGCGCCCTCTCCAGCATATTCCCACTCACGAGCTAGATCGGACGACCCCTTCGGACTCATCTGCCATTGCGTCTCGCGTAGAGCCTGTTCAATCACTCACGAAAGACACTGCGGTCCGCAAACACCCTAGCCTCGGCGTTGGGCCACCCCCTGGGCAGAGAGCTAAAGATCGAAGACGGGACCCAAATCTCACACCGTTGAAAGAAAGCGGGGGTACCAGGAGTGATAGGCACTCTAGGCACTCGTCCATCGGTTCTTCGTCAAGTCATGATCACAGTCGCCGAGTTCACACCACCGACTTCTCTCACCTACCCCCTTCTCCATCGACCTCATCTATTCATCACCTCTTGAAAGGTTCCGGCAACATCGTCCACAGCCCATCCAGCGTAGCGCAATCACTGTTACGTGGGACCCAGGAGGGCTGGTCAGGGATGGACGACGAGGCGACCGTTGATGCTCTTCGTAAGCTGGATGGACTATCTAGCAAGAGCGCCCATGCCAGCTCGCGCGTTAGCACGGGCGGTGCCTCAAGGGCAAATAGCCTTAGCCGTCCCGGAACACCTTCAAAATCAACTACTACTCAATGGGAGGGGGTCGACGGCAAACGCAGTAGCCGACGGATCAGCACTCGTGTCGAATCTGGTTCAGAGGGCAAGCGAGACTCTGGTTTGAGTGGCCGGAATCGAACCGGAGAGTATCCTATGGATGGTGGTGAACCTCATGTGGCTGCCGTGACAAGCGATGATACCAACGGGCCTGCTCCTTCCGAGCGGGTGGTTAGGAAGACGTCCGCCCGCCTCAGCTATAACGCGAAGCGAGCCTCCACCTCATCTGCTAGTCACACAAGCCCCACAACTAGTTCCAGGGATTCAGTCTCTCTCTCTGCTAGCACCAGTGTTACGTCGGTTTCCACCGCTTCTGTAAGGTTCCCTGGGGGAAAGCCTAAACGGAACAGCACCGACGTACATTCCGCAGGCGAATCCGCCAGCGACAAGGAGCGTGCAGGACCCGGCCAGGACCCGGCCCTTGAACACAATGTTCCTCCCGTTCCCCCGCTGCCAAAGGGCCTGTCTAGTTATCGTTCCCCGCCGCCTTCATCCTCTACTTCCGGATTCCCCCAACACTATCAACAGGATCACCGAGAACCTGGAGCCGAGGACGAAGACGCGGATAGAACCTTCTTAGTTGATATCCCAACCACGCATACCCCTTCAAAGAGTACTCACCATCTGAACGGTCAAGATCCGCCAACAGGAGGGTATCTCATGCCAGGGTCTGCCCCAGCAATAATGAAAACACCCTCAAAGAAGTGGAGCTTCACGAACGCTTTCAAACTCGCCGCCTCTCCTACATCCGCATCGCTCAACAAAGACAAACACTCTGGAGGCCCCCTTTCGACCACCGCAACCCGAGTTCGCAAGTCCTTGTCCAAAGACCGATCACTTGCGAACGCCGCTTCCGAGACCTGGTCCCCCGGTCAACCCGATGCAATGGCTTCCGCCACTTCACTGACATCCCTCTCCTCAGTTGGTTCTCCTGCAAATGCATTATCCTCCTACGTCATGGGAGACCGCGCCTCTGAAAGCGAGCACCCAAGTAGGATGGACCCCTCCGCTATCACCAACACCAACACAACTTCACTGCCTCCAACCGCACCGTTGAGTCCTACTTCCTCCATACATCAAGCCTCTGCATCATCAAGGCGCCTTACCCCTTCCTCCATTCCATTCTTCCGTCGCTCTTCGTCGCAGTCCATGCACTTTCCTTCCGGTGCGATCCCGAGTTCTACATCGCCTACCACCTCATCTACATCATATTCCGGCTCCCGAGCCACACTCCCAAAGTCCGGTCCATCCCCTTCCACTGAACTCCCTAACACTTCCTCCTTGTCTACGCCAAGCACGAATAGGAAGTCCTCTGTGTTGAGTTTAGGGATTCCATCCTTACTCAAAGGCTCAAGCTCAAGAAAGAGCCTCCACGGGGGGGATAAAAGTGATACTGGGAGGGACTCCGATCGAGATGCTAACCGGTCGAAGCAAAAAGAGAAAGAGAAGGCGGAACGGTCAAAGTTGAAAAAAGAGGAGAAGGAACGAAGCGAAAGTCGCATTTCTGTCCTCATGGGGAGGAAGCGCGGAAAGGTAGATAACCCCTGATACTTACAAGAACTCTCCTGACTGTCTCATAGACGCTATCATCAACCGATCCCAAGAAAGCTAAACCTGTCAACCTCCCGCCAATGCAAGTCACTGCTATTCCTCCCTCCACCGCCAATCGAGTTGCAGGTCTGAAGTCCTCTTCCAATTCGACGCTTCCGTCCACCTCGTCGACTCCTCGGAGTTCTATCACGTCTCGTGCAACTTCCCATACTGCCAGTTCGATGCAGAGACAATCCGATACTTCCTTGAGGAGGCATCAACTGCCTACAATTGCAGGGTCTCCTTCGGTAGGCACCGTGGGCCATACGTCGTCAAAGGAGGGCCCTCCGTTGTCCTCGAACAATACATCCTTGGCATTATCGAAGGAGACTCCAACGAAAATACCCCGTATCGCTAGCCGATCGTCAACCGTTGCCTCTCCCACGCTCAAGAGTCGTCGCACAAGTCTCCACGTGAACGAAACGACCCCATCCAGTGAATCACCCACTGCAGGCCATGAGTTTTTCAATGAGTTCGGTATTCTGGAAATGCCATCCACGACTACGAAGCCGCCCTCCTCCCGTCATTCCGTTCGTGCATCTCCATCAACAACAGGCTCGGTGTCCCGGGTCCCACGCCAATCTACTACCTCTTCATCCTCTAACCTGGTGGCGTCGGTCACTCGGAAGGCAAATAGGGAATCCCTGTCGTTGGCCGGTCTCAGGAAGGCGTCGACGAGCTCTGTTACGTCGTTTAACATGCCTGCCGAAACAAGTACTCCCCATCACAGATTTTCCGCCTTGTCACCCTCGAAGGGCCTAAAACTTTTGTCCCCAAAGGTCTCACTCTCCGCCGCGAGGCTTCCCAGTTCTTCAGCCTCACAGACTCACAGACACGCGGTGACATCGCCGAGCTCAAGTCAACAGTCGCTGTTGACACCATCTTCCTCTCCAAGCACAGTGGTAGATGAGGACGAGATCGCTGGTGATGAAGAGATGCTCCAATACATCAAACGGCAACAAGCCAAGAGATTGGCCCACGGTGCAACTCAAGAAGAGTTGGATGAACTCCTCCGGTTCCCCGAACCACTTCCTCCAGTCCCTCCGTTATCCCCCGCTGGTGCGTTTTACCAACTGTTGGTGCATCGACTAGAGTTTCTTACCGTTTATCTATAGTCGTATTGAAGAGCGGTCAAGCCTTATACCTCTCCCCATACGAGAAGAAGGAAATACTGGACTACCAATCGGTCTACTTCATCGGGGCAAGAAGTGACAAGAAGCAGGCAACATCGGATAATACCACTAACAACTACGGTTACGACGATGAGCGTGGCGATTACCAAGTCATTACCCATGACCATTTAGCTTTCCGCTATGAGATCACGGACACGCTTGGGAAAGGCTCCTTCGGCCAGGTCCTGAGCTGTCGTGATCACCGCACTGGTCAGTCCGTCGCTGTCAAGATCATCCGCAACAAGAAACGTTTCCATCACCAAGCTCTGGTCGAGATAAAGATCCTTGATAACCTCCGGAAATGGGTTTGTAAGCTTCTTTGGGTTATATCTTCCTCTCACTTATAAGATCACGAAGGATCCCGACGAGAAGCACAATGTCATCAAGATGACGGAACATTTCTACTTCAGAGGCCATCTTTGCATTGCCATGGAACTTCTGAGCATCAACCTTTACGAGCTCATCAAAGCAAACGGCTTTGTTGGTTTCACAACGGGCCTTATCCGCCGTTTCACGAGCCAGATGCTAATGTCATTATCTCTGATGAGGCACCACCGCATCGTTCACTGCGATCTGAAGCCAGAGGTACTATTCTTCTGCCTCATCGTGTTCTCGTGTTGATTGTCCACAGAATGTGCTGCTTAAACACCCCGCAAAGAGTGCCATCAAGGTGATCGATTTTGGAAGCAGTTGCTTGGAGCACGAGAAAAGTGCGTACTCCACCCTCACACACACCCACATACGCCGCACTTCCTAACAACGACCTAGTGTACACGTACATCCAAAGCCGTTTCTATCGTTCGCCTGAAGTAATCCTTGGTATGAGCTATCACATGGCCATCGATATGTGGAGCTTGGGGTGTATAATGGCCGAACTCTACACCGGCTTCCCTATTTTCCCGGGAGAAAACGAACAAGAGCAGCTCTCCTGTATCATGGAGATCTTGGGGGTTCCAGACAAGGAATTTATCAATCGCAGTTCCAGGAAACGTTTGTTCTTTGGTAGGGTCTTCTTCTACCCCGGCGTTAGCTCAAGCTGATGGGCCTGCGCAGATTCAACAGGAGCCCCCCGCCCTGTGGTCAACTCGAAAGGCAGGCGTAGACGACCTGGGACAAAGAGTTTGGCACAGGTCCTCCGCACAGACGATCACGTCTTCGTTGACTTCATTGCCAAGTGCTTAGTTTGGGACCCAGAGCGACGGATGAAACCACAAGCTGCGTTAAGACACGAATTCATTACCTCCGGTCGGCGACCTCGGCTTACCAGCCCGAGTCCCTCCGTTTCCAAACCTCTGTCTTTACCATCTTCTAGCAAACAGAAAGGGGGGGAGACTCCGAAAAAATCACAGATCAGCGCACCGACGCCGCTCACAGCTCGGTCCTCACGTACAGCTGTCCCAACGACGCCCAGCACCTTGTCCTCTCTTACCCTGAGTACATCTCGATCTCATCGCACCTCTCAACAGCAGTCCTACTCGGGATACTACTCAGCGAGGACGATAAACAGTCTTACGGTGTGTGATGACTTGTAATTTATCTTTTCAAACGCTCACTCCGCTACAGAGTACTGCCAAAACCACTTGATGACGACCACTACTTTAATCACAGATCAATCACTCTCCGTGTGCACACTAGAACTACCATAATGCTATTGAATGACAATCATCCTATTCCTGGCCCTTGGGGGTCGTTCCTCGCTTCTGTTATAGCTCCACATCACCTGCAAGGTCCAAGGATGGGAGTTTGAGAAACACATCGCTACCTAGAAAACCGTCACTTTTGACAGAACGTGGCCCCGGAACGGACACGCACCCCACCCATCCATTGTCAGGAACTGTAGTGAACCCCCAAAATATCTGAAGGCGGTATGAATTCGAGTCTATTCCTAGGGGCCCCAACGCACCTGGCATATAAACCACTCATAGGGAGACCATAGCCTAATCCGTAAAACGTCCCCAAACCGGTCTGTATGCCCTTTCGAGTGATTTCAGCGAATAGGTTCGAATCACCCTTCCCACCCACGGCAGCACTTCCACCGATGTACTGGGCGGCGTATGGACCACCCTCACCACCGCCATCGTCCGGTAAGGTGGCCTCTGCTGTTGTAAATGCGTACGAGAATATCCGGCGCATGTTCTGTCGGGACACCCCACCCCCCTGATCTCGGATGCGTAAGGAGAGGAAGGGTGGATTTGTTGACTCTTGTGGCGCTCCCGGCGACACAGTTATTACAACAGGAGGTAGTTTGGCGTCCGTTGACGAGCCATTTCTTTTGTAGTGATTCTCTACCGTCGCACGGAAAGAGTTCTTCAGGATCTCAGTGAGGATATATTCCAGGTGCACCGGGACATATCTGGAATTGGTTGGAAAATAGGAACAACAATTGCCACAGAACCACGCACGCAAAAGCAGCATCTGGGCTCCCGTCTACCACTATTTCTGGACTAACACCCATCGTCGCGCCACACAATTCTTTGACGAATGAGCCGCAGGTGCTACGGGAAACGTGGTCACGCAAAAGTAAAACCAGTATAGAAGAGGGCACACCGGATCAAATCCATGGGGCGGCATTTCAGGTCGATAACACCAACGCGGTCTTTCATCAAGTCCGGATGTTGGAGAGCACGAGACAAAGCAATGTGCTGCTCAGCTATGAGTCGGACTGCAATCCTGTTACGGATTGCCCCATCCAGGAACTGGGAGGTCTGTTCCGGAGTCAAGTACCGAGAACACTCCTGGAGGCTGCGTGGGATTAAGAATCATTGACGGTGACTTTAGGTGATGGAGAACATACCCCTTGGCCATTTGAGGGATATCATCCACATGAGAGTTGACCAGTCTCTCTAACTCTGTGGTAAATTTCTCGTTCTGTTCCAGGGTTGTAACTTTCGGGTAGGTTGCAATCCTATGGAAACTCGACGCGTGGACATCGAGGGTCCTAGACATGAAAGGGTTCATTCCAACAATGAACGGAAGGTTTTCCATTGACCGGACTCTTGTGGCGAGACGACGGGGGATCTCCGAAAGCACATAGTTGACGGAGGCCAGAACGGATCGCTCGGTCGCTGGTTGACCGAAGGATACCAGGGTTGACAGCCGCAAACGCTGCGAAGGGCGAGTCAGATAGTCCTCCACAAGGTGTTCAGAATTCAATCGGGTTTGCTGATCGACGGAAGAGTGAACAAGCCGCCGGGCAAGGGAGAGGGCGCGCATGGGAGCGTATTGGAGAGCTGGATGATCGACGATCGGTCACATGCGGTTGCGGTGAGGGGTGGAGTTATTATGAGCCAGTGCTTTGCGCGCGTGACATTCTTACAACCGACTGTGATAACGATATACTCTACTTCAGTTATATACCTGATACAACGGCCTATGCCAGGCGTCAGACACCACCTGGCGGGATTGAGAGGGAACACCCACGTCGAAGAGAATTTGGTTCCTTGCCGAACCACCTTTTCAACGGCATCCAAGAAGTCCCGTTCTGTAGCTACCTTCCGCCTGGCACGTATAGCGAACATCCCAGCCTGCGAGATTGCGTCAGAATGAAATATTGACCCACGAGTTTCTTCCATACCTCAGTGGCCACAGATCTCAATTCTGCTCCAGTCGTGTTAGGACACAAACGAGCAATCAGATCGAACCGAATGTCACGTTCGACGCTCATGCTATGCAAATGGACGGTTAGTATTAGGTCACCCTGTAGACATATGACGTTTGTTACCTCCGGGCGTGGATCCGTAGGATATGGGCCCTTCCTTCGATATCAGGTAGAGCGAATTCCACTCTGCGATCCAGTCGCCCGGGCCGCAGCAGCGCGGGATCCAATGTGTCAGGTCTGTAAATTTGTCGTTTTTTGCGGGAAGAGCCAGGACAAAGACAGAACTGACCGGTTGGTAGCCATAAGAACTTTAATGTTCCCTCGTGGGTCGAATCCGTCCAGTTGGTTGATCAACTCCAGCATCGTCCGCTGTACTTCGTTGTCCCCGCCAGCACCATCGTCAAAACGTGCACCACCGATGGCGTCGACCTCGTCGAAGAAGATGATGCAAGCTTTCTTGCTACGGGCCATCTCGAACAATTCACGGACCATTCTTGCGCCTTCCCCGACATACTTTTGTACAAGTTCAGACCCAATAACGCGGATAAACGTAGCATCGGTACGATTTGCAACAGCCCTCGCGCATAACGTCTTCCCTGTACCTGGAGGCCCGAAGAGTAACACCCCCTTAGGAGGGTCGATCCCAAGGGTGACGAATCGTTCTGGCTAAACGAGACGGTAATTGAGTGTTTCAGGAACATTGATTGGAGACCTACGTGCAACAGTGGGGTCTCCACTACCTCACGTAGCTTCTCAATTTGTTCCTTGCAGCCTCCTACGTCTGAATACGTCACATCAGGCTTTTCCTCGACCTGCATCATTGTGACAGATGCGTCGATCTTCGGTGGAAGTGGAATCTGGATCTGGTACTTGTTTCTATCCACCCTGGACATTATGTTAGCATGGTACCACATGCCTCAAACCGGTTCGCCCTACCCGACCCTCATCCCTTCCTCTATATCCGTCGGGGCGACGCGCTCCCCCAGCCCCACAACGAATTTTGCGATTTGCTTGATGTTAATAACATACTTGTCTTGTTCGTCGGCGCCCTTCTGCCCTTGCAAAGCGCCAACGGGGTTAACGGCACGCGCGGCCTCGGCAGCTGTGGGATCGACGGGGATGATTTTTGTACATCTTGCAACTTGCAATGGGTGTTCCTCGGCCATTCGCTGACGATCCGCCGGAAGGTCCCAAAGGTTTGGGGATGCCAAACCAGTATCCGACTCTTTGACACCTGTGATTCGTTGGTGGGTGGAACTCTGGAGCACGATCGTCGGGGTGACGTACCGAGTTTCTCGTTTATGCGCTTCTGAACTTCTTTGATATCGTTCTCAACCTTTTTCAAGGCCGCTGCGTACGGGCCTTGACCCTGATACGGAACTTCAGAATGGGAAGCGAAGCGGTCATGAGGCACATACATAGGTTTTCAGAATCTGGATATCACCCTCGTCGAGAGCTGTTTGTCAGGAGTCGGTAAATAGGGTGCGGTGGCCTGACGAGAAACTACCTTGAATCTTTTCGTCGTCCTTGTTGGGATCGGAATTCTTGTCCCCTATCCACACCCGTCAGTGATTCCGGTACAATCAACCATAGGGTACTGCTAGTACATTTCTCCCAGTCGCTGCGGGGTGATCAGTCATCTCGTCTGTGCGGAGAGCTGCAGAAATACGCACGACTTTGGTGGCATATTGGGGATGATATGTTGAAGGAACGGAAGGGACGCGTAAGTCTCACGGATGTGCAACGTATGGGAAATCCCACGATCGATCGACATCGCCAACAAGCTGGTACTCTTGTTTGAAGTCTTTTCAGTTACACCAGTGTACAAGCTACCCTAGATTGCACCCATGAGTGACATCTGCATACCGACAAAACTGAGACTGAGAATCAGACCCGGGGTGTTGATTTGCTGGAAATTGAAGCTAGCTCGAAATGATGCGTTGAAGCTGGATGTTCGCAGAATTTATATAATCCCAAGTGCGCCCCACCGTCCCCATTACAAAAATCACAGACCCACGAGATGCGGACTCACGTTCAGGTCTCTCCTGGTCTCTCTCGGTTGCGCGTGTAGCTCACCAGGCCCACGTGCCGTATCGGCCCGCGCGGAGGTAGAATTCTTGTGAGCCGCAGGGGACAAACAAGTGTAAACAACGCCCCAGGAAGTCGCACAGCCCCACCAGCGAGTCAGTCACTGGGGCCAACTGCCCACCACGTGACGAGATAAGTGATTACATAATCCCCAAGCCCTAACCTCCGAGCCTCTATCTTCATCTCTCTCCAATCTATACTCTCATCCACATGGCGGGGGCCCTACCAAACGCAAAGAAAAACCTCCCAAAAGTCAGTGACGAGGACCGCGAGTCCCGTTTTGGCCAGGTTTATGGCGTCTCCGGCCCAGTCGTCGTCGCAGAGAACATGTCTGGCTGTGCGATGTACGAACTCGTTCGCGTCGGTCACGACGAATTGGTTGGAGGTACCCAGCTCACTCTAGATCACTACCCTCGATCTGACTTTGGGATGGTAGAGGTTATCCGGATCGATGCAGACAAGGCAACAATCCAAGTTTATGAGGAAACCTCTGGGGTGACAGTCGGGGACCCTGTTTTACGCACCGGAAAGCCACTCAGTGTTGAGCTTGGTCCGGGTATGGGATCCTTATGCATCCTTGCAATCGGCCCATTGACTCTACCCTAGGACTTATGGGCAATATCGTCGACGGTATCCAACGCCCTCTTCGAGTGAGAACTCCCTGAAGGACGCCCTTGTCCTTACTAACAGTTTCCCATCCCAGTCCATCCAAGAGCTATCCAAGTCAATCTATATACCCCGCGGCATCAACACGGATGCGCTGGATAGGTCACACCAGTGGGATTTTACCCCCCTCAATTTCAAGGTCGGGGACCACGTCTCTGGAGGAGACATTTTCGGTGGCGTTTATGAAAACTCGCTTGTAAATAGCCACAAAATCATGCTCCCTCCTCGCGCGTTGGGTACAATCACCCACATAGCAGAGAAAGGAAGTTATGCGGTTGATGTGGGTTGGTTTGGTCCCTCCGCCTAACCACCTTATTGACCCTCACTCCAGGACGTCGTGTTGGAGACCGAGTTTGAAGGGAAAACCTCCAAACATACCATGATGCAACTGTGGCCCGTCCGCGCCCCGCGACCGGTGAAGGAAAAACACACCGCTAACCACCCCCTTTTGACTGGACAACGCATTCTGGATGCCCTTTTCCCGTACGTCCCAGCCAGAAATAACAAATCTTACGCTGACAAAGCGTAGGTGTGTGCAAGGAGGAACGACCGCCATCCCTGGTGCCTTCGGTTGCGGGAAAACCGTTATTTCTCAAGCCCTATCCAAGTTCTCGAACAGTGACATTATCATTTATGTTGGGTGTGGAGAACGCGGCAACGAGGTAAGGATGAGCACATACAGAAAGAATCCGTGACTAAAGGTGTTTCCAGATGGCTGAGGTCCTCATGGAGGTCTGTCCTGTCTCCTTCCGTTTGGCCATTTGCTGATTCTGCGCGCCGATAGTTCCCTGAGTTGACCATGGAAGTTGGCGACAGACAAGAACCAATCATGAAACGCACAACGCTCGTTGCAAACACGTCCAACATGCCCGTTGCAGCTCGTGAAGCCTCGATCTACACTGGAATCACCCTTGCAGAGTACTTCCGCGACCAAGGAACAAATGTTTCCATGATGGCCGATTCTACCTCACGATGGGCGGAAGCCTTGCGTGAAATTTCGGGTCGCTTGGCCGAGATGCCTGCGGATTCAGGATATCCTGCCTATCTAGGCACCAAACTGGCAAGCTTCTACGAGCGCGCTGGAAAGGTCACCGCATTGGGTAACCCCCTCCGCGAAGGGACGGTTTCTATCGTTGGGGCGTGAGTTTACAACAAGGGTACTCCCCGGTGGATGGTTTCACTCATCCGTCCCATAGTGTATCTCCTCCTGGTGGCGATTTCTCCGATCCGGTAACATCAGCCACGTTGGGTATCGTCCAAGTTTTCTGGGGTCTCGACAAGAAGCTCGCTCAAAGGAAACATTTCCCGTCGGTCAACTGGAACTTGTCCTATTCGAAGTACCTCAAGGTATTAGCCCCCCACTACGACGCCACGGAACCAGGATTTGTCGAGCTCAGGACGCGCACGAAGGAGATCCTCCAGAAAGAGGACGATCTCGCAGAGATTGTCCAGCTTGTCGGGAAGAGTGCACTGGGCGAAAACGATAAGATCACCTTAGAGGTCGCCCGTATGTTGAAGGACGATTTCTTGCAACAGAACGGCATGAGCGAATACGACAGGTACTGCCCGTTTTACAAGACCAGCGCGATGCTTCGAAACTTTGTTGTGTTCCATGATTGTGCGGTGAAAGCTGTCTCCCAAGGGGACATTACCTTCAACAAGATCAAAGACAGTGCTGGCGACTTGATGTTCAAACTCTCACAAATGAAGTTCGAGGTGAGAAACGACGCTTTGGCAACTAGAATCTAGCTTACATTGGAGTACAGTCCCCGTCGCAAGGAAAGGAGCCCATCAAACAGAAGTTGGATGCACTCCATGCGGAGATCCAGGAGAAGTTTAGGCAGATAGCGGAATGAATCGTACCCAACGCGATGCGATGAACCACCTTGAGTCCTCTATACGAACTTCTGGATCCGTTTCTTCCATGTATCCCACTCCAAGAAGTTTGGACTAGAAACAAAATATGCCTCACCCCTATTTGAGTATTTTCCGCTTCGCGTAAATAATATAGTGATCGCCCCAGTTGAACCCAGGATCTTGCATGTGCCACACGAAATGACCCACGAACGCTCAAATAGATACCTGGCACATCTAAAATGGTACGGTACAATACTGGGAACGAACAAACCTACAACAGGGTGGGTGAAATGAAGGAAGGTACACCACCCACGACGACGCCGATGGTCCGAAAGGTAACAGAAACCGAATGGGCCTACACCTGTGGCCCAGCCAACCTTACCTTCTCCTCCACATCCTTCTCGTAAAGCGCAAACGCCTTCTGGAACATACTTGCGAGCTTCCTGACCTCCCTCTCGAATCCTTCCTTGTTCTTCCAGGCCCTCCTGGGATTCAATAACTCCAGGGGGACGCCCTCCAAAGATGTCGGGATCGAGAGATTAAAGGTGGCAAAATTCTCGTACTCGGCCTTGGCGAGTTCACCAGAGTGTATGGCGTCGATAATGCGACGGGTATACTTGAGAGGGCAACGGGAGCCGGTTCCATACTTTCCACCGGCCCAGCCTGTGTTCACAAGCCAACAGTTGACCTTGTGTTTGGCCATGCGTTCGGCCAACATCTCGGCGTACCTACCGGGCTGGTGAAAGAGACGGAAAGGTCACCAGAGAGATATTTGAGCGGGTATAGGAGAACACGGTACGTACGTGGAGGACAATGAACGGAGCGCTATAGCACGTTGAGAAGGTTGGAATTGGCTCGAGAACGCCGTCCTCAGTTCCCGGGGTTTTCCTACAAAATGCGTCGGTTAATATGAGATAGAACCGCGAACTACCGCTCACGATGTGTAGCCAGCTAAGAAGTGATAACTAGCCTGCTCAGGAGATAGTTTGCTGACGGGTGGAAGGACGCCGAAAGCATCACAAGTGAGCATGATGATATTCGTTGGTTGCCTGCCAACCATGCAGGGGACGCGAGCATTTGGAATGAAATCGATGGGATACGCGCAACGGGTGTTTTCAGTGATGCTGACGTCGTCGTAGTCTGGCTGGCGAGATACAAGGTCGTAGACGACGTTCTCAAGAATGGCACCAAAACGGATGGCATTGAAGATCTCCGGTTCCTTCTCAGCGGAGAGGTTGATGCACTTGGCATAGCAGCCACCTTCGATGTTGAATACACCATTGTCCGACCAGACGTGTTCGTCATCACCAATCAGTTGGCGGTTAGGGTCAGCCGACAGGGTAGTCTTTCCGGTTCCAGAGAGGCCGAAGAAGAGCGTGACATCTCCATCCTTGGCGCCTACATTTGCGGAGGAATGTAGCGAAAGTTGACCAAACTTGACAGGTTGTAGATAGTGCATGAAAGAGAATACTCCCTTCTTCATCTCCCCGGCGTATTCTGTTCCGAGGATGACCATCTCCATCCGCTTGAAATTGATCTCGACAGAGGTCGTAGAACTCATACCCTTGGTGAATCGGTTGGCAGGGAACTGGCCCGCATTGTATATGATAAAGTCCGGTTCGCCGAAATCACGAAGCTCTTCCTCAGTCGGTCGAATCAACATGTTGTTCTTTGGTCGAGGTGCTTTTTAGCCTTCGGGCAGACATCTGAGATTGTAGGGGATGATCAATGACATACCATGAAGAGTGCGTGATACGCTCGCGCGCAGATAACTCGGACTTTGATCCGGTACTTGGGGTCCCACTGTGCTGCCCCGTCAGAGACTTTGGACCTCTAAATGGATCGAGAGAGAGCACGTACACCGGCATAGCCGTCGAATATGTACACATTGTCCCTGGTATTCAGGTAATCTATGGCACGCTCGCGGTTGATCTCGAAAGTGTCTGTTCGTGCTGTTAGAATGCTTCGGTTTCCCGAGGAGTGAGAAATACATACGTTCGTCCATCTTGATGTTCACCGAGCCCCACCAGATGTCCTCCTTGGAGGTTTCCTCGTAGACGATACGCTTGTCCTTGGGGCTACGGCCGGTCTTCTTGCCAGAGAAGTTGATAAGAGCACCAGAGGAAGAGATGATAGCACCTTCGTTGCGGATGGCATCTTCGTAGAGGAGAGAGACTGGGGCATTGCGCTTCAGATGGATTTTGTCCATATCGAAGCCCGCCTGCGAGTAGAAATCGAGGTCCTGCCCGATAACTGTGGAAGTGATTAGGAGGGGATCTGGGTGGATGGGTTGGATTACTCACACCCGCCGATTGCCTCAAAGTCGAAAGGTTGGGCATAGTTCTTATGGAGGATGTGGGGGGTAACGTATGGGGTTTGGTGGAGGACCATTTGTTTATACGAGGGGAGAATGCGTTTTGAGATGGATGGGGAATGGAGAGATGAGGTTGGGATGAATGGATGCTTTATACCATTCGCCAAGCACCGAAACATCCCTTTCAAACCCGTTTAGGGGTCATGCCCGTTTGTCCGTTATCGCCCTGTGTGCTAAGGTCTCTCTGACGGACGGAAGGCTGAGGATGGGCAGTTGCTTGCTCTCACACCCCGAGTTTGTAGGCGGCAGGCAACCGCACACCTACGCGCCCGACATGGTCCGAACGGCATCCTTCCCCTCGTATCCAATACAGTGATCGAGTACTACTTGAATGAGTAGGGTTACTTGAATGATTCAACCACTGGGCCCCGCAATCTTCATATTTCGGTTAGATACTTGGATGGCCACACCACCCATGTACCTGGAGCATTGTGATAGAAGTTCTTGGGAAAAGAATATCTAATTGCTGGGATATCGTGTGTTTGACTCGAAACCGTGCAGAATTGAACTACACATTATTTTATTGAGTGCGACGGGGTTTACCGACTGGCTAGATCTCACTGCAGTGTGTCCCGCTCCTAAGTGGCATCACTGCAAAAAAATATGGACCAATGCGGGTACGTTCTCGTTGTGCTATGGCCAATTGTGCCACGAACCCGGACGGCGTAACAAACTTATGCGTGACTGAGCGTGACGTTTTCTGTCACACTTCCCGCCAACTGACCGTGACATTGTGTGACGAGTGTGACGATCGAACTTCCAAATGGGGTAGCTCAGCGTCGTTCAAGTTGTGAGATTTTCAGTCAATGCGCGGGTGTCTCATGATAGCATAACGAAGTAAGGGGACAAGGCCCGGTAAGGTGGGCATTGTTTTTAGGCGGAGATACATGCTGTAGAAAAAATTCTGGCCTAAAATTATTCGAATTGACGACACAGTAATCAAGCGTCACAAATTTGCGTCAAGTAGTGCTCCATCACTGTAGCTTGCCTCCAGCCAATCACGGTTTAAACTCGGCTTTGGCCTTTGTTCCCGCAATCCACTCGGGTCGGTAAGACTCGGGTCCCCGTCAGAGGCCAGAAACCCGTCTGGATATCCCTAAGTATCAGGTTCCCTCTCTCGGACTTCTGATTGTACATATCCCTATCGCGGCTCTGAACCCCCTTGGTCGCTAAGTCCTCGCCTGGCGAGCCTTTGGTGTGATTTAGTCCTCTGATGAGACTCCCACTGTTCCCCTTCCTCAATCATAACTGGTCGATCAGGATCCAAAGAACAGACAGGGCAGACGAGTTTACGTCTTCTCGCAAGAACGTCGGATGGTCTGTGTGTTTTCGCGAATTAGATAAACATAACCCCACGACCAGAGGTCCCATACCTAACAGACTTTGCGGGGATGCGTAGCTGTGTCATCGCCGCAGAGGACAGCTCTACCGGGTTTGGTAGCAATCCTCTATCGAGAAAATCTGCTAACCTTGTGACCACTCCAACTTGCCAACTGTCCGCCCACACTCACCGCGAGCAATTTTGCCGGCTAGGCGCAACACGTTATCGTCCCAAGCATCACCCAGTTCTAAACCTCACTCCGTCAGGCATACGGGTCAAGCAAAGGAACACGTGCTAACCGGTGGCGTCCAGCAGATAAAATGGTGTCACCTGATCCATCGGGGACCTTTCGTTCACTCTCAGAACGGCAGGGATCAACTGATTCTTGATCCACGAAACCTGCCGCTTTGCGTATCTGCGTGTCGACCGCTTCATGGATTCCACGGAAAGCTGATACGCACTTTGAGATTCTTGAGTGTCATGCAACTCAACATAACGGTCGAACTCGCGGTAGCCTATAAAGGGTGAGATGGGTTCGAGCCACTGAGCATCCCTCACCTATCGACTGGTACATTCCCAAAGTATAATCGACCCCGTCCTTGCCGCCCTTAGTCGGCTCGGTGCGTGACGTGAGACGTTTCAGCAGCTTGACTTCCTCCAATAGTCCCTGCTTTAGATCGGGGTTGGGTTAGCCGTGGTTCAGCTTGAGGGAGAGCCCAAACCTGAAGCATTTGATCTACCCGCTGATCCAGGCGTGGGTTCAGGGCACCGGGTTCGGCGTACAGCCAGAAGAATAAAGTTCGATATCTACCGTTTCTTAGCTTCGTTGGGGCTCGCATAAATGGCGTACCCACCTAGCACTGAGATCCGCCTCTGACTGTTCAGCAAAAATCTCACTTGGCAGTCTGCCGGTTTCCGCGATAATCCTCAGACTCCGGAGTACCTTCCGTGTATCTCTCCAATGCCACCTAGAAGCGACTGTGGGGTCTAGCGCTTGGAGTAATCTGTGCATCGCCAGAGCACCATCAGGGTCAGTCGAAGCGGAAGGTGGTAGATCGGGGAGCCTGTCGAATAGGTCTCTCTCTTCAGGAGAGAGTTTTAACAATAAATCCTCCGACGAGTGGGATGGAGGAGAGGACCGAGAACCCTTCCCAACCAACCGGTCTGGAAATATCAAGTGCTGTATCCAGTAGGAGGTGCCTCCCACGACGATTGGGATCTTGTTCTGGTTGTGGATTTCATCGATCTTGCATTGCGAAATTGAGGGATGAGGTAGGCGAAAGGCAGGGGGTGAGGCTCACCGCCTTTGCAGCCTCCTCCACCCACTGTCCGACAACGTACTGTTCGCCTGGGCTTTTGAAGCCCATGAGGAGATGGGGGACGCCCTTCATATCTTCTCTCGGGAGTTTATTAGTTATGATATCGAGGCCGTCGTAGACCTGCATGGCATCGGCATTTATGACCGCTGCGCCTTCTCCAATCCCCAATGCGAGCTCAACCGCGAGCTTTGATTTTCCGACGCCGGTTGTGCCGCATATGGCGATGACGGGACGGAGTGAAGCCATGATCGTCCCGACGCGTCGCGCTCCCTCCCCTACCCGTCATCATGGCCACCAGAGCAGCGGCGAAGAAGGTCCACCTCTTCAACATCTCCCCGGCACCTGGCTCGCTTCATCACGTACGTACGTTCTGTGTGCCATTCTTCATTTCCATTCAACAAGTCCACAGCAAAAACGAGTTGGAAGAGGTCAAGGGTCCGGTTCCGGAGGCACCTCTGGTCGTGGACACAACGGGCAAAAGTCAAGATCCGGTCCTGGCCCAAAGCCCGGCTTCGAGGGTGGACAAACCCCAATAACAAAGTTGATCCCAAAACGAGGCTTCTACAACCAGTATGTCACCCACTCGCCATGTCCCCTTTGTCCCTTGTCAACCAAGGCAAACCATCCAGAAATACAATGAAATATGCCGCAGTAAACGTCGACAGGTTGCAGCATTGGGTTGACCAGGGTCGGCTCGTCTCCACTTCCGAGCAACCCATCACAGCCCGGGAGCTGTTGCTCAGTGGTTGCGTCCACGATGTCAAGGACGGAATCAAAATTTTGGGTGATGTACGCTTGTTCCTTGCACGTTTGAATTCAGTTGGTCAAGTCCCCGTAGGGCAAGGAATTTCTCCGCAGCCCAATTCACGTAGTCTCTTCTCGTGTATCCAAGTCAGCAATTGCAGCCATTGAACGTCTGGGGGGCACTGTCTACTGCAAATATTACAACCCCCTCGCCCTTCGGGATTGCATCGACGCCAGAACGGACAGGATAGCTGCTGCACCTACCAAGAGAAAGGATATCGGTGTGTCTACAGTTCACCCTCGGTTGCTCCGCTCGCTAAATCTCTTTCAGAGTGGTATACCCACTGGGGAAACCGGGGTTACCTCTCACCCCAGGCAGTCAAGAAGATGCCATTCGTTGACGATAGATTAAGGGAACTTTCGAAGGAGTTCACAACATTCAAGTCACAACCGTTTGAAACCAAGTAGTATTGGTGAAAACATCCAGCAGTATCTTAATTATCTTAATCATCTATCTGCATCGTGTTGGGTGAACGGGAGCCGGACCTAGACGACACGGAGGGGCTCTTCGACACGTATCGTGAAGGGCTGCCGGGTGACCCCGACCGGCTCCTAGAGGGGCTCCTTGAAATATACCTCGCAGAACGCCTACTTCCGTTGCTTTCACTCCGAGAGCGGGCGGAGGTAACGCTCCTGCTCCGTGATCTCCCCCTGGTGCTCCCATGGTCACTGTTTCCCTCCATTGCATCGAGAAGCCTACTCTTCCTAGGCCCAATGTCTCCATTCTCCTCAAGAATCTGCCGCTTTTGCAAACGAGGGAGGATGATGTCACACACACGCTCCTCCACGAGCAGACTATCCACAAACTCGTCCATGAAGGTCAGAGTATAGCCCGCTATTCAAGCCGTCACCGACAGGTTCCTTGAAGCAGGATAGAGACGTACCCATGCTACGCATTCGCAGTTTGCGGAAATCTCTGAGCAATGGCTCAAGCAGGTCGTAGACCTCAGCAGCACGGAACGTCATGCGTATATACATTGCTGCCAGTGCTCTGAGATACCTGTGCTTCAGGTAAGCATATACTTGCATAAATCTCGGAGATAGTGGCGGAACTTGAACTCGTCTGCGCGTAGATATTCAACCAATATCTCCTTCTCAGGTTGGATCTGCAACAGCTTGAGCAGAAGGGAGATGAACTCCGTTGGCTTTTGATTTCCATACACACCCCCTATGCTCTGCAATTCGATGGTTTTGTCGATCAGAGTTTCAGCTGAACGATAGATATTGAGCGCAAATGCGACGGTGATGATACCGAAAGGACTGCACCAGTCAACGCGAAACAATGTTCCTTCCAGTACATGGAATCATAAATCCGGTTCCTAATAACCGCTTCTACCAAGTACTGAATGATCAGTGTGAACCAGATATAGTCCCGAAAAATATACCCGTAACGGACCTGGGGGTTCTGGCCATGGATAGCGAGTGCGCCTCGGACTGTAGTGTTAGCCATGATGTCCTGGGCGGATTGTGGTGGAGGGGTGATGTGTGACCCGCCTGTGTCACACCTCACTCCAAGCCAGCCCACGAACGATGTTCACCTCGACATGCAGAGGAATCTCCAGGCAGCTTGCTGTCACCGTCGCCCGTCGGTCCGCCGTTCGCTCATTTGCAAAGACTTCAGTCAGATCCTCTGACGCCATCTTTGTCGTAAGTTCTTTTGCTCCGGGTGCACCCACACAGATACTCACCTTCCGGTTGGACAGCACCGGGACACCGCATACAACAACCCAAAGGTCGGAAACACATCTTCGTATACGTTCCGATGTCCCACTGACGCGATGCGTGGCGTTCAGATCGCCTTCGAGTTCACTCCAGAAAACCTCACACGGGCCAACGAGATCATTTCCCACTACCCGCCTCAGTACAAGAAAGCAGCCGTCATTCCTCTCCTTGACCTCGCACAACGACAAAACAAGGGATGGACAAGCATCAGTGTCATGAACTACGTCGCCAAACTTCTCTCTATGCCACCCATGCGAGTGTACGAAGTTGCAACATTCTATACCATGTTCAACCGGTATGCCCCACCATTCTCACGGACCGAACCAAGTACTCAACACGTCGCGTCAGTGAGCCCATCGGAGAGCATTTCGTCCAAGTCTGCACCACAACGCCTTGCATGTTGCGCGGTTCCACAGAGATCTTAAACACCGTTTGCGATACTTTAGGCGGAATCAAGCCTGGTCAGACAACCAAGGACGGGAAGTTTACTGTTGTTGAAGTAGAATGCCAGGGGGCGTGTAGTAATGCTCCGATGCTGGTTGTTGGCGACGACTTCTATGTGTGCAGTTCCCCAGGTTGAACCTCCACTTGTTTCTGATTGCACTCCCACTACAGGAGGACCTCACTGCTGAGACGACGAAGAAGATACTGGGTGCGTTCTCAAAAGGGCAGAAGCCAAAACCGGGTCCGCAGAGCGGTCGTCAGACGAGCGAGAACTCGACGGGGTTGACCGCACTCACATCCAAGGTCCGTTTCAGCTGCCCTTTACTACAATCTTGTCGCCTTACGATTCGTCCAGCCCTATGGTCCTGGAGAGTTGTGTACCCCAGAGTTCAGTTAGATCGTTAAATGCATACACATTTGGTAGATAATATTTCCAAGGTATTTGGGCAGAGGTTCCCCACCGAACTCCTGAAGTCTGTGCTTTCAATCGTCTCCCTCTCCATCGTCATAGCCGGCCATCCCTTGACCTCCTTCTGAGAGGCGGTGGAACATGTACCTAAGGCACAATCTTAGAAATGCACACCCATTGGAGCGCTGCGCAACGTACAGTATCTCCTCTTTCAGATCGTGAAGGTAGGTATCCAGGGGGAGATCGGCGGAGTCGTTCCCTACGCCCGAGGTGAGGTTAGGACAAGGGACGGGGAGGATACACATACCGAACGGCATTTCGATGATGTCCGCGATTGTTTCGATGCCCATGAATGTGAATGCAACCACCGTCACGACCGGGACGGTTGCCCAGCCCAGTTCCTTGACTAAGACAAATGGCAGGGAAAACAAATACATTGTGACACATTGCTTGAGATGGATGCTGTCTACTCGACGGGGCTGGTGAGTTGGAACCCGGAGGCTAGGAATCAGACGTACACGACTTGGGAATGGGCGTGTTCACGATTCTCTCCATGCCGCTGAGATGATCAACCATCCCTTGGACCCTAGACAAAACCAATCAGGAGGTTGTGTCCGTTAGCAGTGAAATGCACGAACAATGTTTGCATCGCGTTGACTCCAGCTGGGCCGACATTTTCCAGAAGACCCTCCCGCTTGAAGGCGAACAATGCACGAGAAATTTCGTGTGCGATGCTGTTGGCCCGAATCAACAAAATTTCAAGACAACCGGTAAGAAAACGCGCACATCAAAGGGAGAGGCATGGTTATGTCGGCATGTACATCGATTGCGCTGTATCCTCCATGCCAATGGCTACCTTCGAGTAGGGTGGACCTACGGGACAAATTGGGCTTGCTTCGCTTGACCCTGATGCGCTTGGTGGCGTCCGGTGTTTCTCTTCCGTCGTCGACCCGACTCGCGCTAGCAGACGAGCTATCTGGCGATGGGGCGACCAAGGAACTGCCCAAGGAACGGTTTTCCGACGTTGTTCTATCGTTGTACCCGAGTTTAAGGAAAGACGTTGGCAAAACGTCGAGATAGTCGTCCCAATCCAAGCCATCTTCTCCCCGTAAATAGTGCTTAACTGCGAACGCATAGCCAAGGCACAACTTAATCACGTCTTGTTTTTGCTTACGCAGCTGGCCCGCAGTAGTGGCGGGGGTGAATTGAACCTTGCCTTTCAAATTTTCGGGAACGGAAGATTCGGTGGGCGGAAGGGCAACGTTGATCCATATAAGTCGACTAAGGTTTCGGATCTGAGATAAGGGGTGGGTAAGCTATTTAGGGGCGAGAGTGGCGAGTGCAAAAGCATACATTAGACATGACGGATCCAAAGATCTTCCTCCCTTCATAGTATCGATCATATGAAGTCCTAAGAGGCTCGATTATCTGGCGTATCAGTCGCAGCAGTAGGAAACATACTGGTTCCTGGATTTGGTGTTAGAAGGGCGGGAGGAATGAATAGCAATCTCAGCGTTAAACTTGCCTGAATACGAGGATCAAACCGACCTCGATGGGGAATGAAGATTTCGTCACGGGTGGAATACGACAGAGGAACTCACAACGACCGCGAGTAGAGGGACGACGGAGTTTGTCATAGTGATGCTCAAGCCCTCCGACCATAAGTAACAGACGAAAGCCGCCCAGAGTGTAACGGTTATGATAGGACCAAATGAACGCGGGATGACCTGGTTAGAGTGAGTAGAGCGCGTACAAGGGAGAATAGAGCACTCACGCTATCTTTGACACGGAATACATCTGGAAGCCAAGAATACTGTATCCAAGGTTGGTTAGGGCTTATGAGACTACCGTCTGGGTACCAGGGGCGATGGGTGACACACCTTACGCAACCTCTGCCTGGATATTATTTTCTAAACGGTTTCAGGGACTATGTAGACTCGGTGGTGAGGGGAGAAACTCACAGATCCCATCCTCGACGAGGTCGTCTCGTCGTCGTGAGAGAGAGAAGTGGAGATGTCGGATGTTCTTCGGCCGGCTGCGGCTGTTGTCTAAACGCGATCACGATGGTTGACCTCCATGACGCGGTGTGGGTGGAAACGTCTCATTCGATTGAAACCGTTCTGACAATGGTCTTGTTGCAGCCAGACACTCGAAACGCTTAGGCCGGTAATTGTGCCAGACGACGACTTTATGGTAGTCGAGGCTCTACAACAGCAAATTGTGAATGCTCAAGCAGTAAGGACGAAAGATCTGGAGAGTATTAACGACAGGGTGAAAGGTAAGACACGGGTTTGTGGAAGCTATGCGAATTGTTTGAAAGGTAATCTGCAGGGCTGGTACGGGCATTGGAAGCAGCGAAGATATCGTGCAGCCGACCAACATCGGTCCCTTCGGCAAGCGCACATGAGAAGATGATCAACGAACTTGACAGCAACAGACGGAGTCATCTCAAGGCGATAGACAACGCGGAGGGAACCCTGACTGCAAAGGAAAGTGAACTTGGGGCGCTGAAAGAGAAATTGAGGGGGCTCGAAACGAAAGATGTGGCGAAGGAGGCGGCAAATGGATTGGATAGCAGCGCGTAAGTTGGTCGTGTGAGCGTTTGGGTGTTACGCGCTGATGTGGGAAATTTACGGTAGACTTCGACTGGAGATCTGGAGAGCGATGGGATTCGAGCCGATTGTTGACTCGAGTGGCAGATTGGTGAAGATGATAGTCCGTGAGTAAGCTGATGACGCCTGCTGTCGTCTGAGTACTTACCACCGACCAGGCACCCGGGGCGGGGACGTACACTGCATCGAAGGAAGGGAGGACGGACCGGAAGTGTGGCAACTGGCCCTCGGCTAGGCTATTGGCTCGGACCGAAACGGAGAGCGGATCAGCTGGGTCGCACACTCATACCTCAGCCTTGCGTAGAATGGTGAGCAGCGCGCAACCGACAATGGCTGTCGTGCTATTGACTTGGATTGAGTCTGTATGAGCGTCGGCTGAGCCATTGGCAGATCCATCTTCCTCATAACTGTCGTACTCGTTTTGGTCACGCCCGCAACACCACATATGTCACTCGAATTTTAGACATTTTCAAACCCGTAAATAAATAAATAAATAAATATCCCAGCCACTTTTAAGTCTATGACTCTCTCCTCTCGTCCCCCAACCTTACCTCCTCCCCCTCGCCATGTCCGTCTGAGTTGTCCCCCTCCTCCCTCCGTGTCCCTCCCCCCCTGCGTCGCCTCTCTCGACGTGTCACTCTTGGAGTAACTATGGTTAACAAACTGGCTCGCACCTCTTCCAACGGCACCATCCTCTTCGAACCCTTCATCGTCTACCGTATACACCGCTTGTGAACAGCAACTCCGACCGCCCATCGTTCACACCCTGCACCACCAGCAGAATAAAACACCCCCCGTTAGGTATTTCACTCTTCAACCTCTCGTGTGCCTGCCCACGCGACTAACCCCCGGTAAAGGACCATCACACCACACCTCCGTCGCTCAACCGACCATAACTCCAATGGCTTCGTTCGCAACATCTCTTGCGGGCATCGCCCGTTTAAAGCTCCAATTTTCTGTTTCTAACAGCAGTTTACGGGACACGGCCTCCCTCCACCGCTGGGTTCTCCTCAAAAACTCGATCGTTAGGTCCCAGCCGTCAAGCCCCGCCTCCTCCACCATTTCCGAGCACTCTAGCATAGTGTGCCCCCCAGAAGATCCTGCCCCCAAGCCGGTTGGCCACGATCCTGAAGGGAATCCATGCGACCCATCTGAAGCTTTTCTCTTCCCCGACCCTGATGCTCTCAGCTACGATTTCACACCTTCCTCGCCTCCTCCATCCCCCAAGTCTGACGCTTCAGAGGCGCAGTGGTTGGATTCTCTCCTCGAGTCCTTCTCAGACGAGGAGGAGGGGGAGGAAACAATCAGCACCAGGCGCTCCGTCTCGGACGACGACCACGAATACTTGTTCACCAGTCCATCCATGTCTCCTCTTGCTTCTTCTGAAGACCTTACACATCACTCGCCTTATTATGAGTCTCCTCCTATTTCCGTACCCTATCCAATTCCGTATCCACCATTGTTTCACCCTCCCCTAATTCGACTCGAGGAGCCACTAGGTCGCACGACCCCACTTCGAGAAGCGGGGCGCCCGTACTACGACGTTGACGAGCTAGACGACCTGTCCGTTCCTGAAGCCATAGAGGACACGTCGGACGACGACTCGGATAGTCTGACAACTCCATCCCGCTCAGCCACGTCGTTCGTCAGCCCATCTGTTGGTATCGACCCCGCCTCGGTCCCCCTTCCCCCAGAGGTCCAGCCTCGTGTGTATGTTAACACGGACGCTGCTTACTTGTATCACTTTGAACTCGATCCCCTTCCATTCGCCAACAACGGTCACGAGAATACTCATACCGTCTATCATCAAGAGTGTTAGCTAGACGCATCTCTTTCTCCACCCTCCCCGCGTTTCCCCTCATCTTGTTCTGTCCGTTTTTTTTTTTTTTTTTGTAAATCAGCCTGCATCACAGTTTTCTCTCTGCTTGCTTTCTGTCGTAATTTCTGCATCGTCTCTCCTCGCTTCTTTTCCTCTCCACTCTCCATTCCCCCTCCCCCTTGGTCCGCCACCTTTCTAGTATGTCTCGTTCAGTTTTTCGGTATCTGGGTAATGTCTATTTTTTTGTTCAATGATCACATCATGTCGTCACTTTGACTATGGACGCTCCAAAAACGGTCATCGCGTTCTGGTAGAACAACCGAGTGTCGGACCCTTTGTATGGAGATGCTGCTAAACGCCGAACAGAGTGAATCCGACCTCGGTATCTGCCGACTCTCCAGATAGGGCGCTGAACCGGCAATCAGTTTCATCGCAGGCGGAGATAGCGAAATGAAATTACCCAGGTTCGATACACAAGGATAAGCTGCTGACAGCTTGTGGGACGGCATGCTGTTTTATGTGAATTGGCAGCGTCTGTGGAAGCGAACAAGACACTTACTTGTCCGCGTAATCGGAGAGGGTGTTGCCCACGAGGATGATATTCGGGATCCTCTCCGGAAACCAGTTATCCCTCAGAAACCTCTCAAAAAGGGACAAGTCGCAGTGCGGCATATACACCACCGTATCTGGGTTGGTCGCGTAATTTTCCGGCTCAGCCTGGAACGTGAACACGACCGAGATCAGAAACGACTTGAGAGGATCGTCGAGCTCTTGCCCTGTACGTACAGATAGCACAACATATCCAGCATGATCCCTGAGGTAAGACGCATCACCTGGTGTGAATGCAGGGTCAAAAATCGTCACGCTCTCCCCCATCTATTCATTCGAATCAGAGTCCCGCAATTTTTACGGGTGGAACCAAGGTCGACTGACAATGTCCAGAGCGTGCTGCAACACGAGCTGCAGGAACACCAATTGAACACGGGCGTTCAACAGCTCCGATATGCTCCCCAAACCGAGGCATATCACCCTGTAACGGACCCCCAGTTCCGAACAGTCGCGAATCAACCCTGGTGGGCACAGGACTGAATCATAATACACGACTTGTAGAGGTCAGGAGGGATGACCCACCGCGACACTCAGACAACCAGTCCCTTTTGGCCGTTACCTCCTCCGTCGCCCGTAAAACCAGATCTTCGACGGATAGTGTTCGCTTCTTTTGTTTTTTCGAGCGCCTTCCAGGTCTGAAACCTTCATGGTCGTGGTGGACAAACGCCATTTGAAATGACTGATTCATCAATTTACCGAGGACTCTGTTGGTGCCCATACTATCTACAACTTCTTGGCGTGCCATAGGTCATCCCCCAAATATGTTATCGTCTCTACCCCGACGTTCTTATTCACCCTCTTGATCTCCTCCGTGGAGAGTTTCAAGATACCGATACCTACAGCGTGCTCCTTACCCTCTGCGTGTAAAGCAACGGGAGTCCCAGCGAGCAGCCCCAACTCGGCCGGAGGGAGATACCCACCCTTGGAGGTCATTCCAGGACACATCATGTGTGCGCCCTGTAACAAGAACCGAATCGCGCCTCGGTCGATCCCAACAACCGGTAACACGAACGGATCTGTCGCACGAAAGGTCAGAAAACCTGGCATGTTGGAAGCGACGTGTTTCAGGCATACATCTGTGTAAAGTCCGCAGGGTCGGGTAAATCGGTCCGTCAAAGTTCTGGAAGCAAAGAGGCTCTCCATGTAGCGTGTATATGGATATGTGATCTCTGCTACGATTGTTTGGATCCTGGTACCGTCTGCGATCTCCAATCAGCTACTCACCACTTGACATGGACAATGGACTCTTTCTTGGGCCACAAAGCTTCTAACGTTTCGCCGTTGATTTCCCACTGATTCAGAATGTTCGAGCGGATCGACCGCTGGACGGAGGACTTGACAGGAGTTTGTCCCGAAATATCTACTGAGGGTTGGAACCTGGAACGCTAGGTGAGATAATCAAAATGGGCTTGCTTTTATCCTACTTTTTAAACATTGTCAGCGGCCACTGGTCTGTTTCCAATCGCTACCACCCGGAGGGGCTGATGTGGGGAAGATTAAGAGAAGAGTTCACGTGATCTTTGATTCCAGTGTTCTACCTCTTACTAATACTAGTACCACGCACTGGTCCTGGTCTATACACGGCTTCGTCCGGGGCTCGCGCCTGGACTGCTGTTACTCGCTGCTGGGCTTAAGTAGCGCTAGAGCAGCCTGTCCAGTTCTCCCGAACCTTCGATCCATTCCCGATCAGCCTTTCTGAAGTTGGCTGGAAACACTCTGGTAGCCCCGTGTCCTCCCACGCCCCCCCCCTCAAAAGCTTCGCGATCCCTCGGGCGCACGTCATGATCTTAGCCATGCCTCGAGGGTGTGTGAGTAACGACCCGTGATCTACGCAATCGGGGAAATTCACCATGCCCGTTGTAACCTGCGCAGATAAAGCAGCCCGGTTTGCTCTCTAATTCACCCACGTAGGGGACAGCTATCGAAGGCGAGTCAGTAATGCTAGCCGGACGTTGCCTGTTGCCACACACTAACAATCTGGGGTCTCCCCCATGATTCCAGTCCAATCGGTTATGAGGCCTTCCCCTAGAGCCTCCTCACCCCACCCCTCGAAGTTCTTCCCACAGACGTTTCCTAGGTGCCTAGTGATTGCAGGATGTGTGATACTGTCATCCGTGTGTCCTAGCTGATCCTTCAGCGGTGCATTCCATTCCCCACCACCAACGATCACCGCCCCGTCCGATGGTCGCTGGATCAAATAGTCTGAATCCTCCTGTAGAAAGGTTAGCTCAGGTTGAGGTCGCGGAACGTTCGTCTACCATCCTCCACCGTAACGAATACGTATGCGTGAGAAGCCTTTCACCGGAGTATGATCTCGTTGGAACCACCACCGAACATTGACCGCGGATCGGAACAATTTTATCGGTGAACTCTGGCAGGAGGGTCGAGGTGTATGCATTGGTCGCAAATACGACTTTGGCTGCCTTGACTGAACCACGGCCCGTCTCGACGGTCCAGTTCCCGTCACCAGACGGCAAAACGGATAGCACGGGAGTGTTCGTTTGGAGGTTCAGGGAAAACTTGTCGATGCAGAGACGGAGGAGGGAGGTGACAAACTTGTAGGGCCAGAAAGAGCTTGTTGGATGCACTGCCGCCGCATGAGCATACACGCACCGAGTCCGGCGTTTCGCTTCTTGCGGGTCGGAGATCCATTCGATGATACCGTCGACTTCTCCCCCATCCGCGGCGAATTCCTGGAGTGCCGCAAGAAAGCCATCGGCGCACGGTTGGTTCAGCGCAACGTCTGGAGGTCGAAACTGGTTAAGTGGCGCAAAATGGATACCGTACCAGTACCCTGCGAACCGAATGAATGTCCCCTCCAGAGGTCACAGTCAATATTTTCTTCCTCGGCGACCCGAGTCAAGAGGTCAAGAGTTTCCTTCAACCACAGGAAGTTCCTTTCACCATTAGAACGTATGAGCGATAAAAGGCCACACACTTTCTCGTTTTGAAGTATCTTCATAGCTTGGTCCTTGCCGAATGTTTTCTTGTACTTGGGGTAGCCTTTCCGAAGTATCAACCCAGGCAAGCCGAGTGCAGCAAACCCATCACACGCACCTCTGTAACAATCTGGTTTACAGTGTCCGCCATTCCGGCCAGTCGCACCGTAGCACGCCTCTCGGGCTTCTAGTACCACTACCTTTGGTAGGTCTCCCCGTGTGGGGTCGTGTCCTTCGAAGAGATGATAAGCGGTGGCGGCTCCGGACATTCCAGCACCGACGATGATCACATCGGCGTCGGACGGGATTGTCTCTGTAGTCCTGTGCCCGATCAATGGGTTATTCCGCGTACCCTGGAGCCAAAACGAGAGAGAGGGCTTGGGGTGAGGGAATCCCACTCTCGATCCGTCTATGATCTGATGCATCCTGATGGTACTGGCAAAGCCCTCAGGTTGTGATCGAGACAGATCTGGTGTGGGTGGTCAATTGCGAGTTGACCACTGCGCGTTTTCTACTCATGGGGATTATACTATGGTAAGTGGATGTGGGTCATTAGTTACATGCGGAAAGCCCCAGATCAGTCCTCATCCATCGCCTCCGCGTCCTCGTCCTTACTCAGCTCGAGCAAACGTTCAATCCTTTTAACGCTCTTTGGAGACACATCACGGGCGACGGCCAACAGCTGCGCAGACTTGACCTTGTCTCCCAGCAGCCGATATACCCTCGCCAGCTGGAAAACCACATTGGATTCATCAGGAGAGAGATCTCTCAAGAACTCCAAATCTTGGACTGCGAGCTGAACGTAGGTGAGTGCCTAGAAGCACTCAGAAACGGAAACGTCTCCTTACCTTGTATTGTTTCATTCCTATGAGAAGTTTCCCCCTCCGATAGCGGACAAGGGCGTTTTCCGGACAATACTCGATCGCCTTCCCATAGAGTTGGATCGCAGTCTCACTATCCCCAGAGCGCTCCTTCGTCTTGTCCAGGGTGAAAAAACAGCGGGCAGCGCGAGGGTTGCAAACCAACTTACCAAACCAATGCACCCTATCAGAATAGCATTTGTTGGGTGGATTTCGGCCGCCTTGCGGTAGTGATACTCCGCCATCCGTACTTTGTTCATCCTCAGGTAGCATGTACCCAGCCCATACCTGAATGTGTCGCATGAGTCAATCCCGTCTCCGGTGGTGTGGTATCACACACCAAGCGTTGTAGTGCCTCGGATCCGCCCGAATGCCGGATTGGAAATAGTTGATCGCTTGGTCGATCCGCGTATCGACGAGTTCGTGGCCGGCCAAAGTATATGCGTACGCGCAACCAGGATCCAATTGGGTCGCCCTCCCAAAACATGTGAGGGCCTGTTTTTTGTCCTTCTGGAGAGAGAAGCAGTTCCCAATCGCTATCCACGTCTGTGGTGACCGAGGTTCGATCGAGAGGAGTTCTTGCGCCAGAAAGGACAGGTCGATGTGTTTCTCTGTATGCCAGAGCAACGTGGAATAGACCTCCATATCGAGTATCCGATATGGGTCCAGGTCTCTCAGAGACTCGAACGCTCGTCTCGACTTTTGGTGCATTAGAAAGAGATAGGTCGAGGTCGTAAATCATCTCACCGCAGCGTAGTCCCCTTTCTCATACTCCGCCCTTCCAACCAGCGCCATCACCCACGGGGTCCTTTGCTGTACCACATCCAATCCCTCGAGTTCGTCTAAACACTTCTGTAAGTCGTAGCTCGCAAAGGCCCGAAAAGCTCGAGCACACGACCGCATCGTATTGTAGACAATGCACTCTGCTATTTCCATTGCGTAATCTTCTGACTGTTGTCTCGTGGATGTATCGTCTGGAGATCGGGTCCTGGACGGAGATGCGGGAGCCAGATTGCTTTCATCGAGGGCGGGTCCTTCGTCGTCCATCTCTGAGTCCAATGATGGGGATATCGGTCTGACTGCCTGCCGTTTCCTTTCCTTTAACCCAGCCTTGGCAGATAAGATATCAAGCAGCTCACGATAGCTGAAGTAAACTCACTTTGGAGCTTTTATGGGTAGCGCCACCGAGGAGCCTCGTACTTCGTCTGGTAGCAAAGCCGGAATTCTGGGGCTGCTCACGGTGAGCTTTATTGTTCAATCTGGAGGACGTCGCGACAGACTGAGCACGGCGACCGGGAGATGAGAATATATTAGCAATGGTTAAGGCCGGGCGTGTTCGTGCCTTTTTCAATCGCTCATCTATCGGCACCTGGGATAGAGATGGCTTGGGAACATCGACACTCCGCTGGGGGACGCCAACCGACCGTTGTCTCTTGGTCACTGGCCCCTCATCGGCTGAGGAAAGAGGTCGGGTACCTACAGGTTGGCCCGTCGTATTAGTGAGACGCTGCACTCTGCTTGGTTTCCTCTGCTGTAGTATAGAATCATCTTGTTCCAAGAACGACGCATCCGTTGGAGCACTGCAAGGGTTGAGGCAGTTGATGAGATACTATCAGCGGTGGCACGTACGCGGATCCTGTAGGTAGTTCTATCTTCAGTACTCGTTTGTCCCCTTTCCCCCCTACTTGCAGTTTACGAGGTCCTGCACTGGGTTCCGGTGTAAAAAAGCCAGTCCCAGTGGCAACTGGCCCCACTGTGTTCAAGGTGGAATCGAGGTTACTCGAAGCATCCGGGAGTTTACGAGGAGGGAAAAGTTCGTTGATATCGTCGGGAGCCGTGCCTAGAAATCAGGTTCAGAAGTCATACCTCTGACGAAAGAAGTAATGATGTCCAACCAAGTGCACATAATCCTTCAAACGCCTCCCACAAGAATGGACATAGGGCAAGTGCCCGACGGTAACTTGTGGCGGCCTGCTCGAAGAGATGCCCTCTCCGGGCCAAATTTCCTGAAAGGCATTTTCTTGCGGCTTCGTTTGGGAACACGGATGCGGTACGCTTTGACATCGAGGCTGATGGAATCCGAACCCTCGTAAGTAAAGACACCTGGGAAAATTGGAGGTAGGCTCACAAGTTGGCACGTAGCCCGGATCACTCAAACTCGCTTCCAATGCCTCCCTTGCTTCCCTATGCCTACCCAGCAGACCACACGTCTGAGCCCTTAAGTGTTGGCAACCGCAACAACTTAAACACCGATGGTCCTTGAGTAGGGAAAGGGCACTATTTTTCCGTCCGGCACGAAGGAGAGCAGTGACGAAGATATGTCTGGCGTCGTGATTGTTGTGATCGAGTGCGTAGTATCGTTCGGCGAAGAAAACGCCAGATTGAACTAAATCAGAGTCAAGACACATCCAGATTATGTTGGTGTAACAGGCAGCCAGATGTCGTGAGACGGTGGGTGGAGTGGACGATACGTCCCCTTCCTGCGGCGGGGGCATATATGATCTTCGCGAGTAATCGGGGAGAACCTTGGGTGTGAATGGTGCTAGATGGAGTGACGCGACGACAGATACCCTCGACGCAACACGGCGGGTGGGTATGCGAAGATTGGTGGTCGTTGGTTGACGGTGTCAGTGGAAGTTGAGGGTGATGTTGACGTTTAGGCGCTAACGCGTCTGTGGCCCGCATGCTCCCACATGACACGGTGTGGAATGACAAAGCGACTGGCATTTGACGAATTGCACGAAATTCTATACGACCAAAACCTATGCTAACCCGTTCAATGACCGTGCTCATCTGTCTCTGGTTTGGATTCTGCGTGAAAAAAGTTGAGCCGGTGATGTGAAGAATCGGTGGGCAAGGTATACTGTACCTGGGATGCATTGAATGGCATCATCAATCCGGAGCAACGAGACGGCGGCTTCGAACGCAGACTTGAGACTACGAATCTTGCTCATGGTAGGTTCCAAAACACCGGCCGTTACGTTATCCCTTATTTGACCGTTTAACAAGTCGAGACCGTAACGGAGGTAAGCCTTCTTGGGATCTCCGGCGTTCGCTTTTTGGGCAGCGTTGTGGCAAGAACGAAGCTTTGCAACAAGGTCGGTTGAGTCTTTGGCTGCGTTCACGGAAAGCGTCTTCGGAATCACTAGAAGCGCACTGGCAAACTCTGCAATCGCAAGTTGCTCTCGAGAACCCTGGATCTCGGCTTGAGTGCCACCGAGTCAGATAATACGGTCACCACTCACCAAGCTAGTTGCGAAGTTCTCCAGATAGATGCTCAGAGCCGTCTCAACCGCTCCTCCTCCCGGAACGACAGATCCACTCTCAAGGGTTCGTTTGATGACAGACAGAGTGTCGTGGAGGGCACGTTCCATCTCATCCAGCATATAGTCGTTAGCTCCCCTTAGCACGATTGAGGCCGAGTTCACGACCTTCGTTCCCTTGATCAAAATGAGCTCGTCGTCGGATATCCTTTCCTGGGTGACTTCCTCCGCAGTCCCCAAGAGAGTGGGCTCAAATGACTCCTCCCCTTCTAAGTTGGCCAAACTTGAGACCAGAGTCCCGCCGGTTGCACGCGCGATCCGGCGCAGATCCTCCTTCCTGCACCTCCGAACCGCCATCGCACCCGCTTCGACAAACTCCTTCAGGCAGAGATCGTCGATTCCTTTTGTTGTCAAAACCACATTGGCCCCAGCTGCCAGAATTTTTCGGACCCTCTCCAGAGTTATCTCAGATTCACTGGGGTAAAATTATCAGTGATTGGGCACGCGGGTTTGGGGTGTCCACAAACCGTCTCCGAATCGCTTCCAACTCTTCTGGGTCATCGACGACAATCTGCACGCCGAGCTGCATTCGAGCCTTCTGGAGATTAATGTCCAAGCAAGCAATCTTGGCATTCGTGATACGAGTTTTCATGGCTGTCATTCACGACCGTGAGGGGGATTGGAAGAGCAGAGGTGTAGTGTATAACTCACCCTGGCTGGCCACCGTGCAGTTAAGAGCGTAACCCTTGACGAAGAGAGACTCGCGTGCACTTTTTCCATGAGCTTTCAAGACATTCACCGCCTTGACGGGGTATTTAGTCTCTCCACGATTGTTTATGGATTTTACAGCAATCATGGCATCCACAGCCATAGGTGCAAACAGATCGTCGTCGCTGTCCGGTACTGCTGATGAGTGGGCACAGATATGATGAGGGGAAGTACCTACTTGCCGATGATCTTACTCGACATACTGGTCTTCGCGGCATTGACCAACGCCTCCCGTCCGAGAACGTCCACCTTAATGCTCAGCTGTTCTTGCATGAAGCGACATGCTTCCCTGCAAGCAAGGCGATAACCGGTTATAATCGTCGTAGGATGTATTTTAGCCTTGACGAGTTCATTGGCACGGCGAAGGAGTTCGGCGGCGACGAGGACAACGGAAGTTGTGCCGTCACCTACCTCCTTGTCTTGTTTCTGGGCAAGGTCTACAAAGATTCTTCCAGCGGGGTGTTCAACAGACAGCAGGGACAAAATAGTGGCGCCGTCATTAGATATGGTAACTTCCTATATCGTCGATGAAGATCAGCTTGTTGAAACGCATAATCGGGGGATACGACAGTACGCCAATGTTATCTACGAGCATCTTGTCGAGACCGAGAGGACCCAGGGAGCTTTTGATAATGTTCGCGATGGATTGCGCGGCGATAACTAAGAAAGACGTGAGCAATCAAACCGAAAAATGGAATAAAAAAACAAACCATTTTGGTCTCTGATATCCTGTCCGGACACTCTGTCACCGCCCAGGAAAGCCCCTGCTCGTGGGTCACGTTGGAAGAGGCCAGACATTTTTTGAAACGCAAGAGATGGGAGAAGTGAGGGAACGGTCAGCGTGATCAACCTCGACCACGATCTGGAGGACGGTGCGCCCGATTACGATTACAACAAAAGCACATGATCCAACTATTGCCCAGCCACACACGCAGGTGAACAACGTGTGCCCACAACTTGCTCGCCGTCCCCGTCTTGTGATCTTCCGGCCACGATCTTGACCACCAGCTTCGACCAAGGCCAGCCGTATAACACGTTGTCCGCCTCCCTTGACCTCCCACTTCCATGAGCACGCAAGAGTCACCGTTGAACAAGGTCCCTGTGCCCCGTAATCTCTCCGCCCGGCTAGTGTTGATGTGTGATCTCTCCCTCAGGCCCATCAACATGGTGCAAACGCGGACGAATATCTAGCCCAAGGTTTGCTCATCCCAGCTGCGGAAGAATACGAGAAGGCAGCGCAGGCTTTCCAGGAATGTGTGCTAGTCTCGATGGATGAAAAGGTCCGGTCAGTCCAATCGACCCAACCATCACCACTTCCTAACATCCCCTCGACGTGGAGACAAAAGGAACGTTGCGAATGCTATACAACGAACATACGAAATCGGCAAAGGATGTGCAACGCAAGATCGCAAAGTTACGTGAAGAAAACAAGGACCCATCCCTCCCGCAAAACGTCCCACACAGACACACTCCTGCCCCACCTCCTACCACTCGGCCCTCACCCTCGCCTCCCCCGCAAACAGGCAACAGGATGGTAGACTCCCAGAACACCGGTGACGAATCTTTCATGCTTCTTGGTCAGCGAGTAAGTACTGTGCCGTCTTACCAGTCTACACCCACTGATCTAGTCCAAGTCGGAACCAGGGGATATTCTCTTCAATCAGTTTTGGAAAGTGACGACAGATCTTCTGGAAAATATTTCTCAACCGGTTGCTTTCGCATCCGCTCCCGTTCGATATCCCCCGATTCCTAGAAATGAAATCGGGTCTGGTGTGGAGCATGAGCCCGACAGAGGGATCGCAAGCCGCTTATCCGGTTTCTCCAAACGCCTGGTCGATACCTCGTTTCAAATCGCGACCGGAACTCAGAGAGCCCAAACCACACCGAACAGCTTGCAGGATGATCTCGACGAGGTTCTGGCTGAAGATGGTTTGTCACCCACATGTATGCTGTCCACATGATTTGACCTGGAGTTTCCAGATGACGACCTGGCGGAATCTTTCTTTGTCATCCCATCTGGGGATGAGAAAGGGAGACTCAGAAAGGAAAACGTAGCCCTGAAAGCGGAAGTTTCTACGTTACAGAACCAATTGAGTGAGATGAAAGTCGTTCTCAAGATGCGACAAGACAAGGACAACGCCCTCAGGGATAATATCCTCCACGCCCGAAGAGAGGTGCGTCCACATTTGTCTAGTTCCTCGAAGCAAATCTTTATGAGATCTGTAGGCCCAGCGCGTGATGACGGCCTCCGTCGCAGGACAGCAACCACCACGACAATTGGCTCCCCCTGATTTGGGGTCTCTATCAATCACGACAAGCGCGACCAAGGAGCGTGAAGCACAGTTGAACAAGAGGATCAAAGAACTAGAGGAAGATGTCAAGGTCCTCAAGGCAGAGAATGAGTCCCAGGTATGTTCTTTCACCTGGTCAATTCGCAGGCGGGTTCTTATCCCACCTAGAAACAAATGATCGTGCGCTTCAGAGAGAGGTGGGCCCAGCTGAAAGAGTCTATGAAACGGAAGAAGGAAGCGAAGGCCGCTGCCGCTGCCGCATCCTCGCCTGTCAGAGAGAAGATTGTTGAGGATCCTCAGGGAGAGGCAGCCGAGGAACCCCCTTGGTGAAAGCCTGAATTGAGCCTCAACTTCACTATGTTTTCTCGTTTGGTGTGCTCGTACAGCCGTGTACGGATGCTGATTAATTCACGTCCCATGAATAAACATTTCCTTCTATCAAACAAATAGATCGAAGTCGAGGATGCGGAGTGATTTTACAGCAACCTCGAAGTCGCTCTGTGCCCCTTGGTATTCTGCTTCAACGGCTTCACCCTCTGCAGCTCGTGGAATATTCATAGACAATACCAGATCGACGTTCTTGCGAGCGACCCGGAAAACGGCCAAGAGAACCTGGACTTTGTCGGGCGTCGTAGAATTGAACTTGTGAACGAGCTGGTTGCCCCTGAGGACTACAGGGGTGGGGGTTTTGTCTCCCCCGTCGTGCTGCATCGTGGTGACACTTTCTACAGAGCTGTTGGAAGCTGAGTTATCGTGGGCCAAGGACTCGAAATGGAACCTGTGGAACCGCTGTCGGTTATTTTGCCAGTGGGATGGAAGACCCGCCGAACTTTGCCGCTTCTAGGTCGTCGTTTGGTGCAACCCGTTGGAGAACCTCGACTATTACGCTTATCTGAGAATTGGGAACCAGGAACACCTCCTGGTGGTCGGGGACTTGGCGGATGCGTCTGCCTAGATCTAAGCTGGATTCACGAAGTTTATCTCGACTCTCACTCACGACGCATCGACCCATGTGGGAGGGGTGCTGAAGACAATCGCGCCCCCAAAGAGATTTCGTTGTTGGGAGGACATGGGGATGGGTGAAGATGTGATGGCGGCTTGCTTGATCAGCTCGAAGGTATACCATGTGAGAAGACGCGGTGCCCGACTGGTCCACGCCCTCTGCTCCTCGTATCTGGAACGTCCGCGTCAACTGCCCCCATTGACCGAAGCCTCGGGAGGCGTCCCGGGCATAACACCATCCTACCACCCCACCGCTCGATCATCTCTTCCCCACCTCCATTGTTTGACAAAATCAATATTATCCAAACTGTCGACTAAAGTTTATGGCGGATCTCCCTTCGGGCGATTTTTGCAAATCGTTCTGCGGGAACTCCAGTAACAAACCTTTCAGCTTGCGCGTAGCCCTCCCTGAGTAACACCGAGTCCATGTCATTTTTCTCTTTCAACCCAAACCGAAGGAGCTGTTTGGTTTTCAGAACGGCTTCGGGCACTAAACCGTCAAGTTCGGCGGCAACTCGTTGCCTGACGCCCTTGTGAAACTCTTCGACGGGGCTCTCGGGGAATATCTCGCTGTGTGCGAACGAGATCTGAGAAACCAAAAGGGAGGGACAAAGGTTGGTTCCTCACTTGTAAAACCCACACTCGAGGAGTTCTTGTGCTGTCTTCCTCTTCCCAAATATAAGCAGCTCGTTGGCTTTGGCAACCCCGACTGCCCGTATTGTTAGGGCGACCGTGAGTCGTGACATACAGATGCTCACCCCGGTTTATGAAGGATACGCTCGATCCTGCTTCCGAAATGATACCTATCGCATGTATCAGCGATCTCGTCCAATCATGCGGGAGGGATGGGGAGAACCTAAGAATGCGAACGGGACCTGGAACCAGGCGCCTGGGAGAGCGTAGATGAAATCAAAATGCCCCAAGAACGCTGTGAATGAGCGTCAGCGAACCCTCCTAGGCTCGAAGATAAGAAGTTACGGACCAGCGGCGATTCCTGCGTTATGGGCGTGTCAGCGGGGTACACATCGGAGAGGGTCTCACAGGAACACTTACCCATGACGGGTCCATTTAACGCAGCGACGAGAACCTTGGAGTGCTCAACGATCTAAAGCAGAAGTGAACTCGTGTTTTCGGGAAGAATGGCACGACCAACAGCCTTGGAGGTGTCCAAGTGGGTTAGGGCAACACCGGGCACGAACGTAGACCGGATAGTAGTTTCAGTGGGAGCGTTCGGACCACCACCTCGCGCCTTTACGTCTGTGCCAGCGCAGAACCACTTGCCAGTCGCTGTGGAGGAGGGCTGAAAATGAAAGGCGGGGAGGGGAGGGGGGTTGGACTCACCCTGCCAGATGGTGACTGTTACGGCCGGGTTTTTATCTATGTTCCTCAAAGCATTCGCAAATGCGTTATAGTCTAGGAAGGCGGATACTGTGAGGATCTGTGCGCGATGTGATACAGGTGGAGAGATCACCATCGGCTGTGATGGCGTTGAGAGACCGAGGACGGTTGAAGGTTATCGTCGCGATAGGGCCGGATATCTCGACTGAGACTGTGCTGGTCATGGTAGCAGCGCAAGTCCTCTCGTGTTTCCTCGATGCGGCACCGGACGGGGTTTGCCTGTGACCGGTGATTGATGCATGATTGAGAAATCGATCGCTGGGTCGAACCGACGCGTCTCTTACCCGTCACCGTCGCGATCTGGCCGGGACCACAATGAACTTCAATCGTCGCTCTACGCTCCAGCACTCGGCGGACTCTCGCTCGAACCTCCCAATGCCAGCCACTGGCCAGAAACAGCCCCATGGCATGCGAATGTCCATCAACGCCCCAGTTTTCACCGCGTCTGGATCAGCGATGAAACCCAGACAATCCGTCATGCGATCACTTAACGCGAACCCCCTCTTGCAGAGCGCATCCAAGCAGAACGTTGGAAAGACCCCCCTCAAGGCGTCAGTGCACCCCACAAGATTCGTTGCATTACACCCTTGACCCTGCTCATCCAGGAATAACGCGAGAAGAGGCTCTCTATGGGGCGGTGGGGGTTCAGCTGTTCCCCCGAGCAGGACGATAACCGTACAAAGGGACCCCCGTCAGTTGCGGGAGAAGAACGTTCAGCTGGTCATGCGACAAGATATCGTGGGTTGGCTCAAAGCCCACGACTTCGATACATCCTCAAACCCGCTCTCAAACATTCACGCCAAGGGCTACCAGATGATATTCCGGCAACTGGTCCTGATAATCGACGATGGTTACAACTTTCCCGATAACGTCCCATTACAAGACGAAGTATTACACACGCTCAGAGCATTGGAATACCCTTATGTCGCTTCTCTCGACTCCAAGTGGTTCGCCGCCCCTGCGAGCATGCATTCATGGCCGTCGCTTCTTGGAGTTTTACATTGGCTTGTCGAACTGGGAAAGGCAAGCTAAAACCCATCTGTATATTACCCCCGTCTGACGTTCGGCTCCCATAGTGCTACGAAGGTTACCTTAATGGTGATAGTCTCACCTTACTTGAAGCGGAACTTGTCCCCGATGAGTTCGACGATTCTATGCATCACCAAGCCCTCTCGGTCCAATACTTCGAGCACGCCTACGAACTCTATATGAGTGGGGAGGTGGACTTTGCAGTCCCACTGCAGGCTGTAGAGGATCGATATGGTTGGTCTGTGTTCCAAAAGCCGCGACAGCGACGCTAAACTGTTCGATTCCAGCGGTCAAAAATGAACGGCTGCAATCTCTCTTGGATGAGGAATCGGAAAATTTGGCTCGTCAAAATGCGGAATACGAACAACTGAGATCCTCTGCCGTGAGTTTGACACCTTCCGAGAGGGCAGGCTCTGACAATTCAACAGCCCCCGTTAGAAATGGAACAAAAACAGAATGAGCTGATGAAACGCGACCTCGATAGATTTGCTCAGAACCTGAGTCGCCACGATGCTCGAAAACAAAGCGGTTTACGGAGTCTGGTTGTCGAGAAGGCCGAAATCGAACAACTCTGTGAGTTGTGTTCGCCAATAAACTTGCGCAGTATCTTATGCACCATGTCAGTGGTTGATTTGGAGCAGCTCAAGGTAGAAAAATCCAGGTTGTCAGACGTCGTCAAGGCACAAAACCTCACCCCAGAAGAGGTTGTACGAATGAATACGGAGCATGAAACGCTCGCCCGCAGCGTTGAGGATCTCAAAGTCAAAGTCGCCGAGACCAACAAATTAGTCATGTCTCTCGAGGTTTCGCTAACTAACCGCGTGGCAACCGCGGAGGAGGTCATCGATCAGTATAACACTCTTCTGTCGTCTCCCGGGTTAATACCTCCGAACGAAGAGGACCTTACGATTGAGTTGAACATGGCCAGTTCGGATCTACAACAGCTCGTCAGGGGTCCAGACTTGCGCAAGGTCGTTCGACCCACGCTCAGCAAATGGGCTGAGATGTACCGCGTGGAGATCGATGCTGCTAAACGGGAGAAAATCGTAGTGGATGATAAGCACGACCACGTGGTGAACGAGTGCGACGACCTCATCCAGGAGATTGAAACGGAGGCCGCCAAGGTGCACGCCCTGACAGAACAGGCCGAAGAAATGCGCGAGGTAACGAGCCCCTTGTTTCTTATTCGCCGGTCAACGCTGCTAAACCTGGGGTAAACAGGCCGCGCAGCAAGAAGCCGCCGTAAACAACACTCGAGCCGCGGAATTGGAGCGAACGATGGCTCAAGCGAGGATGGCTGCCATGGCGCATGGGGTCGGCGCCAAGTCACGCCTTCAAGCGGTCGAAATTGCGTTCGTTGCCCCGTGCACATGTTTGAGCGATGGTGACTTATCGTTTGAATAGCTATCGCGAACAGCAGGAGAAAGTAGCTCGCGTGAAAGACGAGACCATTCGCGCGATCATCAAGAACAGCACCGAAATTGCGGAGATGAAGGAAGCCGTTGCAAGGCAGCTGAAATACGTCCAAGACGTTGTAGAGGCAAATAAATGAGGGCTCGGTTTATCTTATATCTCATCTTCTGTGGACACTGCTTTACAACACCCCTACGGTGCTGCACCATCCCCCCAGAGGTGTGTATATTCTACAGTGATGTACCAGAATCAAGCTAAGCCTCTGTTTCAGTTATTTTCCCTGCCTTTCCCATCCATTTCCATCTCTTTCGAACGTTAACGGTTGTCGTTGGCAGCAGAGGTCTCCTCCTACGCGCCAGTTCTATTAAGACCCGGCCTATGTTTCGGGCGTCCTGCATAAACGCGGAAGGGCGGTCGTCAGAGGGGACAGGGCGGAGAAAGTATCGTATCTACGTCAATCCCGCTATGAGGCCGTCCGATGAACGGTTCTAGCTGTAATGTTTGTAGCTGTTTGTTGATGTTCATTGTACGCTTCACATCGCAATAATGAGCTGGGCGGATCAGTGAACAGGTGCGATTGAACTTGCGTGTTTCTTCCTGCTCCGGCCACAAATTAGGGCGCGGACGTCAATGAATGGACTTGAGATCCACGGCGGAACTTTCATCTTCGAAGAACATGATGTCGCGTGGGTATAGACGCGAGCTCGATTAAAATCCAGCTCACCTTGGAGATAAAGCACTGCTTGATGACAAAGTCACAGATATCCCAAGGCCCATCTGAGCACCAACAGAAGCGGACGAGTGGTCGGTGGTCGGCCTCGTCAAGGATTCCGTGGGATACAAGAAACTCGGTCATCAAGTCCATGGCCTCAGGAAAAAATGGTGCACTGTCCGTTCGGTCCTATGCTAGATGTGTCAGGCGTCCCATGGCTGCGATGTTCGAGGGTAAACCAGGATCAAACCTGGGTAATCCCCGTCAGGCGCGTGCAGAACTCGGAGAGCTCTGGCCTCCAAGTAGGCTGTACAAAAGTCCGGAACTCAGAAATGACATCGAGAATGCCGTTGGCCTTGTCCCTCCATCGAAGCAGACAGACAGGCCATTCCTGGGAGCCGCGGTTAGCCGAAGCCGAAGACGCAATTTGGGTGTGCTTACAATGATCTCGTTAGGGTAGTCCATTCCAGCTCCTTCCTGACACGTCGCCTCGACATCAAGGACCAAAAAGAAGTCGTACGACTGAAGGGTCGGTTGCGTGAGGATAGAGGCTGACGGTGGCATTGGAGCTTTGAAGGATCAGTGGCTCGCCGATCGCCCGCAGAATTTTGTTTTTCTTCCTTTCGATTTTCGCCCTTTCTACCTTGCTCTCTCATGGTCGGCCAGGGTGGGGATGACCTTGAGGACGATTATGTCCCAGACGAGCTCGTCGCTTCCTCCGGTGACGAAGAAGAAGACTCTCACCATGGCAGCAGTCACGGTGATCTCAGCCTGGACGACGATGCCTTGAAGCCAAGCGGATCTGCAGCGCCCCTGGAAGGTGGGAAGAACAACAAACGGAAGCGAAGTGGGAAGGACAAGCAGAGGAAACTCAAGGTGACCACCCCCATCAGACGTTTGGATGTACCCGAAACTAACACTTGAGCGTAGAAGCCCAAGTTAAAAGAGATGCAGGGCGAACAGTCTTCGCCAATCTCTCTACAGTTGCCTTCGGAACTGGTTGAGTACCTTGCTGGGTCTCAAGCGAAATCATTTTCCAGGTTGTCCCGCATCGAGCTCGACGATATCCGAATCCCTGGTGGGTGTGACCCTCGACGGGCCCTCGGGAAGTTTAAGAATTGACATCCGGATAGAGAGTGCGATTGTTGATACATCCCCGTGGGTTGCCGAAAGAACTCTCGATTCCTTGCCTGATTTTATTGCCAAAGGTGGGTGGTCGTAACAGAAATGTGGAAGTGGGGTTGAGTCTTTCTTGCTCTCAGTCACTCCAAGCCTTCGACTACGCCTTTCACAAAAATCCAAGGCCAATGGAGCACCAACTCTCATCTTTATCGCAGGTTCTGCGCTGCGAGTCGCCGATGTGGTAATCCTCCTCCAGGTCGTTCAGCCTAAACGATTGTTCACGCTATGCCCAGACAAGGGTCCTAAAGAGCAGGAAACTCCGAGGGGAGAAAGGTGGTGACATTGGGAAGTTCTTCGCCCGGCATATTAAACTTGAGGTTTGTGCTTGGGCCCTGATGTGCACGCGCTCACACTAAGGGAACCCTCAGGATCACGTCACTTATCTACGGAGGACCAAGATCGGGGCTGCAGTTGGTACTCCAGGGAGACTCGGCAAGTTGCTGGAACTAGGTGAGCTGGCGGGCATATTCTCCAATGGCCGCAATTAAACGCATTGGACCAGATTCTCTGGCGGTATCCGCTCTGACGCACATCATAATCGACCTCTCGTACAGGGATGCAAAGAGGCGTTCTGTGCTGGACATTTCAGAGACGAGGGACGAGGTATTCGGCAAGATTCTCTCCTTCAAGAGCATTTTGCAGGGTATCAAGGCGGGGAAGGTGCAGATTGTGCTGTTTTGACGTGGATTAAGACTCGGTGTATGTATATGGCATGGTAAATAACTCTAAAAGCCCTCTGGATTGGTCCGTAGAGTGAGCTGAAATCTGCGTAAGGCGGGGTTCTGATGTGGATGAATGAAAGCTCACTCTCGTCCATTTTGGTACCTTGTGAATGCCTTTTCTATACCCCCGGGCGTGTGGGCTGAAGACAGTGTACTTGTCCTTAGGAGGCATCTCGTGCTCCTTCGGTAACTCGAGGGCTTTTGTCTGGTCAAAGTGTTTGATCATGCAGGAAGTGGTGGGGTAGGAGGTTCAGGCATACCAGAGCGGCGCACTGCACACCGCTGGCCCGGACGGTCTCAATGACTGTATCGACCTTCTTCAACCGAGCGCGAACGTTAGCCTTTCTTGTGGTAGACAATTTCCATGGAGTCTTCCTGTTGCACGTTTGAGTCAAACAGGTGGAAAAACTATGCCAGACGCAATTACCAGAGGAGGCCTACATGGGCTACACGGCTCGCACGAAACGCGCCGAACATCGTCCGGCTAAAGTATCGACGTCACGCAAGTCACGCATCCGTCCTCCCACCCACGACGGACAGACAGATGGCGGTCGACACACACCAAGCTGCAGCACCGACAGAGGATGACGTGGACGACCACATGCTCGTAGACCCCCCTCTCAAAGAAAACCTCTCCAAGTTCGCGGCTGGGGGTCTCATCCTGCCTCCCCCGGATATCAAGTGTGCGTCCCACCATCTCTCCCCACACCAAAATCCTTCCCCTGACGCGTGTGTACACAGCCGTCATCGATAGGACGGCCACCTTCGTCGTCAAATCCGCAAACCCCACCCATTTCGAGGACAGGATCCGCGAGAACCAGCGTCAGGACCCGAAGTTCTCGTTCCTCCACCCCACCGACCCTTATCATGCTTATTACAGAGATCGTCTAGAGAAGGTTGCGAAAGGTGACGTGGACGACGAAGATGCACCGAAGGAGGGGAGGGAGCCTACAGACCAGCCCGTTGAGAAACCGGTTGTCGACATGGGCAAGGAACCTCCTGTCCCTCAATTCATCCTCGACTGGCCAAATATCTCTGCTGTTGATCTGTGCGTGTGTTCACCTCGTGCCTTCATGCTACGCGATTCACCGGTACATGACTCCAGTGATATTATGAAGCTTACCGCCTTGTTCACCGCGCGTCGTGGACATTCTTTCCTTGCCGCTCTGTCCGCGAGGGAGGGCAGGAATTATCAGTTCGATTTCCTTCGACCGAACCACTCTTTGTTTGGGTACTTCAACCGCCTCGTGGACCAGTACTCGAAAATCATCAACCCATCCAAGGACACCCTCGAATCTCTTTCGGTGCGAACGGACCCCGAGGACCGCTGGAGAACGCTTGATTCCGCCCGTCAGCACGCGAAATGGGCGAAAGTTAAGGAGGAGCAGGATAAAAAGCGAAAAGACGATCAGGAGGCCGAACGCAGTACGTGATTCTCTGCCCTTTGAGGGGTGATACTAATTGGATCAAAGTCGCGTTCGCTGAAATTGACTGGCACGACTACGCCATCGTCCAAACGATCGAGTTCACCGCAGCCGATGCAAACTCAGAACTCCCCGCTCCGATGAGTGTTCAAGAGGTTGAAAACATGACCCTGGCGCAGAAACGTATGGCAGCAATGGTTATGGAGACCACAGCTGAGGATGTAGAAGCTCATCGGGCTCGACAAGCCGCCGCAGAGGCGGAAGCTGCCGCTGCGGTTGGAAGAGTGGGGGGTGCGGTAGGAGATGAGGACGCAGCAATGGAACAAAGTGACGACGAAACCGAGGGTGCAAGACAGCAGGAACAAGGAGTCGTCCACAGGACAGAAGCGATTCCGGCAAATCCAGAGACGATTGGGAATATCAAGATTCGAAATGATTACGTTCCGAAACGTGCGTCTACCGCATCTCATCTTCCACGAAACTGATTGTTAATACCGACTTAGTTGGCCAGAAGAACCAAAAGCAGGCTATGACTACATGCCCGATTTGCGGACAGCAAGTACCAGTCAACGAGCTCCAAGAGCACATGCGTATTGAGTTGCTGGACCCTCGTTGGAAATCGCAACGGGATGTGTTGGAAACAAGGAAGGCACAGGCTTCCGAGCTGCAACGTGGAGCCAACGTCGTATCCTCGCTAAAAAATCTCGCTCGCACTCGTACCGACATCTTCGGCGCGGAGGCTGATGAAGAGAGAAGGAAAATTGAAGAGGAGGAAGAACGCCTGAAGAGGCGGGAGCGCGAGAAGGTCGTGTGGGACGGTCACACTGCAACAAAAGCAAATACGCTGGACAAATACTCCACCAATGTTAACTTCGACGAGCAGATCGCCGCCATTCACCGTGCAAAAGGCTTGGGACCGTAAGTGCTTCCCGGAAACCTTCTATCGTGGATCCCCTAAGTGACGCTTTTCAGACAAGAAGCCGGAGCGATTGGACCTGGAATTGGACCTGCCTCGGCACCCCCAATGCCATTGGCCAACTTACCTGCACCGCCTTCGTTACCACAGGTTCCTTCACAAGCAACTGGGGCGTACTCTGCCGCCACAGTCTCATCTGGACCGCAACCTGCCTCAGTCTATCAGCCCCAGCCAGCTCCGATCATGTTGCCACCCTTGCACTACCAAGGGCCTCACGCCGCCCAGCCATTTGGATACCAACCTCCACCGGTCGGTGCACCGACAAACCTAATCCCACAGACGGGTATGGTTCGGACAGCGGACCAAATGGATGGGGAGACACAAGGGTCAGACCTCCCGCCAGCTAAACGCCAGAAGGTTGCCAAACTTCCTAGCGGACAGTATTACCCCGAGGCCGACTGGGTAAATCTACACCCTGTGAGTCCCTTCAGTTAACCTTTTTTTCCGCCACCGTTAAGCTGAGCTCCGATCACATAGCATCCAATATCACTCAATGTACAGCTACCGAACGAACAATCCAAACCGGAATGGAAGTTCGACGGAGGAGTTGTGCTCGTTCCGGACCTACCGCTTACATTGTTGGTTTCGACACTTCGTGACCGAATTCTACAACATACTGGCAGCAGCATTTCCGCGGGGAAGATCCGTATATCGTATGAGGGGAGGATGCTCACGAATGCGAATACGATCGCGAGCTACAACCTGGAGGACGAAGATACCGTTACGGTATCGGTCAGGGACACGAAAAAGAAATGAGCGGTCGGGAGTTGTCCACTATGATATGGTTAAGTTTTCTACAGATTCCTCAAGTAGATTTTGTGACAACAGAGGGTGTTCGAAGAGATCGTGATGTGGGAAGGGGGTGGTCCCTTGGCGTCTGCAGGGGCGGTTGCCTGACCGCCTTCCAACTGTGGTTTGTGAGGTGACCAGCGCACGCTTAGGACTCTGGGCGCCGGGCGCTTGAGTACAGAACGCTGAACGGGAGCAAAGAGGAGCAAAGGCGTTCCTGGTACCGGTGCAACGATGCCGTCGCGATCAACATGTTTCTGATCGAGTGACCTTCCTCCCGTGGGATATAGACCCGAATGGGTGGCCGACCGCAAGACTAGATAAAACCAGATGCAGGGTTGCGGTCCTTCCCGCCCCCATACTGTAATTCGGGCAGTTGGCAGGGCTCAGAACGAAATGATCCAGTGTTACGATTCCAGATGCGCGGTTTGGAGCTACGACCCGGCCCAACGGTCGGGGTCCTGACAGTTCACTACAGACAGTCACCCAATCACCGGCCCATCCGATATATATATACTACACACATATATACATCCCACCCCCAACCGGAGCTGTCCCCCGTCCCCTCATCCACCATGTTCTCCTTCCCTCATTTCGAGCATTTCGGCTACTTCTCTCTTCTCGGGATCCCCAGTTCCGTCGCCATCTATATTCTTTACATGCGCCTTCGGCCAACATCATCCACGCCCCCGTTACCACCAGGACCTAAACCCCTTCCACTCCTCGGTAATCTTCTCGACGTTCCTCTCACCCGCCAATGGCTGGTTTACTCCCAGTGGGCCAAGCGCTATGGTATTGAGTCAGGGCCTTGGTTCCAAGATCAGCTAAATATCTTCTCCTCGATAGGGCAAATAAACTCGTTCACTGTCTTCGGCCAAGTCGTTGTTGTCATCAATTCGCTAGATATCGCCAAAGATATCCTTGACAATCGTTCTGCCATATATTCCGACCGTCCCCACTTGGTTATGGGCGGCGAACTCTGCGGTTGGGATCGCACAACAGCATTGACTCCCTATGGTCCTCGACTAAAGGAACATAGGTCGCTCTTCGCTCGGGGAATCAGCACCAAGCGTTCTGTGGAAAAATATCATTCTTTGATAGAGGGTGTGGCACAAAGCTTTGCGAGCGGCCTTGCGTCCGATTCACAAGATCTCATCGGGCAGATACATCTGTGAGTGTCTGTCTGTGTACCACACCAAGGGTCAAGGCGGTTAACGTGTTTTTAGTTCCGTGGCGAGCCTTTTGCTTGGTGTAGTCTACGGTTACACCGTCCGGGAGCGACAAGACCCGATCGTGCGCAACACAGAGGAGACAGTAAAACATTTCTGCACCACCATTGAGCCGGGTGCATACCTGGTGGATGCATTTCCTTCTTGTAAGCTATTGGACTATAATTGGGGCGTTGTTGCTGACACGGCCAAGTGAGGCATCTGCCGACTTGGTTCCCCGGTGCTGGTTTCAAAAGGACTGCAAAAGAATGGTACGCATTGGTCACTAATGCATCTGAGGCTCCCTTCAAATATGCTCAAGGGGCAAAGGTTTGTGAACCTGTAATACCTTCACCCGTTCGTTCCTGGACTTCTGACTTTGGTTAGACCGATGCGGCCACGAGGTGCGTGGTCACTGAGGCTCTGGAGGAAAAGGGATCCCTACCTGGGGCGGACGAGGTCGTAAAGTGGGGCTCCTTCACCCTATACTCTGGTCCGTTCCGTCATCCACTACCATTGCCGGTCTTCGACTGATCCTCCCACGGTAGCGGGTATCGACACAGTAAATTCTTGTCCTTTTGTTGACGTTGGCAACAGTACAAGCTCAAGCTACTTTAGACAGCCTCTGTCCTTGCCTCCTTTTTCCTGGCAATGACCACCTTCCCGGAGGTGTGCAGGAAAGTGCAGGAAGAGCTCTCGCGAACGTTAGGGGATGGGGTCTTGCCGACTGCAAACGACTGTAGTCGTCTTCCCTACTTGGACGCCGTGATCAAGGAGACGATCCGTTGGGGAGTCACTGGCCCGCTGGGTGAGTGGTACCCGGACGTTTGGTGTCCCTGATATAGACCCTTCGCATTTGCAGGGGTGCCCCATGCTGCGTTGGAAGACGGCGTGTATAAGGAATACTTCATCCCAAAGGGCGCTATAGTGCTCGTCAATGTTTGGTGATACCAATTTCCCCGGAATGTATTGGCTTGCGCTAATCGTAATGGGGGAGCAGGCAGATCTGCAATGATCCGGCTGTATATGCCAATCCGAGTCAGTTCCAGCCTGAAAGGTTCATGGGAGACATACCGGAACCAGACCCTGATTGTATGTTTGGTTTTGGACGCCGGAAATGTACGCCAGTGATCGTGTGGTGTCCCCGGTGTTGTTTGCCAATGATTTTCCCCAGGTCCAGGGATGAACCTCGCGCTCCAGTACTTGTCCATCGTGTGCGCGACATCGCTAGTAACGTTGGATATCTCAAAGGCGACCGATGAATCTGGGACTGTACTAGAGCCCACATGTGAAATGACCGATAAGGTGATCAAGTGAGTAGTGACTACCGACTACATCCCGTTGACTAGAGCTAACCTTACCTTCTCAAGTTCCCCGAAGCCATTCCCTTATCAGATCCACAAGCGGCGCTGACAAGTATGTATCCGACTCATGGCCTAGCCCGTAACGTATACCTCCTCTCTTCCTCAACTCTCGTGTTTGTGTCGGTACCCAAAGTTGTCATATACGAGAGGTTCCCCCAGATAGTTCCGCGGGAACAGAGCCTCTGTTCCACGGTTATCCCGACATAGCGGAGGCATTATAATTCCGGTAGTCACATATCAAATCTGATCGAGATCACTTCTGAGGCCTGAAGCTTCAAGGCCTGACACCCGACGCCCTTACCCTTGGGGTATATATTATACATGGCATTGGCTAAATCCTGTCGGCCCTTCGCTCTCACCTTCAACCGGAACAGTTACGCTCATGACCCCACCAGCCTCTGCCTCGACGGACGCGGTCGGTCTGCCCGTGGCCCCAACCATGCGCTACACATCTGTGCTGGTCATAGACTGACAGCCTGAGAAGGTTCTCGGCAGGAAATGCATTGTGGCTATGCAGACTTTCCACAGCGTATACCCAGGTCTTTCCGTGACTGTTGCACAAACTTGACCTCAGACGGCGACGTGACGGGTTCTTGCGATAACAGCCTTTTTAACAAGTCGACGGTCTCTCCCTTCCTGTCCACAATTGACTGGACAATACACAACACCATTCCTAACGCGTGCGTTGGATCGGAACCGCCACCCTGACTGTACTCTTGCATGTTGGTCCTTTTGAACGGATAGGGTCAACAGCGCTGTCGGTCACTCTCTTGGCACCGGTTGGGCAAGATATAGGAGCGCTCTGGTTTTCCACGAGGGGTATGTAATGGAGCGGACACCCCCCTTAGTAAAGTGGTGGGATGTTAAGCTTTCCCATGCGGCCAGTCTTGTTGATTCGACTCACTGAGGTCAAATCTTGTTCTATAGATTGTTTCGTTTGTGGCGAACGTTGCGAACGTGGCCCCATCCTCGTCACGGACTCAGTGCGTGATCCTCGGGTCGTATGGGTGTCGAGGTGGAAATTGTATGTGAACCCGTTTCGGTGCTCACTCGGGGATTGTACGCGCTACAAAGGTCTGCGTGGTTATTGGCACAGGTTCCGTGGACAGTGTACAAGTTAAAGACTAAGAGTATGACGACAGTTACACGGGTAATAAAAATTGTGGTAAGTGGGAATCGGCGATTGACCTTAGGTGAATCGCCTGAAAAGTAAGGAAAGTGCCAAAACGAGGAGCACACAGATGGCAGTGTCCAGCACCAACGGAGGTCTAGGGTTGCCAACTGGGGATCGAGTTGTAATCGCGGTTTGAGGGATAACTGGGGTGATCGCTGCTGGTTCTTCTGGGGGGTCCTGGGGGGGTGGAGATGGGAACGAAGCTGAAATTGTGGTGTCTGGAGCTTCGTCAGTGGCCGACTGTTTCACTTCTGCCTCCTGTATCGTTTGCGACGGGTCGGGTACGACTGTTTCAGGATCCGAGCCTCCCGGGGCAGGGTCGGGCAAACACTCGAGATTCGATTTCTCGCAGCGAGGACAAACCCAGTTCCTGGATCTGGGACGTGAAAGGGGAGATATTGGACAACAACTTAACGGCTGGTTGTGGGACATACAGAGTAGCTAGGCGTTTCCGATCGGATATTGGGGAATCCATTCCACCGACTCCAAGCGCAGCCTTCCCGCGAAGGGGGAAAAAACCCTGTAAGCCGAGAATTGCTGTCGCATAGGCAACAATTGAGAATTGTGTACGACGGATGATTAACGGAGGTGGAATACCAGTTCTAACACCCCAGGCGGGTTGCCATGACTCTTCGTGATCTATTGAAAGATAAATGTTGAGGATGAAGGGACTTCATGGGATCTGGAGCAGAACGCACAGTTGGTGAAGCTAATACATATCTGGGAGAAGGGTGAGTGAATACGTTGCGGCAATTGGGGGGTGAGGGGGCGTGCCTTAGTGTTCAGTTCGAACCTTCCGTTGGGGGTGAGCATTAAGATAGACGGAGGGCGGAATGGGTATTCTGAGGGGAGTAGGATGCGGAAGTGGTAGAGTCCTCCCTCAAACTCTGTGCCGGTAGGACCACGGATGGTGCAGTGCCATTCCTTGGATTTGCATATGAAGATCCAGCCAGAGAGGGCACGATGTGGATACGACTCACGAATATGTCATCCTGGAGTTAAGTGAGTGAATGCCAGTCGAGTAGGGGGTGAGAAGTTACGGCAGACCTCGAGCGGTGCGGCGGTGTAATCTGTGGATTCGTCGTTTGCGAGTTCCTTTGCTTCTTGGAGGATTCTTCTGACGGCTGTGGACAAAGTTAGTAGAGTGGGCGGGAGATATGAAGGGAAAGAGCGTGTACCCGAGTTGTTCTTGTTGAGGGAGGTGGCTGACATTGTCGAGGAGATGCTGTCCCGTCGATCACCACGTCCCCCACTTGGCGAGCATGCACATCCAAAAACTCAAAGTCCGGCCAAAGAAAAGTGTGGACAGGCTATTATTGTCGATTATCCTGCGCATTTTCTGATTGTTTTGCAGATGCCGCGGTCAGTCTCTGCGCTCCAGAACTCGCAACTATGCTTGGCTGTTGGGCAGCGAAGAACGATATGACGACGACTGGGACGTGTGCAGAGTCTGCAAAGGCGTTATATGACTGCATGAGGACCACGGTACGTATTGTCAACCACTCCCGGTTTCGTGTTTGACCATGGTCCTTGCATTACAGCCGATGGGTGGCAAACAGCACCGGCCGACAATCAACTACCACCTCGCCCGTCTTAACAAGGTCCTTAAATAATTAGGGAGGACAGGACAAAGCTAGCGATGACTGTGATAGACCGTGGATACTAGTCTGCCATGCCGTATAATACAAGAATATAAATTCACGACCTGCAGGTTATCGCATGGGCCACCCGCCACAGATGTCGTGCTCTCCCCCTTCATCCACAGAACAGCCCAGCCCACCTCCCTCGTCCACTACGCCTTCATATGAGCCCGTAGGCATCTTCTGGGACTATGGTCGGCTCACCCTCACTCCACCACGTATTTCCAAGCTGAGTCCTAGACAGAGAACTGCCCGCCATCCACCCACGCCTCCGGGTACAACATCATCGATAACATCCGCGTCCTGGCAAACCAGTTCGGGGCGGTCAACATATTCAAAGCATACCTCAAGCTCTCAGACAAATCCTCTCCAAGGCAATCCTCCCTCCGATCCGAACTTCAGTCCTGTGGTTTATCCCTAACGGGTACGCCCACCCCGCCCCGCGCATCTCATCTCGCTTACCTCTCGCCCCAGACTGCCCCCACAATGGAAGGAACTCGGTGGACTTGATGATGATAGGTGAGTCGTGCCCACCGTGTAAGAAACCTCACTACAGTCCTGACATCTTCCTCAGTGGATATCATGGCATTCATTAAGGACAATCCAGCCCCAGCCACAATCATCCTCATCTCCGGTGATCGTGATTTTGCCTACCTTCTGTCCACAATCCGGTGGAGAAAGTACAATGTCGTACTTATCAGTAACTCTTTCACGACTCACGAGAGTCTCACCGCCCAAGCCTCCGTCGTGTACGACTGGCAATCTGACGTCCTGAAAGCACGACTTCCGTCTAAGCTACCGTTGCTCGGATCTCGCCGCGAGACCTCGTCCTCTATTGCGTTTCTTACCACCCCCCAAGAGTCGGATGGCTCACCCGGGCCATACGTTCATGCTATTGGTCTTTCAAACGAGCATATCACTCCCGTCATCCAACCTCTGGCTCTGTCCCCCCGTCCAGTTAGTATCACCACTATCAGCACAATCCGCCCTACACGTGCAACCCCGCCGCTGGACGCTCCGTTCGTGGAGTCGGAGGCGACACCTATGCCACCCAAGGCAGAAATTCTCGCCGAGGCTGCATCTGCCAGCGTTCCGATGACCCCTACCTCCGACGACTGGATTGTGGCCGATTTGACGAGTGAATCCGCTATGGTATATCCCCCGACTGTTCGCGGCGCCGTAATTAACCTCGTATTTTGACAGGACCAATCTTCGCCCAAAACAATCGAACCGGTCGATGGGGATTGTGTCCACTCTCCTGGATTCGTAAGTACATGACCAGAATTTACCCTACCTCGTCTGCTAACTCGGGAATTCCTAGAGCTCCCCGGAAATTATCCCATCAGAGGGTGAAGGCGACATACCCTCCTCTCCGGGATACGTGCTTCTTATTGGTGAAGAAAGCTCAGTCGAGTCTAGCATTCAGGACCTTAGGGACATGGACCCATCGGGTACCATCAAACCTGCTTTACGAGCCTGCGAGTGTAAGATCTGTGCGAGGTCGCCCGTTCTCCTCGCATCTCAGACCCCAGCCCAGGAGGTTGTGGGCGGCCACCAGATTGAACCTACCCCTCGGTAAGACCGTTATCGCTACATGCTTCGTAAACTCAATGTGTATCGTTGCCAGTGAACCGTCTGTATCACTGCCAACTGCACCAATGCCAATGGAGGTGGTTCCGCCCTCAGCGTTACCTCCAACCCACGAGACCTCTTTGAATATCCTTGCCCCAACATTTACCCCAAGAACTCCACGCCTTTCCTGGGCTGAAGTCGCGAAATCTCCCGCTAAAATGGACCCCCGGCGTGGTTTCGAAGACTTGGTTGTTGTTTTGGCCGAGCTATCCGCGAACGGGAACCCACGACCTCGATTTTCGACCGTGTCCCCGCTATTGAGGGACAGGAAGCCGGACGTGTTCGAAACAGTTGGTGTAACCCAATTCAAGGCTTATCTTCAACTCGCTGCGTCAGCTGGGATCGTGGCCGTGGAACAACATCAAGATGGAGATGGTTGGATTACCCTCCGTCACCAATGGAACACCAGCTCCAGTAGCCCCCCACGACGCACCATATCGCAACAAGCCGGGTCGCGATTCCGTGATCTCATCAAGATCCTGAACGACTTGCGACTTGCGGAAGACCCCGAACCTCGGTTCTCCGCTGTCGGTCCACGGCTGCTAAGAAAAAATCCTTCCATCTATGAGGATGCAGGCGTGACAAAGTTCAAGGAATACGTCGAGGCAGCGGTGGAAGCGGGTGTCGTTACCGTTCGTGGGGTGAAGAACGGTGATGGCTGGCTCAAGCTATGCCCGGCTTACCGCAACCCTCCTGTCCATTCTTCGACATCCGCGAGCACTGCCAGCAGTCCACCGACGCGCGCAACTAACACCGCTTCTCCCTTCGCTCCACTGATCGACTTCTTGAAATCCAAACAATTGGCGAGCGCTCAGCCGATCCCGTTCTCCGACATCCTTGCCCACCTCATCTCGACCCTCGGCTACCCCGACTTGTTTTCCTTGTACGCTAGTGTCCCTGGTGTGACAACCTTTAGCCAATACATTGACGCGGCAATCACTTCTGGATTTGTTTCACTGGTTGGTGGAACAACAGCCTCCAGAGACGCACTGGTTTCTCTCCGCGACTCAAATCCACCTTTAGGCGTGGGGCTACAACTTTCAGTGCCCATTAAACCCACAACCCCCCAGCATAGTCCATTCGAGCCGTTGATCAGCAATTTAACCAGGTTGTGGCGCGAGGGCAAACAGGAACCGATGCTTTCTGAGATACACCCTCTCATATTGGCGCAGGACATCATGGCCTACGGCCGGGTCGGTGCGATGACCATCAAGGACTACATATTCAAGGCAGCCGCGGCAAATCTCGTCATTTACGACCCCCTCGTGATGCCCGGAGTATCTTTCATGGCTTCTACGGTCAGGTTACGTGAACCCCCTTCGCAATCACCGGATAGCCTATCACCCTCGGTACAGCAAAATGTATCCTCCGCGCCATTACCCTCCCTCCCTCCCTCACAAGAAATCACGGTTCCTCCGCCGTCCGTGAATGTTACGCCGAGCTCCTTCCGGGACCTCGCCGCTGTCCTGACAAAGCTTCGGGCAACGACAGGGGAATCGGAATCTAGGTTTTCTAGCGTTGTCCCATTGCTCCTAAAGAGGAGGCCCAATGTCTACGCGTCTGTTGGCGTCGCGAAGTTCAAGGACTACGTCATCCTTGCGATGGAGAATGGTGTAGTAAGGATCAGAGGGATGAAACAAGGTGACGGTTGGGTGTCGCTTAGTGACCAAAGACCTGGAGGGTTGAAGTCAGGGTCGGCTCTCTCCCTCCAGTCCAGCAAGTCTTCGGAGGATGGAATGGTCACCGCCCGATCCTCGTTCGTTAGCCTGAAGGGGGGTGGGGTTGATTCAAAGTTCGTGGACCTGGTTGAAACGTTGGGGGAGATGTGGAAGAACGGTGACAAGAAACCACTTTTTTCCCTGGTTGCACCCCAGCTATTAAGGGACGAAAGGAGGAGGACGAGGACGCTAAATGCCTGCGGTGTAGACAAGTTCAAGGCCTACGCAGAGCTCGCGAAGGATGCGGGAATCGTCAAGATCTATTATGAGCGGCTCGGGGAGGAGAGAATATCGCTGGACCCGACAATTCGAGTGAAGGCCGGTTACACCTGAGAACCAACCTATGCTAGTTCCCATGCCGGATCATGGGCTCGGCGTGGGCCACACTGTTTCGTGATTATGATAACCCTTGTATTATATGAACTATCGATCAGCACCGGAATCTAATGTAGTGTATACTCTCAAAGTATCTTCGTGCTCTTCTAGTGCCTCCACGAGGCTCGCAACCTTGTCTTCCATCTGTTCGTCGGCTGTCACGGTTTCGGCCGGGGTGTAGACCAGTTCACTTGTTAAGAGCTCGTGAACAAGTTTGGGTTGCAATGTCAGGGCAGACGTCAGTTTCCCCAGATTTTCTGGTTTGCAAGTAAACTTGGATAGAGTGTGGTGAGAGCCGAGATTGAAAACAGAAAAGCCATGATACCTTGAGTTCTATCGTCCCTCCTGATTGATAATTCTGGGCGAAGTCGTTCACAAATGGCAGGGCGACTTCTATTGCACTCTCTACGCGGGTTTCTATGGACCCACCCTCGGGCATCACGATAGACACCCTGACGAGACCCTTACGGGTAAAGAGGTATTTTACTGGGGCGAAACGAGCACTGGGAGGGTCGAACTCAACCGTTTTCGCGGTTACCGTTGATCTGAGTGGACTCACTTGTGACTGGCCAAAAGTTCCCGTAGTCTGTGGACGGTGCGATTTGAGTTGTCGGTCAAGCATTCGCTGAAGGTAATATCTTGTCAGGGAAGGATACCCAAGACGCCCGGATGAGGGAGACGTACATGAGAATCCCAACCTCGCCAAAGGCCATGGCTTCGTAAGTTGCCAGTTGTGAGCCCTTGTCCTTATCCCCGCTCCCCTGGATTTCGTGTGTTCACCCGACGACGTGCCAACTGCGGGTCACCCATGGGGTCTCTCACCTTTTTCAGCGCATTTTCGATATTGGCCCTAGGAACTCCAGATGACTTGGCGGCTCTGAGGGCGGCTGCAAGCGCAGCATTCGTGCTGGGATCAGCAGAACCACCGGCTTGCGAGAAGAAGTGAGACTGACTGGAAGGTACCCGAATCGAGAGACGTACATCGAACCGCGACCATGATGTCCTGATGACGTAAGCACCCTGGAAGGACGCGTGGTGCAAGCATCGAAAGGAACATACCCTGGAGGTTTTCCCGTATATCATGGACTTCTTCATGTCATTGACGCCTTTCTTGGCTGCGATTTTGGACCACTGGGGGGGAGGGTCGACACACAGCTAGCAAGTCAGAGTACTGGCGCCCTCACTTTGTTGTGACCGGCAAGTGCGGGTGTGGTGGTCGAAAATCCGCGTTGGACAAGGCCACGGCGGCATACAGCCCTCAACATGGCCGGGGATCGGAACGAGGGAGAAGCGGATCAAAAGTTCGCAAATCCCGAGCTAGTGTTGCCGTGAGCTGAGCTGAGCCGATGTGAGTCATCAACTCGCATCGCAAATCTGAGCTCGATCGCAGTGGGACGGCCGGAAAATAGATCGATTTTCCGTCCGAAACAAATCCCCTCGTGTTG
>Ga0307511_10000209_pt1 | contig 59395 bp, 70 predicted proteins | sample 13_EM_MG_FD_200266 | JGI IMG/M metagenome (GOLD analysis project Ga0307511, IMG submission 200266) | Populus trichocarpa ectomycorrhiza microbial communities from riparian zone in the Pacific Northwest, United States - 13_EM | ecosystem: Host-associated > Plants > Roots > Unclassified | place... | reverse complement strand
TACAGTAGATTCATACAAGTGGATTGCGAGGCCTTCGATCCTCGGCGAGCCCCGGGCTCACACAATACTTCACGCATCATAAGTCGTGGTTGATACATCTGCCTGCCTTGCCTGCTACACGCCTTGTTCCACCAGCCTCCGTAATGGGCCGTAGGATCATATCGATGGTGAGCGCTTGAGCCCCGGCCTCGTTCATTTCCGATCCGATCGACGTCCTCCGTGCCCGACGTTCACGGTGTCACTGTAACTGGATTCCCACTGTAATAAGAGGGGGTCGAGACCTGAATATCCAGCTGAAGGACACGTGGCACTGAAACACTATCTCATTGGCGAGACTCGTCGAAATTCGCTTCGTTCCCCTTCCCTCATCTGTCCAAATCAATTGGCGTCGCACTGATAGAACAGTGGCCGCATACCAGTGGTCCTAATATCTCGTACGGAAGGTGACGAGTAAACATTGTCCCCTCATAGATTGCGATAGCACCTCATGGGAACCTCCCCGTTCCAGGCGTTCAAGTTGACTGTATCTGCCATGCAACTACACCGACTCCAATACATAAACCCTTCGATTTCGACATGCTGAGCCCCACCTTGGACTCCCTCACCTTGCACGATGTCTCCTTCCGACCCCTTCTCAGCTCTACCAAGCGATCCCAAACGGAGTAAAAGCCAGCCTGATGCTCCGGTCCATGCAGCCAGAGGGGTGGACGCCTCTGATTTTGCGAACGAACCGCCGTCTTTATACGGCACTCGAAAGGCTTCCCTCGTCCTCGATATCATCGTGGTCGGCTGCGGTCTTGGCGGTTTGGGTGCTGCGTTTTGTCTCACACAAGCTGGTCACCGCGTGACGATCATCGAATCTTCCTCCGTGTTGGGGGAAGTCGGCGCGGGGATCCAAGTCAGTCCCAATTCAAGTCGGTTGCTTCGGAGATGGGCCTTGGAAAAGCACTTGGATGATGTTGCGGTCCAACCGGAAGCCATTGCGTTCAGGAGGTACAATACCGGCGAACTGGTGGGGTTCACAAAGTGGGAAGGGATTATGGAGAGAGAATACGGTGCACCGTATTATCACATCCACCGTGCCGACTTTCACAAACTCCTATACGACCTCGTCGCCCCGCACGTTACCATTCTATTGGGTTCGGCCGTCATTGGATGTGATCCGGGTCCAGTGTCGCCTTCGGTCACTCTCGAGTCTGGAAGAGTGGTGAGGGCGGATTTGATCGTTGGCGCGGATGGCGTGAAGAGCTACATTCAGCAAGTCGTGTCAGGGAAACCGATTCGAGCGGAGCCGACGGGAGACGCAGCCTATCGGGCTACGATACCCGCCTCTCTGATGATGCAAGACCCGGAACTACGTGGGTTCATTGAACACCCACAGATGGCGGGATGGATGGCGCCTAGGAGGCACCTAATGACATACCCTATCGTGCGCCCTCGTCCTTCCTTTACGAGTTGAAACTTGAATGTGCTGACCCTGTGAGCTCTTTGTGTAGAGGAGGAAGGAGGAGTTCAATATCGTCCTGTTGCACCCAGATGATGGGTCCGTCGAATCCTGGACTGCAGAAGGGAATGCGGATAAGATGAGGAACGATTTCAGTGACTTTGAGCCACGGTGAGAAGAATGAAACACCCATTTCTCGAGAACGTTGTCCAATACTTCCGAGTAGAGTCCACAGGTTGCTCGGGTTCGTCCAGTCGACCCGTAAATGGCGCTTGGCGGATCGGAGACCGCTGGATAAATGGAACCACGACTCTGGATGTGTGACTCTGCTTGGGGATGCATGCCACCCGATGTTGGTAAGTTATATCATGAACTTACTCTCAAGCTTTACCGTTGACATTCTTTGATAGCCATACAGGGCTCAAGGTGCTGCGATGGCGATCGAAGACGGAGCAGTGCTCGGTAACCTCCTCTCAAGAATTTCCCGTCTCTCTCAATTGGGGCCCCTTCTCAAAGCTTACCAGGACCTCCGACTTCCCCGCACCGCGATGGTACAAGGATCTTCACGACTTAACCAGCGTATCTTCCACCTTTCGGATGGACCGGAACAAAGAGAACGAGATGAGAATATGCGGAAGGCGATGGCCGTGGAACTCTCCGGCGGTCTAGGGCCCATGCGGCGTGAATCGGATGGGAATCAGAATCAATGGGCCGATAAGAAGAAGAGCGACGAGTTGTTTGGATACGACGCGGATGCTGAGGTGGATAAGTGGTGGGCGGTTCATGGGAGGAAGTTGGAGGGGTCTGTGAGATCGAAGCTGTGAAGATTGCTGAGAACGGTATCTGGGATATGTCCCTCTGTACGTCCACAACTATCTGTTCTTGTATTTTGCATACCATAGGCATTTGGAACGTGTCGATCCCCAACCGCGCCGTGTAATGCAGCGTCGATTGGTACGACCTTTTGGATGACCAGCCGTGGGAACAGCCATCGACCCGGTCGTGACAACGCCAACGCTTATGCGTGGGAAACGGCCATGAGGCGGCGGGGTGATATCAAGGGCATCCCTGTGTCTTCTCAGTGTCTTCGTTTCTCTCCCCCTTCCTCCACCACCCACCGCCCTGCCCCAGCATCCTGATGTCTCTCAAGGCCGTCCAGACCAGTCGCCTCATGCAGGCTTACTTGCATCAACTCAAACACAATGAGTTGAGGACCAAGGCCATCACAGCGGGTGCGTGACGCTCACGGACGCCCGCATCCGCATGGGGGACCCGCTCGACGCCTTGAGCTGACCCACGCTCGTTCATCTACTTTTCTGTAGGCGTTTTGGGTTTCCTCCAGGAAGTCCTCGCGAGGCATTTTGCGGGGGTCCCATCCCGTAAAGTCCACCCATCTGGCGGTCCGCTCGAACACCTCTTCGCGGCATCCAAAGTGAACGCCAAAGCCTTCAAAATGGCTTTATTCGGTTTCCTCATCTCAGCTCCTTTGGGCCATGTGTTGGTCAAGACCATGCAGAAGTTCTTTGCTGGGCGCAATGGACCGGCCGCGAAGCTCGGGATGCTCGCCACGAGTCTGCTCGTCATCGCTCCCATTCAGATCTCAGTGTTCTTGGCGAACAGCGCCGTCGTTGAGGGCGCGAGGACCGGGGAAGCTATTTTGAGGGTCGTGAAGAGAGGTTTCGCACCAGTTTTGGGTGTTACTTGGATCACGAGCCCAACTGCTATCATCTTCGCTCAGACGTTCTTGCCACCTGAGGTGCGTAGTTCTCGTTCCACCGTAGGTACCTTCGCTAACCGTTTCGTTCTTTACAGTTTGAAGTTCCGTTCTTCAATTTGGTTCAGTTCTGCACTGGGGTAAGGCTTCCCAACTCCGATCACGTCTTTTCCGGATCCCTGACCCTTCTTGAATCCAGCTCTTCTTCAATACCGCTGCGATCAAGGCTGCCCTTGCCGCTCAGAAGAAGAAGGACGAAAAGAAGGATTAATACCCCAACCACGTATTCACCACAGTTGTCCTCTTTCCCCTCATTGTCCTCAAGTTGTACGCAGCTTTTCGAAGTATTGTAGTGCTTCCGCCACATTGTACCTCCTGCCTCCGGTCACCCGAAATAACGATGCACGAATCTACTCTTCCTCAATTAACCATATACAATCGTTCTACCCCACTGGGACGAACGGCAAAGTATCTTCCGCTCGAGCGCTCAATCGAACGTTCATGCGTACTTGGATATACTCCGAATGGTGACGCACGAAATCTCGTCGGTAGCTTGATGCTGCCGGTCCTGCTGAGACGAATACCGGTGTCTCGTCTTCCACGATCCGTCCTCTTGTTGATCCCCGACTTCACTTTCTAAAACCCAACCATCGAGGTTATACGTCCCCGGGCGGTGGACCCACAGCTTCGCGTGAAGTTCTGTCGTTTGAGATCTCTCCACCAATCCACGGAACGTCCTTCGGCCAGTATATTGCGGCGGGAGGATGTGCCTACACCAATTTCCAGCAGTGATTTCGAAGGGATGAGAGAAGAGGTAGGACTCACGGCGAAGAACCCTTCTTGCTCTCGGAGGACGGTAACCGGAACACGAACTTTGCCGGGTGCGTCAGTGAACAGTTCGAGATGATGAACGTCACAGGGACACTGCAAGACCTAGACAACGACGTCAGCTCCCGATGCGGACGGTGGAGGGTTTACCCAACGAAACCACTTACCCCGCCTCGAAATCGTGGTCAACCACCAACTCGCACTTGACGCTAACCACCACCGGGTTCGAATTCACGTTCCACTCTCCGCCCCTCACCGCCCGCATGACCTCCACCTTCTCCCTCTGCGTCTCCGCATACATGCTCCTCTTAACCTTGGCACTCTCCGCTTCCTCAATTATACCTCCCAAATCCCCATGCTCCGCTCCCAAAGTCAATCCAGACACCAAAACGTGCCCGCGCCGCTCCAGAGAGGGCATCTCCCAGAACACCAGCACATCCAAAGCGGCCGGATTGTACAATGGGAAAACCGTGTGGTAAGAAGCACTTGGTATGGTTGGGTACGTCCTCGAGAGTGATCGCCGGACGAGCCTTCGTTTGTTTTGTCGAACGAGATACGAGATGTCTTCCGAATCAAACGTGAGGGTTTGGTTCGGCTGTGAGATGTCCGTGAGTGATGATATAACACAAATTGAACGACAGCTTACACCCGAGAAGTGAGTACACGAGACCTCCAACGGAGGTGGTTCCGAAGGGTCGATCTCTTCTCCACGTAACACCGCCCCAATTTTCCGTCTGACATACTTCCTGGTCCCTTCAATTCCCTCTGCGCCGTCTTCCCATCGTTTCACGCTGAATGCTACGCGGGCCACCTGACTTGGGGGTAAATCAACCCTTAAAATGACGACGTGAGCTGCCGCTTTAGATCTCCAAACTGGTACAGAAACCCACATATACCCGTCCGTGGGGGAATGACAGGACCACGATGGACTCATGGTGGATATTTGCGAAATCCTCAACGAGGTTGACGGAGTTGTGTTCTCTACGTCGAAGCTCAACGAGAACGCAGCGTCGCCACCCCTCCCCGGTTCCGACGAGATAGAAATCTCGAACGCGGGCTGGACCTGAACAGAGAGCGATGCCCGCGTTGACCTAAACTCTCCATCGTCCTTCATATGGGCGACCGGTTAGATTCTTACCTCTCCGCTAGGCGAAGCGTACGTACCAGACGGTAGACGAACATCAGGCAGACGTTCCCATCATCCACCCTGTCCGCGTGATAGACGATGGGAAGTTTGAAGTATCCGCCAGGTTTCAACACTCCCGACCCGGTGTAGTCTTTGACTTGTATTTTCGACGGGGCAGGGTTCGAGAGGCTGTTCGGCGACTGGAGAACCTCCTCGCTCGAGCCTGAACAGTGAGTTAGTTCCATTCGCTTCGAATGCTTAGGTCTCACCTGTTGGTTTCTCAGTAGCGGACTTTTCTAGCCATACCACGTTTTCCGGCCCAGAGACCATCCAAACCTCGTTCACGTCCTCCACCCCTGTATTGTTGACCCACAACTCCAATCGCTTCCTCTCACCCTGAATCAGCGCCACTTGCTGATCATCCACAAAGCTCGCGTCTAGACGCTGTCTGCATTCCTCGGTCTCAACCTCAACGAACACGTCCGGGGCATAAGTTTTTTCTTGTCTTTGGACGGAGGTGTCGTTGAGCCTCCGTCCACGGGCACCAAGGGACTCTGAGCAAGGGATCGAGGCAAGGAATTTGTAGGTCAGTTCTGTGAGCACCAGTTTCGTTGGTCGAAGAGATTTGATGGAGATTGGAACCTGGTGTTCGCGCGAGAATCAACATGAGGAAAATAGAACATGGAAACCCGCTCACTGTACGTTGCTCTCCAGGAGCCAAACGTATTTTATCTATTTCCTCAACCGTCACCAACCCTCCTTGAGGTTCATTGGTCCCGGTCTTCCCAGCTTCTTTCACTACCACGGTCAGATTCGTCAACTCCACATCGACCTGAAGTGGGTTCTTTAACACAAAGTCTGCCCATATAGTCTCTAGGGGTGAGCGTGGGTTAGTCAACGACAGCGCAATCAGTGCGAGGAGCCACGCGTACCGTTGACAATCGCTCTCCGCATATTATCCAACTTCTCCTTCCTCCCTCCCGCTCGCCAAAATTCCGCCCACTCACGCTCCCGCTCCTTCCACTCGCCCCTATCGTCTCCCAAGTGGTCATCTCGAAGTCGCAGCTTCGTAAACTTTGGTTTACAGAAGGTGATGGGGAGGTGGAAAGACGCCAGATCTATTTTCCCACCTGTGGTATCCACACAATGCTGTGCGAATCATTAAGACAACTTAGCGCGGGCTTGAGGGTGCTGAGCGACCGACCCACTTTAAATGCGACATGGAAATCTTCGAGGAATATCTTGTCCAAGTTGGCTTGCGCGCCTGGCGTCGGAGGAGCAGGCACTGCGCCATTCGGTTCCATGACAGGCCCGGGAAGTGATAGCGACGGCGAACTCGATGAGGTCCCTTTAAGTAGGCCCAAGAATAGCTTGACGGCACCTTCGACGTCTCCGGTGGTATATAGGAGCCGGCCTATTCCCCAAGGTCAGCCAAGGCGCAAACGGATGGGGTTTTCATACCAAGCGCATGTTCGATTCCAGGAACGACTCCTTCAAACCCTTTCCATTCGTTCTGGGGTTTATCCTCGCTTTCCCAGAAGGACGGCGAGAACTCCTTCTCCATTGGTGATTCGTAAATCATCTGCGCCCTTCTCAGAAAATAAGTCGTTAAAGGTTTCTAGCGAAGCAGTTGAACAAAAAGAGTAGGGGAAGAATTGGGAGGGCGCTCACAATACCGCACTTCTCAAGTCTGTTAGCTGCAAAGAGGAACCAAAGTGCCGCTCTCCGACGGGCACCCTTAATCACGCTCAACTGCGCCGCGTGCGCGAGTAACAACGCTGCAGGTGCTTCTTCGGCCTGGGGGGTAAAACAGCCTTGCGCGCATCAGAAACTCTCAGGAGCCCATGCAATGTAGGAAAGAAACGCACAGAACCCGCAGCCCAAACCAGCCACCGTTCGCCCTCTAGCTCTCTACTGAGGAAGTCTTGTTTGGTGATTCCTGCGTCCCAGCGTACCGTGTATGCCAGGGCGGCGACAAGCACCGACGCTGGGTAACTAGTGTTGATGCTCGTGATTGCGTGTTTGGCGTGTAGACCAATGGCGGGACTGGCGGCGAGCAGCAACGGGAGGGTTTCCTAACAATTGAGATCACAGTGAGCCCGGAGAGTCTCAAACAGGATGAAGACACTCCGCTACTTACAGAGCCACCCTTTCCTTCTTTCCTGACAACTTCCCAGATAGGAATGGCAAGTTTGTAGTCGCCGAGGACGGTCGCAAACTCCGCAAGTCTCCGTTGTTGGGCAAGTGGGGTCATATTTCCGGGGAGAGAAGCCACGGAACTTGTTGAGCCCGTATGCCCGTGCGATGGGAGCGAAACAGTGCTTTGTGCAGGGGAGTTCGAAGCCTGCCCTGTGCCGAACAATCGTCGAGTGGAGGTGAACAGTCGGGAAGGGAGTCTTCGAGATGATGAATACTAGCAACACACGAGCGTGATATGTGAGATACGTCTGACCTGGCCCTAAAGGACAAACGGACAACTCACAGCTTCATTCCACTCTAGGACACATTTCCCCATCCAAGGGATCAGACTCTCCACAGCGAGTTCTCGTACGAACTTGGCGGTCGATGCTAGATCCGTTTCGATCATCTTAATGGTGAAGGACTCGGCGTATGTTCGCGGTTCAGATACACCTGGTCGAGAGGTTTCCGGATTATTGGGCAGCCGAGGGAGAAGGGCGGGTGATGGTACGCCTGGGGGCGGGGGACCAGGGCAGGTGAGTTTGAGGAGGTGAGTGTTGCTGTATTGCTTCTTAACGGCATTAAAGAGCGATTCTGTGCTGGCGTGGTTGAAGTTCAGTTTCTCAAAACCCGTATCATCATGATATGCGCATACATTGGGTCTGAGAGCGACGAGGTCCCGCATTGGATAATGAGTGTGCAACGAAGATACGTGGGGTCTACCCACGGTGGTAAGTCGATCCGTCTTGAGTGTAGATCCTGTAGGGCCTGGAGGGGGTTCGCAGCTGCCGTAGATACGGCAAAGATGACTAGAGTTATAGGTTATGCCAAGGGTCGCATGAGATGGCCGGACGAGCTGCAGTTACTACTCACTGGCGACCGGGTGGTTCCATCCTTCACTCTTTGAGGGCACAACGTTCCCTTCGGCACACTTCTTGAGCTCTTCCCACCACGGCGTGGTCACACCCTCCGACTTTGCTCGGTCCATAATCTCGACCCACTTCGCAGCCTTTTCACTGACACGCGAGCTCATCCAATCGATCGTCCTGTTCGCCCGTTCCTCTTCATCCTCCTGGCATGCTTCCTCGATTTCAGCTAGATCGGAGAACCTGAGCGCGAATTGAGGAAGTTGGATTGCGGTCGCGGTTCTGGTCGTAACTGTCCAGGAAATACGCCAAACGTGAATACGCAGTTCGTGATCATCAGTCTGTGGATTCGAAATCTTGGTGTGTTACCGTACCTGTGCCGAGCGGAGAGAAAGATTGGAGGAGCTGGGGAAGTGGTGGTAGAGCTGCAGATCTCAAGGCGACCTCTACGTCTGGGGAGGACGCGATGCAGATGTGTGGACTAAGCGACACCGGGAGCGTCGGAGGCATCTCCGGGTCAGCTGAAGATGGGGCGAGACAGTCAGGATGGAGATCGACGCGTCATAGAAAATCAAGTGATTAAAGCGCGTATATCGCCACTTGGGAATACAGGATAAAAACACATCCGGTACGACAGGTGCCTATGCTACATAGTCATAATGAGAGACGAAGAAATAGTCCGGCCGCGAAAATAGGGTACAAAAAAAAACCGGGCAGGGGAAGGAGATCTTCGGTATTAAAAGCCGCCAAAATCGCCGCCACCGAAATCTCCGCCGCCGAAGTCTCCACCACCGTAGTCTCCGTAATCGTTATCGAGTGCTTCGCCCAACAACAGTCCACCAGCGAGACCACCAAGCAATGGAAGGCCCATACCCATCCCGCCACCTGGTCTTCGGCGGTGGGATCCGTACCCACCACCATAAGGAGTACCCATGATAGCAGGACCATGGCCGTGTTGGGGCTGATTGGCGTAGAGTTGCTGGCGAGCCATAATCATCTGTTGGATACGCTGTCGCTGCGCTTCCGTACGAATGCGATCCTGTGCGAAAAGTCAGACTCGGACCGCAGTTGACTAGCAGCATGGCAACTTGCCTCTTCCTGCCTCCTCCTCTTCTCCGCCTCGCGTTCCTCTCTGGTACCGATGGCTTTGTCCTTAAACTTTCCAAAGAGTCCACGGTCCTTGCGTTTAACCGAACTGGTGGCAGACGCGCTAGCGACTTGAGGTCGGCTCAGCGATGATGGTCCACCAGAGGAGTGACGTCGCTGGCTCTCCTCAAAAGAGGGGGGAAGGAGATTTGAGTCGGAACCCCCGAAGCGGTTGGTTTTGAGCTTCTCCCGGACATCTGGGTGTGCCCTGAGGAACTCTCCGTCCTCATAGGGATGTATCCAGATGCTCCGAGGCGGATTAGCCTTGGTGTCGACCTATCGATGAGAACGGGGATTAGGGTCCGGTAAGGCGACAAGCGGTAAAATAGGAGCGCACATAGAATGGCTGGCCCGAGGCCTGGTCGAATTCTTTGATCCAACCGAAAGGTAGAGGGTATCGTTCAGATTGCATGGGTGAGTGGGTTAGAGATGTGTGGGGTGTCTGGAGTTGGTTCCTCCATTTTATAGCTTGGGCTCTGGCGGTGCACCCCACCGGAAGCTGCGGTGGTGGAGTAAGGATCCCTAATGACGTCACGGGGAGCGGATAGCATATGGTAAGTAGGTTTCTCACGCCTCCCCCTGACGGATCAAGCGGATGGCAGAAGCATTTCTAGGCAACCGAAATGGCTCCCACCACAACAGCCTCCTCTCCCACACCCGCAGCAATCAATGGCATCTTACAAACCCTCAACCACGAACTACGAGTTCTTTCCACCCTACCTTGGTAAGGTCTCATCCCACCACCGTTTGCACGATCTGAGATCCGATGCCCTGCACAGCCCACCACCGACTCAGGACGAGGTCCGTTTGTTGGCTCAGAGCTGTGTGCCCCATACCATTCCTGACCTCGAATGTCCTGAAGCTCGGGTACTTTGAAGAAGAATTACAACTCGCCCTTTCGACCATCCGCACGCTGAGGAATGCAGGCCTCGCAGCGATCAATCGGTTGCCCCAAGAGGTTCTCGCCCTCATTCCGACCCACTTCGATCCCAAGACCCCCAGAGACACCCTGACCGCGTCCCATGTGTGTCGTTATTGGAGAGCCGCCCTCATGTCTTCCCCTACCCTCTGGGCCATAATGGACACCACCTGTATGATCCCACCTCTCACCCTGCTCTATCTCGACCGGTCAAGAGCGTCGCCCTTGGATATCACCCTGGGGGTAAAGACCCCTGAATACATCCTACAACAATTTGTAGACCGCGCGCCCCAGATCAGGCTCTTATCCTTTGAGATGGTGCCATGGCACCGGTGGAAGGCAATTTCAGAACGTTTTTCGGCCTCTGCACTCTATACCCTGTTAAATTTGCGGATCTCCGTCAGCACCCGGTTCGGTTCCAAGCTTTTGGATTCTGCACAATTCCCTCACGCATCTAACCTCCGCCACCTCTTCATCCAAATCGCCGGCCCTGGCGCACCCATCTTTCCACACATTAGATTCCCCAGCCTCACGACCATCCAAATCACCTGGAAAACCGGATACACCATCACCGATCGAAGTAGCGCGATCTCCATTCACCCTGTGACGCTTGGTCACCTGCTTGACACTCTCCGATCGTCGCCGCTGCTTGAGGATGTCAGTATTACACTCCATGGGCTCATATTGGTACCTCGGCCTGGAGCCTCGTATCACCCTGTACCCCTTCCACGTCTCCGGGATTTCTTTATAACCTGTAGTCACACGCCTTTCCCCCTTCTCACATCATTCGACTTCCCCCCTACCGCATGCGTGCTGGCACGGACGGGCCGTGAGGGGGAGTGTCCGTCCCGCGACCGGATGTTCTCCCTTGGCCAACGACTATCCCCTCTCATATCAGGGTCGGATGAACTAATATTTTACTCCTCAGACGCGTTCGTGTTCACGCTACGATTCAACAGGGGCGGAGAAACCCGTGTTCAGTTTGAATACTTGCTCATGAATCCTCCCATGTCCCTCGAACAATCCCTCACCTTCCTTGAAGCATGCTCCCTTGATACCATTCGACGTTTCGCGATTGGGGGCAGGAGGGTCCGGAGAGATGTGACAAACGACCAGGTTTCTGGCACAATGCGAAATCTGACGAACATCGAAACCCTCCTCCTGGGGGGTTGTCTCCACATCCTCCCCCTCTTGCTCCCTGCCGTTCAGGGTGGTCGACTACCTTGTCCGACGCTCAAGACCCTCGCAATCGATGACAACCAGGATCTTCCCCTCCAGAAGCTTATACAGGTATTGAGGGTTCGAGCCGAGGCTGGATTTCCTCTAGAGCGGGTTGTCTTGCGCGCCTGGCATTTTGAAAGAGTACCGAGCGAGTTGCGGCAATTCGTAGAGAACGTAGAGTGTGGGCTAGATGCTGATTTCCGAATTTGAACTGTCGCTAGACCTCCTTATCACTCTTTACTTTCTGCCCAGGGGCTCCGCCTCCATGTCTCGCTCCAGAATCCTCCTAGTTTCTCGACTCTTCGTGAGAGGCGCGTTGTTTTTGCAATACATAAATTTGGCTGTTTATCAATGAAGAGGCCGTATCCACCATTAGTTACCATCAATCTCTGACCTGAAGCAGCCCGTGAGATACGCCGTCAGTTGGGGATCTGGGCGGCGGAAGTATTTCTTTGGGGAGAACGGTGACACCCACTACAACTACTTCCTCTCCCACATGTGCGGCGATTAACGACATCTTACGCACCCTCGACTATGAACTACATGTTCTTTCCACCCTACCTTGGTAAGACCTCATCTCACTACCGTTTGCACGATCTGATGTCCTCCATAGCCCACCCGCGACTCAAGACGAGGTCCGTTCCCTGACTGAATCATGTGCTTCCTACCATTCCTGACCCTGAATACCCCAAAGCTTGGGCGCTTCGAGGAGCGGTTGCAACTCGCCCTTTCGACCGTCCGCACGCTGAAGAACACAGGCTTCGCAGCGATCAATCGATTCCCCCAGGAGGTTCTCGCCCTCATTCCGACCCACTTCGATCCCAAGACCCCCAGAGACACCCTGAACGCGTCCCATGTGTGTCGTTATTGGAGAACCGCCCTCGTATCTTCCCCTACCCTCTGGACCACAACGGACACCACCTGTATGACACCACCTCTCGTGATGCTCTACCTCAACCGGTCAAGAGCGTCGCCCTTAGATGTCACTCTGGGGGCGAAGACTCATGCACGCGTCCTGCAACAATTTGTAGACTGCGCGCCCCAGATCAGGCTCTTATCCTTCAAGATGATGCCATGGCCGAGGTGGAAGGCAATCTCGGAACGTTTTTCGGTCCCGGCACTCCATACCCTGTTAGATTTGCGGATCTCCGTTCACACCCAGGTTGAACCTGCTGCAACGGCCCTTGATTCTGCACTGTTCCCTCACGCGTTTAACCTTCGCCACCTCTCCATTTATCTTTTCGGACCCACTGCCCCCATTTGGTCACACATTGCGTTCCCTAGTCTCACAAGCATCCAGATTGGTTTCCAAAGCGGCCGTGTTCTTCGCCGTACTCTCGCAGGTCCTGTTCACCCCATCGCGACGCTTAGCCAGTTGCTTGGCGTCCTTCGGTCTTCGCCGTTACTCGAAGATATCCACCTTGCATTCAGTACGCTCACAACAGAGCGCGAAGTTTCGCATTCTCCTGTAACCCTTCCGCACCTCCAGAAATTCTACATATCCTGCAGCCCCACACCTGTTCCCCTTCTCATGTCGATCACCTTCCCCTCCACTGCGCGCATTCTGGCACGGACAGAGGTGGGAGACCGTCCGGCACATGACAACATGGTCTCCCTTGGCCAGCATTTATCCCCCCTCATATCAGGGTCGAGCGAGCTGACATTTTACACCTCCGAAACATCCAACCTATTCGCGCTGCAATTCAAGAGGGATGGAGAAACCCGTGTCGAGTTCCAATACTATAGCACGAATTATCCACTGCCCCTCGGGCAAACCCGCACCTTCATCGCGGCATGCCCCCTTGACGCCGTTAGACTCTTCGTGGTTTTGGGGAGGAAGACTCAAATGGGCGTGACAAATGATCAGGTTTCTGGCGCAATGCAAAACCTGACGAACGTCGAAACCCTCGTTCTGAAAAACTCCATTCACTTACTCCACCTGTTGCTCCCTGCCATTCAGGGCGGCCGACCACCTTGCCCAAGGCTTCAAACTCTTACGATCGATAATAACCAGGAGATCCCCCGCCAGGAACTTGTACGGGTAGCGAGGGCTCGAGCTGAGGCTGGATTCCCTCTGCAGAAGGTCATTTTGGGCGCAGAGTCTTTCGAAAAGATGGCAAGCGAGTTGCATCAATTCGTGGAGGACGTGAGCATGGGGGTGGGAGAGATCCTGTATCGATCACTGAATTCCAACGTTAGACATTAGACCGTGGCTAGACCTGGTCGCACCTACCATTCCATCCTGGATGTTGGTTTCCATCTATCGTTCCCAAAATCCTCCTGATTCTCTTCACGAGCGGGATGATTGTTGCAATGCAGAAATTTGACTACTTTGACGGAGGCAGTCATCGATTACAATCCTGAAGCAATATAGGTATGTGTGCGTTAGAGTACAATGTGTAGGAAGACACGCATGTGTAAATGAGGGGGCATGTGAGAACAAAGCCCGGAATATGATTAGTGTTTCTTAGATCCCCTGAGTTGGTATGCGACCTCTCGAATCTTCTGAGCCTTGGCTTCAGTGGGCAGCTGAGCAGAGGGAGCCCAGATCAGCAAGGGCCAGAACATGTTGATCGAGAACGTAGCAAGACTCACCTGGGCAAAAGCGTAACTCCGCTGACGACCCTCCGCTTTCAACTTTTCTGCGTAGCTGGAAACCAACGCGGGGAGAGGCGGAGGAATTTCTTCGGGGTTTCGCCCGTTAGATACGCCGTCCGGCGTCTTGTCGCTGTTAGCTGGCTGACGGTCTCGCCAGCGGGGAGGTTCGCGAGTGGCGCCATTGGTCCATTTGTTAAAGTCGTTAGGTTGGTAGTCACCCCAGACGGGGGAGGTAGTGCCCTCCTTCGGTTCCCTGGCCCAATCGTTTAACTCGTCGGGCTCTCCCCCCCAACCCCATGTGAGAGGGTTGTTCAGTCGTTCGTTCCACCTCTCCCGCTCGCTGTCAAGGCGGTTGTACAAATCCTCCATCTTCTGCAACTCCCCGCCGTTCTCTGCAGCGAAGACGTTCTGCCGCCACACAGATATAATCTCCTTGCTGACATCCGACTCATCTGACGTCACCAGGACGACGTAAGAGCACGTCAGGACAACGAGGTGACAGATCACTCACCGATCGTCCCGGGCCATGGGTCTGCGTTGGCACCCCAGTTTTCAGCTTGGACCTCGACAGGTGGATCAACTACAACAGGTTCCTTCTGTGGCTGGCGCCGCAGTTTGCGCCTCCGGTTGTGCTTTGTAGTGGGGTTAGCTGTGGTATTTTTATGAGACTGCATGGCCTAGCGATGGGGGATGATGAGCTGGAGCGGGGTGATGAGCGTTAGGAGCAAGTCTGGAGGGATCCCAATCATGGTCCACCGAATTTGGACGAGCTGCGACTGGGATCAGGTGACGAAATGGGAAATTTCTCATCACGTGTTGCGGAGTTTTTGGGTTTATCCGAACGCCGGCCCGATCGGTAATCGGATGATCCCGGAGGGGCAAGAAGTGAAGGGAGAGGAAAGAGCAAAGCGTGGTCGGGAAGCCACTGGCAGTGCGGTCGCACCCAAGAACTCACGATAAAGTCTTGGGAGATTTCTGGGCGCTGCTGATTCACGCGGTCAAACGAGTATCGTCCATCCGCACATCGGTGAAGTGCCATATTCTGGTGCATAATCACTGACAAATAATTCATAACCCGTAAACTAGACCACTTCAGCAGTAAACGAAACCGTTCCATACAGCTCCAGTGCGCGCCATACAACATTGGCTAGCTGGAATGCCCTTACCCAAACTTACCTACTTAACCAGTAATGGCAGAGGGAAACTGATCTGACTCGATGTGATGCTTATCAGCTCGACTTCCATAGCTGTTCCAAAACGGTACGTATGGACGTTTTCACATCACCTCTCGGTCGGTTTCTTGCATGTTTGTTGTGAGATGCGTGGAATGTCGACACGAGGACCGGATGGGCGAACACGACTCACGGTCAAAATCGATCGCTGCCCAGTCTCCCAGGACGAAACTATCGTTTGGTCGTGAGGATATCTAATGATATCATACGTCGGAGAATAATTGATAATGGCGTCAAGCTAACCCATAGATACATGCCCATACGGAGCAACGAAACGGAAACGGAACATGAAGCCATCTACATACGCAGAGAGAGATAGCAGAATAATAAGGACAACTGAACGTTCTGTCGAGTCACCAGCCTCTACACCTCGCCCGTCGAGCTCCCAAAGGACGTTCCCAGAGAGCTGGATGAATCCGAATCCGCGACATCGGGGACATCGGGGACATCGATAGGGTAGACTGGAGGGGGGACCCAATCGGGAGAGGCGGCTGAAAGGCAGCTGAGGAGTTGCTTGGCGGTTGGTCGAGCTGAACTCGACTCCTTCCAGCACAAGTCTACCAGCTCCCAAAGTGTAGAGGAAAAACCTAGAGACCCGGCATCAAGAGGTTTTTCTGGACGTTTACCCTCCAATATAACGGCCACAATTGTGTAGCCATGCAGACGATGAAACGGTTGGAGGCCAGTTAGAATCTGGGATGTGTGGGTGAATGGACCACTGTGACAGACGCAGCCAGCCCACCTCGTGTATCACCATTCCAAGCGCATAGCAGTCTGATTCGCGAGTCGGACGGCCGTTGGAACCGAAGCGCGGCGGATGCAGCAACTCTGGGCTCATCCAGCGAGGTGTCCCTCCGGAAACGGAGGTTTCAGACAAGAGGATTGTGCTCAGATTAACAATGGTCATCAGACCGAAGTCCGCAACGCGAGCATTGCCTGTCTCGTCAACGAGGACGTTTGCCTGCTTTACCTATCAGCAAGGCAAAACGGGCATTAATATCGCTGGACTTACACCTTTGAGGTCCCCATGGACGATCCTGAACTCATGGAGGTAGGCCACACCAGCCATGACATCGGAGAGCTGAAGGTTGTTCATAAACAAGAAGGAAAATTGCGGGCGACACCAAGGGGGCTTACCAGCTGCAAGCGGTTCCCCTTCGGGTTCGATCGCGCGTACTGCGTCAAATTCCCGTTGCCCATCCACTCAGAGAGAACGAGGAAATGATATGGGTCCGCGGGCACGCAAATCCCTAGCAAAGGGAAGATGTTTTGGTGGGACAAATGTTTCCAATTGATGATCTCTCGACATAACCTCTGAATAAAGGCTGACTGGTGAGAAGACGCGAGGAGGGTGGCAATAAGGTTGGAAATAAATGCCTTGAAAATCCCGTCATGATTCCACTCGTTCATCTTGAAACGCTTGATGGCCACGGGGGATCCTAAGTATTCCCCGCGGCTCACATCCGTGGGCCCATTGTGGTAGAAAACCCCCCCAACGTTGGGCTCTTGTGGGAGAATAAATGAGGCGGGTATGATCCTACAGGTTTTGCAAACTTTGGAAAGGAGCCGCAGACCCCGCCTGCGGTGTTTGTCATCAAGGCGCGACCGCGCAAGAACCTACGATCAACGCCTTTAGGTCGTCGAAGCACTGGACACATAATTTACTCACCTGATCGAGAAAGTTGATGAATGTTTCGGCTTCATTTCCCTTGAAGCTCCTAATGACGATGATGCTGGACCGATTGCTCACAAGTGCCTGAACCTTGGCCAGGCACTCATCCGATGAAACCTCGATCGAGTAGAGGTAGGACCAGAATCGCGTGTCTAACGATTCGATGATGAGCCTGCGAAATGCCCACTGTAGACAAGGGGAAGGACGCGTACCGGAAGGGCATGCCTCGCGATCCATGTCTATCGCGCCGGGCTGCTGTCGGATTGTATGGGTTGGGCAGTACCACCCAAACGGCCGCAGTTTATATATCCGTAGGCACTTATGGCAAACAGACGAATGTAATCTCATGACCGGGTCGACATCCCAGCCTCATCCGACTATCACAGGATTTATGTTGAATTGACGCCATCGGTACAAGACGAGCGAACCATCGTGGTGGGGAGCACGACGTAAACGTGGGCATTGATATTAACCTACCCCGTGCCCCGACCCCCCCTGACGCCCTTGTTATGTGATGGGAATGTCACGGCGATTCCATGATAGGAAGAGTTGACCCCAGTCGTTTAAGTGACGGACAAACGATCTTCATTCTTAAGTACATCGGAATGATTTATGCCTGTTTGTTGCCGTCCAACGTGTTTGGTATGCCCAAACGGACTTGGCTGTCGGCCACTCAACCATACCCGGCTGGACCACCTCCCCCGCCTTAACCCCACGAGAGGAAGGGAGACGTGGGCGGTCTTCACGTATCCGTGTTCTTTAGCGGCCCCACGAGTTCCATCCAAGAGTACCTGCGACAGGGGCGAAATCTATCCACAAGAGAGGAGGTGGCGATTATTCCCGCTGTCACACGCTCCAACCTCCTCCAGGGAAGGCTGATCGTCGACCGTTGAAACACAAGAAGATAGATATAGCCAGGACACGCTCCACCTGCCAAGTGCCCAGGGTAGCCGTTCGAGGCCAAGATTTGGCAGTAATCCTCGAGTATTATCCAATCTAGATGTCGAATATTGTGTGACTATCCAGACGGTTACGCTGTGTACACAAAGGTCCAGGCGAATATCTGTTGACTTTTAAGGAAGGCGGGGGATCCCGACCGCTTCGTCGGGTCATTGCCGCGGCGGCGCCAGATTCTTTGACGTGCCCATGCCTTTCACGTCCCACGGTCATTACTTTCGCCAAATATCCTCACATGAAACCCCGCATAGCGGTACGACAGATGAATAGACAGAGACTCTCTATCTCCCGGTGTACGGATGAAGATCAAATACGCGATTGACTCTTGGGGTTGCAATCCCTAGAACAGAGTTGGAAACGCCGATCTCCGCACTGAACAGGCGTAGGACCGGTCAAGAGGCAACAAAGAGGAGCAGCAGCACGGCCTTGGACCGACGGGTCTTCAGCAGGTTGATCACCAGTGGCAGTGACCGCACCATCCTCCGATCCTGAAATCACCCGCGTTTTTCCCGCAAGTAGTTCGGTCCGGGTCTGTTCGCACCTCGAACGACTCTCTTGATAGACCGAATATGGGCTGGTAGATAGAATTCTAGCGAACCATGAAACACGAATACAAAACAATACCTCCCTATGCAAGTGTGAGAAAGACCAGGACCAGGACCCCGAGAGGGTTTCCACAGAGTTGGCCAGCACATGGACTAAAAACCCCGCCGGTGTGGACCTTGCATATCCGCAGGGTTTCAATCTGGCGGACACTCATCTGGAATCTGGAATCGTAATGGTGGGGCTTTGCCGTCCGAAATCAAGCTGATCGGCCAAAGTACGGGAGGCGCGAAGGGCCGCAACCCCACCTGCTTCAGGTATACCGAATGCTGGCGTTGCCTCAACGCCACGTCTCTCGATTTTATCGAGCCACGCTGTTAGGAGCATCGCAGATATTGAAGAATAAACCTCGGCTGGTGGCACCCGGTTCGAATTGGGGACAGTCACCCATCATGTCCGACTCAGCGCTCACTCCCCCCCCCCCCTGAAACGGACCGGGCAGCTTCGAGTGTTCTAGAACGTTCTCCCGAGGGACTTCCGTGACTAACTTCCTTCACAACTATCGCTGTGGAACTTTGTTGGCTCGAGCCTCGAGCACCATCGGGACATGATGCATGATGCATGATCGGAATCCGAAACCCTTTTCTCTCACGCGCTCTGCCCGCTGCAAAGGGAAAAACAACATCTAGAAATGCTTCTCGTGAGAACCCATGACGTCACGTTGGCCCGGCAAGATTCAGTAGGATTCGGGCTAGATCCGCACAACGTGGGTTGGCCACTCCAGGCCTAGTAGCGCAGTGATGATCGGTGAGCAGTAGCAATTAGTATGCGATCGGTTGATCATCCGGGTTTTTACAAATCAGACGGCCTGCGCGGTGTATCACTAATGTGCTCTCAAATTGGCCTCGTACCGTCTCCACTCTCTGGCAACGCTAGTCCAAAATGTCCCATGTTATCAGGAGTTGCACGGGAATAGGAGGCATGAGCGGTGATATGTCAGCGCCAGCTAGCTCGACGAGGCTCGACTGTTCGGTGGCGTTTCGAAATCTGAGGCCCCCTGGGATGCATTGTCGTCGAGGAACGGCTTGGGCGGGTGCCCGTTGTTCGTTGGTGATGTGCGGAGTTCCCTGGGACAGCAACGAACTACCCGCAACCACATGATACGCGCTTTGTCCCCCGCTGCAGTACATTCCGTCACATCCGCTTCCTTCGACGAGGAAGGAGCAAACGACCCACGGTACCAACTCTCCTCCTCATATCTCGGGGTTGTCTTCAAAATCTGAGACATGTGGAGTTATGCTGGGGTCACTTGACTCCGAGCCCTCATCGAATAGTTAAACACCTGGAACTCGAGTGCCCGAAGCTGAAGGCTTTGAGGGTGAAGACCAAGCGGCTATCTTGTTCTGTGACTTTCGACTTGGTTCTTCGAATGGCCAAGGTTCGAGCGGGTGCGGGAAAGCGGCTCTACAAGATCAAACGCGTCGTTCCTGCGGACGAGGGTAACGTCGCGAAAACCGGAGAGCCCTGGGATACTCTAGCCCGGACTGTAGACCGTTATCTCAGAAAGATGGAGGGAGAAGATACAGAATACCACTCACCCATCGCTGAGTGCGTCTCACGCAATAGACCTGGGAGGTGACAGAAATCAACCACCGGCAACTTGGTCGTACGCTGACACCGAGTATCACCCCTCGATAACTTGGTTACTACCCACACAGGACTATCGTGGCAACTTATACAGGGCGGAGGTCAGATCACGCCGCGTGTGTGGATACGGAAGCACGGGCCGATCTATAGATTACTCCGCCCTTGTCTTCAACACAACTAAACAATTAAGTGGGAAGGGTTTGATCTCCGTGTCCCTCGCGACGCCTTGACGAGCGATATTGGCACAGATTACATTAAAATAGCACACCTATGATCAAACAGTACAGCCTATATCCGGATACAATGCAGAGAAAAATAAGAGACCATTAGGAAGCATCAAGCTCCCGACCGATATCCGCGTAACCACCCTAAAATACAAGAGATCCGTGTTTCGAGATGTGTACAGTCCTCCAGGGATGTCTCTAGCGCGTGTGGAGAAAAAAAGATAAACGAAAGGCGTTGTCTGTGATTCGTTTCGAAAATGAGCGTTGGTTGTTCGTGGACACCCTTGACCCCTCGCCAAGTTGCCAATGATCCGTTGTCCAATCTTACAGAACGTGTCGATTCAAGCCTGCTGGTAGACGGAGATGTAGTTGATCTTGGTTTGAGCCCCTGTGGTGGAGAATGGTGAGTCACGGCCCAAAACAACGGTCAGAGGAGCCCGTACAGTCGTAGTTCGTGGAGTTCCCAACGGCATCGGCACAGGTTCCTCCACTGTTGTAGACAGCACCTGCCCAGTCGCCACAGATGCTGATGTTGATGACGACTATAAGACACCACAAATCGCTTAGTCAAGTCTCGAGAAGGCCAGCCCGATGGACGTACGGCTGAGATCACGGAAAGAGGCAGCGATATCACACGACCCGTCGGACCATAAAGCGGCAGGGGTTCCCCAAGATTCAGGGTTAGGATCGCCGTTTTGGATATCCTGAGGGATCTGACTACGCTCGAACCGCCAGATGGCAATGTGGGTGGTATCCCAAAGCATGGCATAAACACCACCGGCGGCCATATTGAAGGGAGTACCAGCGCTCCCTGCGACGTCTGTGAAGGCACAACCGGCGTTGTTACTACCAGAGCTCTTGCACTCCGTCGTGAGTGGGGTTCCGAGGAAGCTCTTGTTAGCTGTGCCGTTCGCGCTCTTGTACTTGGGTCCGACGTTGGGGTCCATCTTGCAAACTGCCCTGCTACCGGTATGAAGAGTGTACTGGTTGAAATTATCGGTGTTGACGTATTCGAAGATGTCGATCTAAATGGAAATATTAGAATCGGAGTATTTGGACGCGATGAAGAGGAAATAGTAGTCACCTCTCCACTATCTGGCCAGCCCGGGCTATAAATTGAGGTTATTTCACATGCATCAAAGAACACGGGAAACGGAATGGACATACCCGACAGCTAAGATAACAAAAGATATCAGGATGAGATTTCTACAATAAACAAAGGCGATATACTCACCCCAGAAGGCGGGCCAGACGGAGGGACCGTGCGCGAACTTCCAGAAATCAGCGATCACGAGAGCCCCATTGTAAGAGGCCTTGCTGGTGATACGGACGCTATCCGGGAGAAGCGGATTGTGAGTTCCTGATTTCCGATCGGACGCGCCACGCGAAAGCTTACGATCGTCGGTTACCGCCAGGGGGAACATTCGTGCTATTGTCGACTTTCATGACGGCAGTACCATCTGGCTGGACATAGGCAAGATCTTTGGCGTTTTCCCGGGATTCGTAGATCACGTTTCCGTGAGTTGGGTCAGGTTGAGTGAAGAAGTCCCATTTACTGAGATAGGGGGAGCCGATCAGCCAAAAAAACAATTGAGGAGTATTTCGGTCTGTACTGACTCGAAGAACGTCTGGCCTTGGTGCTTGTCCAGCAGCTTGTACTTGGTGGTATTGGTATTCCTGGCGACGTTCTGGTGTCTTGTATCGTAGTTGTAAGGACTCCGATGGATGTGCATTCGAGCCAGCGACGCCACCGGGAGGACAGCGACCAAAAGGAGCGACAGGAGATGCATCGTCGTTCTAGGGGTACTGGAGAAGAGAAAGAAAAAGGGAGACCGTCAAGGGCGAGGGAAAGGAACGTAAAGAGATGAAGGGGGGGTGCGAGTGGCATGCAGTGACCCCTACGACGTTTATAAACGGGCAACTTGGCCACCGCCGTCCAAGCATGGCCCAGACGTGTTTCTCCCCATCAACTAAAAAACCGTTGACATGGAGCGCCTGGCAACCGAATAACGAAAGGATGACAGTCCGTCCGAGGGGCGTTATCAATCGACCGTTTTGCTGCGGCTCACGTCCGCTTTGTTTTCCGAAGTCATGGTCAGCCAAAGTCACCCAAGGTTTCTAGAACAAAGCAGCGTTTTGTAGGATCCGTGGCTCCTTCGTAGACGGCAGCGACCCACGGATCCTTGGCCTGGCGGGCGGATAAACACCGGTGTACATGGTTTCCCCGGATCGGTTACAACTCTGAAATCCTGATCCGTGGTTTTCACAGCCACGGAGCAGCAGCCCCCCAGTTTAGACTCCCACCCTCTCCCCTCCTCTCCCACCGGTACCGGCCCACTATCCTACGGCTACCCATCTCCCGCTATTCCGACCCGCAGCGGTGCAGCTATGGGGGCACAGCTCTCGACGTCTGGGAGGAAGAACCTCGGGTCCACCGGTTGAATGCCACCAATGTTCACCCAAATCAGCGATATAATGGACATCGGTTCACGTACACAATGCGACCATCACCCATCGATTATCACGAGTTCGGTCTTTACTAAACCACGCAGGCCTACACATGGAGCCTAGTCAGATGAGTCAAACAACTGGGCTCGTGGCTTGCGAGCGAACGCCTTTCAAGCTTCTTCGCGATCCTGAGCACGGGCCAAGCCCACCCCACACGTGGCGTGCGACCACCACCTTGCGTAACAACCACGACCACAATTAATCTGCATCCGCGTTCTAGACTACCAGCACTCCCACGTCCTCGTTCCGAAGAACGGATCCAACACTGTCCTACACGTTGTCGAAGTTCAGGAGGAGGTTCCCCATTAATATACTCCCCGAAGATTAAAACGCGTCTGCGATAATCCCCGCTTCTGTATTGGTAGTAGAATAAACCGTTCGCTCTTGCGAATAGATCCTAGGGAGTCGCAAGTCGAACGTATATAAGACCGGGTGTGTTTGACCCTCCGCCGGTTTTCGGTTTTTCCCGGCGATGATGATAAGCTTGCCGGTTTCAAATCGCAAGTCCACGAACCGCCCACCATAACACTGACCGCATTCATGGCCCCAGGCGGTTAGCGGATCCTTAAGCATCTAGCGACGAACTGTGAGAGCTAACGCACGGCGAGAGCAGACCCACGGCCTTCTCCAAAACCCCAGCCCCTAACGGGCATCCCATTCATATTCCTGTTCACGACATGTGGACTGTGCGCGATCTTCCTTCTGTGGCGGAAATCGGATGCGTTGAAATCCGTGGTCGCTCACAGGTGGGTAGCCGGGGCAGATCCTTCGAGTGAACCCGCTTAACGTTCTTCAAAGACTTCAACCATGGTCGGAAGGTGGCCGTATTCGACTTTCTGAAGATGATGGACCAACATCCACGGAGTTTCTCGACGATGGTGATGACGAAGAAGACCGACCAATTGCGTTGGGTAGGAGCCTGCCGGACGTGGAGTCTGAGGCTCATGAGGCTTGGGAACGGGAAGAGAGCAGAAACACCTCGGAGTCGCCATCGCCTACGCCGGCGGTCGGCCGATGACGGTGCGGGCGGGAGCGGGGGTCGCCGTGGGCCCATAAACTTAGAGTGCATAACGCCGGGGCTGAGATTGGACCGTGTGCTCGTGTACTCATCAGTCTCTTCCACCCTTCCTCTACTCCTCCCCATGTTACTACCGCTCGAAGTTCTCGAGGACATCGTCTTCTGGGTAGCGATCGAAAATACATCCATCCCAACTCCCAGCGGCCTGATTCCCCTTCTGCTGTTGGACCGAGAAACCAACAAGTTCTTGTCCTTCGACTCCAATCACCCTCTGTACGCACGTATCTATGCAGCGAAATTCGATACCAAGACGACAACCCGGAGGCTTGGAAAGGCCAGGTTGACTGCACGCGGTATGGCCGAGGAGCTGAAGAAACGGTGTGTCCACTTGAGGGCAATACGTACCCTCTCCTTCGACGTGGAGTTGATCGAGCCTGCGATATGGACGGCATTCGTGATGATGCTCGAGAACGACGAGAAGAACGAGAAGCTCCTGCTCGAGCACGTGAAGATAGCCCGTTGGTTGAAGCAATATTGGACCGCGCTATCGGGCACTCTCGAGGAGGAGGGCTGGCCTTCCAACAACCTCTTCCACGCAATCTGCATGTGGCTTTTATGTAACTTTTACCCCAAAGGTGCGCAACAAACTCTCCACGAGGGTGTGTTTTGATTAAATAATCTGTAGCGAATTACGGACAAGAGACGTTGAAGGACCTCGTGAACGCGATGAAGCTGTTCTCCGTAGGAGCACATTGTTACCCCATCGGTCACCTTTCCTGGGCGGATTACGCCCCGCGTCAAGATACTGAGGACCCACCCTCCTACGAAATGACCCTGTACGGGGAACGTACGAAGTTGACCCCCCTCCCGATTGCGATCCCGGCGACGATATCCTACCTCAGTATTGCCGAAATGCTCGAGAATAAAGGCGAGCTGTCTGCTATCGGAAATAATCTCGGGGATGCCGAATGGAACAGGGTTTTCGGCCTTATCGACAACAATCTCTCCAAGGTCCACATAATTGGTAGCCTGGAGGGCATCTGGGAAGGCACGTTCACTGTAAGTTCCATCCAGATCCACACTACCCATCTTCCCGACGAACAACACCTAACGCCGCTCACTCGGGATGAATAGTATACCGATTTCATGGCGTACAATGCATTCCTCCGGGGGTCGAGTTCAAACGTTGTGGTCCATACCCCTTTTGCCCGCCACCGTCAGACGTTCAAGGCGCGTGAATACGTCACTTTTGAGCCTACTACGCTCCACGTGGGGGATACCCTGGACGCATTCTTGCCGGAGAAGCCTACAATCACAGAGACGCTCTCGGGGGTCAATATCGACGGAGTTGAATACTTGGCGGCGACTGATTTATCAGAAGAACAGAAAGAAGGAAAGACGGTGTATGATGTGATTCTCCTCGGAGAGGTAACGATTTATCAAGTCCCAACCATAACGCCCTGCTCACGGCTGGGTCTCACAGGGACACTCATCGTGGGGACAATTCGGTATCCTGGGGCGTATGAGACCTTATGACGGTTTAATCTGCTTCCTCAAAGATTACGTGCGTCCTCACTTGCCTGTGACTCCCGTCACTCGCTGATATTTTGTTTCTCCTTCCCTGGCAGATGGAAGACGACCGTGGAATGTGGCTATACCGGGGGTATCTCGTTGGTGGCGTAGATGGGACGATAGCCGGGCGATGGAGGGACACCTTCAGCCCGCCAGTGTTCCTCGGTTACGAAGGCTCGTTCATGATGTCCCGCAGGAAATGATGATTGTTGGGATGGAAAGACCGGAATCGGGGTTTATAAACGCACGGGTAGCCCTTCATTTCGGTGCGGGAGTGTGGACGATCTGATACTAGTCGTACGACTGTTGGGTGCGGCGGCGCTTTCCGCAGGACAATCTTGGATGGTTTAACGGCGTTCTTCACTCTTATGCTCTCCATGTCAAGTAAAGGATAGGATGTCAAATGGTCGGTTTGCCAACTGCGAATTAGTCGTAGGAGGTTTAACAGTTACACGACCAAATAACGAAAGCAAAAATGCTTCTCCTTCCTCTCTATCCGAAATTCCACGCGGCAAAACTTCCTCGGTAAAGGATAGTCATAGTATATGATGGTCTCTGCAAATCCAAAAGATGGTGATAGCGTACAACAAAGCAGGCCCCAGAAGGGGCGTAATGGCGAAGGGTGGGTGGGGGGGGGGTGCAATCGTGGGTATTATGATGGTAACCAGGTTTAGGGAGGCCATCAGAAATGTTCCTGGAGATGGGGAACAGATCGGTCACCGTCAGCAAAAAGTCATACAAGAACTGATCAGATCGGGAGAGGGGCTTACCTTGGCGAAAGTGAACTGAACGGTGTTGGTACTCGCATCTTCCGTCGCCTTCTTGATCGCCTTGGCTAAAGTGCCGGGACCGCAGAAGTAGGTATCGACAGTCGTCTTCAACTGTGACTTGCTCCCCGGAAGATACGACCCACTGTCGATGGCTTCCCTCATCTTGCCGTAGATTGCGTTCCAATCCGGTCTTCCGAACATGGTGCGGCTGCGAAGGAGAGTGAGAGGGTCATAGTCCGCTCCAGCGTCGTTGATAGCGATATTCCACATCATGTCTTCGCCGATCTTCTGGGTGAGGTAGATGTTGATTCGAAGGAAGTTGGGGTCTGCCTGTGCCGCCTCGACTTCTTGAAGCAAGGTCTGGAACCAACCAAACGAAGGAGTGTCCCTGCACACCCAGAAGAACTCGACACGCTTCAACGAACCGATACCGCCCTTCTTCTGCCTGTACCAGATGTGTTTCAAGATCGACGCGAAGGGGGTGACACCGATACCGGCACCAATGAGTACGGCAACCTCACAACTGGAGAATTGCTCAGCAGGGGCACCATAGGGACCGTCGATCCTAACAACCGGCAATTCCCGATTCCCGACGGCGGCATCGATCTCGACGAAGTCTCCACGGCCAGCTGAGTCGCCTTTCTCCGAGCCCTTCATCGCAGCCGCGGTGAGGGCAGCAACGACGGATGGCCCTGCCCCGAGGCGCTCTCCAAGAGCTTGGGTCCAGTCTCCGACCTGGCGGATGTGCACGGAAACGTAGGGATCGTTCGGCGCGGAGGTGATCGTAAACTGGGACACAAGGAAAGGGTGTAAACCGGGGCAATTCTGGTGCGTAGATAAGAGAACGAACGACTCACGGGATGCCATTGATACCTGGAGACATCGGGAACCTGGACGAAGATCCACTGGCCGGGGACATACTTGAAGCTTGGCTTGATAATCCGCAGCTCCATGGCGCCTATGAAAATGACCCACGTCAATATCGGTAGCAGGTTCGAGATAAAACAATGTACCACTGGGATGGACGAGAACCTTTGAAAGGCGAGTAGCTCTCCTCGCCCTAATTTCCCTCCACACCCGCTCGCCGAAATAAAGAATGCCAGGCCAGATGATGAACCTCCAACTCAAGTATCCAAGGCAGTGCTCGGTCGAGTAGAAGGGGAAGGACGGGATGTAGTCGGGGTCGACGGTGTCACGGACGAAACAGCCAGTCGCGTGGGTATAAAGGGCGATCATGAAGAAAAACGCGAGGTGATGGGTGTACCAGAACGCCTCGAAGCACTGGCGGCGGATCTTATGATGAGCGGTTGTGTACATGATGACCATGATGAGCAGCATGAAGTGACCAGTGATACCGCCGGCTTGTTTGTAGTGGATATCTAGTGCGGAAACCTTGCGGATCTCTATGTTTGGAATCAGAGGGCGGCGAAAGCCGGGATGATTAAAAAAAGACGTACGGGTCCTCTCGACGTTGATAAAGTTAACGTAGTGGGCGGTAGTGTGGACCATAGCCCAGAAGGCCATCGAATAGGCAACTTGTCTGTGGAACCAGATGTTCTCATCGGCAGGGAAGAGCCAGCTCAATTTCGGGCGGACGAAGCGAATAATGTTGCGCAACATTGGGATTAGGATCAACCCTCCGTCGAAAGCGAGAACAAGACCGGCGCCACGAGAAGTCCAAACAGACCACTTGAGGGTATTGAGACCAGCGAGACGAGCATTGGTATACTGTTTTTTGTGAGTTTCAAGGGTAGGGGTCATGGGGGCAATCCACGTACCTGTGTGTACCAACCATACCCGAAGAAGAAGAAATGCAAGCCGTAGAAGAGAATGTTGAAGACAAGCCTCCTCGGCGTGAGGAACTCTCTTCGAAACCAGGATTCTTCAGCCATTCGTTGTGTGATCGGGGTTTGCTAGAGGCGTCTGGCGTCTGATATATAGGTGATTGAGAAAGAGAGCACCAGGCTGGGCACCAGGCAAAAATCGAGAGGAATAAAGAGAGGAAAGGGAAAGAACGACAGCGGAAGGTGAGAAGGATGGAAGTGAGGGGAGGTTGTGGTGGGTGGTGACAAAGGCTTTTATACAGAGACATGATCGTGTGTGCAACCATTATCGTTATGGTGATTAGCTCGGTCGCTACCAACCAAAATTATACCGGGAACCATTGTATTCTCAGCGTGGGTAAGCCAAGGACATGCAAGTAACGACAGCTGTCATGACCCTTCATCATATCGGTACGCGACCATCGCTTCAATCCGGTGAACATCGGTACTGAAACTTCGCAACTTCACTTGTTGACTCTTGCCAGCTTCGATTGCAAGCGGGTCCGAATCAACCCATTCGTCGGCGGGCACCTCGGCCGACTGTGACGTGTAAGCGAGGATGTTGAAGACAGTTGGTTCATCGATGATTGGTAGAAAGGTTACACTGGACACAATCTGCTTGAGGATGGACCGGATTTCTGCCTGTATCTCTTCCTCGGGCTTGTTCGAGACTGCATCCCTGTTACCGGAACCGGGAATGAGCGCACATCCGAAACAACAACGCAACGCGCTCACTTGGCGTCTGTTCCTTCACCACCCTCTGTTTGAACAAGGTTGATATCAAACACCCAACGTTCGAGCGGTGTACGCGTGTCCTTCGAGATGATTGCAAGTACGAGTTGCGTGATGGACCCAGTAAGTAGCCATTCTGATACACGCTCGGGTTGTTCATTATCCACCGCACCGTTGAACCGTTAAACACTCACTCTGTATCTGTTTTAATATCCTATGTCGCCGTTAACAAAGGTGGAGAATGAGACCAGACGCAAGAACACGGACTTGTCGAGATATGCCTCTAGGGCGGCGTCTTGAGTGATCAACACGGTCTGGCCGTATTTCTTGACCATCTGGAAGTCATCTGAAGGGTATACACCTCGTTGAAAGAGGATCCTAGAGGCCAGAGATTGAGTGGCGCATCGCCGGCGGATGGGTGGATGATGCATACGTATTGGCGGAGTACTTGAAGAATTCTGTAACGAGCTTTGTCGAACCCTTGAGGGTGATGGCTTGACGCGTTGGGTTGGGCTTCTGCCTTTGCTTCGCTGCTGGCGGCATCTTGGATGGTGATTGTTCTTGAAAAGTGGCTAGTGTTCGTCGCGTGGTTAAAAGGAAAGAGATGTTGACAACGCGTCGGTCACGAGTCAAATTCCATATTTCTTTTCCAGCCCGAGGATAAACAGACGCATCCGTTTTGTGTGCGCCTCAACGCGATCGCCACTGTCCTAAACACCTCCATGTCCTTTGTCTCGTTCAACAACCTCCCGAATTCTTCAGCAAATGTCCTCGCCATTAAACAACAGCAACCGCCACCCGTAGTCGACCTCGACGTTCTCCAGGCCGCGAGTAGGGTGTTGCAGGAACAGCTACACAAGGACACCCAGATCATTCCCGACCATGGAGAAATGTTCGCGTACAGTGCGTATCTGTACCCCCGTTTGGTTCCCCCTTCCCTTACGCGAGGCAGCCGGGAGTTCTGGCCAGTACAGCGTCTTCCCGGATGATTATCGAGTGCCATTCCTCAAGAGAAAACTAGCGGGAATCCCAGAGGGTTTATTCCAGTATTTCACTGGTTCGTGAACCTTCTGTGTCTCTTATGGTGGCATTCTAACTCCCTGCACAGCTGCAAACACCATTTCGCACATGGGGCTCATGCCTGAAATCGACCGCGCATGGGTCACGATCGACAACAAGCTGTTCTTATGGGACTATGTTGAAGGGTGCGCCACCAACTACTATGCTCCTCAGACCTCGGAACTAACTCTTATCTCCACAGGGAAGAGATAAGCTCGTTCTCCGACCAACCAGACGTCATAACATATGTTGCCACCGTCCAACCCAAACCTGGCGTCTTTATCGACGAAATTTCCCAACTGCTTGTCCTTTGCACACCAATAAGCGTCCTCCTGATCGGAGTATCGGTTTCTCCCGTCACCGGTCAGGATGGCAGGGTTCACAGAGAGGTCAAGATGTATGCCACCGATATGTCCGTGTCAACCGACGTCGAAATGACATCCGTGGTCGGGACTGCAGACGGGAGGATATTCATGTGCGGTTCTCAAGATGGCTGTCTATACGAACTCCACTATCAAGAGAAGGAAGGGTGGTTTGGGAAGAGGGTACAGCTGATCAACCACTCCGTCGGCGGCGTGCAGACGCTTTTCCCAAAATTGATGGGGAAATCCGACGGTGCGCAAGTTCGAATGACGTATTTCATAAAAGTTGACCCTCGGATAGATCGCGTTACATCTGTTGTCGTCGACAAGAAGCGCAACGTCTTCTACACACTATCATCCAACAGCACGATTTCGGTGTACAGAACGAATGGAGACAAAGCGGTTCAACACCTTCAAACCCTCTCCAATGTTTACAAGCTCGCCCAGGACAAAGCCCTTTCCTCACCGGTGTTGTCTGTGAAGAACTTCTCCATCGTGTCCATACAAGTCATCGACCCTATAGAATCACGCGGTCACATTCAGCTGCACCTCATGGCGATCACGACCAACGGAGTTCGACTCTTTTTCTCTCCTCAAGCGTCATTGGGAGGTTATGGCTACTCGAGCGCTCCCGGCGCTTACAAAGCGCTGGGTGTTCAACACGTCAGGCTCCCACCGACGAACCTTCTTCATCCTGATGAACAAACCAACACAATCCATTCACAAGCCATGAGTTCCTATGCTCTCGTCCAAGCCAACCCACCCCCTACTGCATCCCGACCGTATATCATCTCCGCGATCGAGAATGCCTCGTATTTCGCTGGGTTGACGATAGCCACCCAACAGGGGGATGTTGACACCCTCGATTACATTCTCCTGCTCTCGCCGGATCTGCCAAAGATCGGTTCATTTGGTCAACCCCAACAACCGCCCAGCCAACAAGTGACGTCTTACCAAGTTCCCGCCTATTCCGGGTATGCGGGTCCCCAGGGCTCCCAACGACCGCCATTGACGGAACAGGCGACACTATTACCAATCCCAGGGCGAACGTGGGCAATGTGCCCCGCACCACGCGACCCCCACGACGAGGTGTACGCCACGCACGATCCGGTTGTCACGAACGAACTTGTCTACCAATTTACGGAGCCGACTCGGGAGTTTATCGTGATGACGAACGTCGGGTTGTCATTCTTGGCGAAGAGGAGACCCGTGGATGCGTTGAAAGTTGCGCTTGAGGACGCAATGGATGGGAATACTGGCTCGATCGTTCATTTCCGGGATAGGCAAGTCCCTCCCCACTTCCATATTGATTTATCGTACAATAATGACATAATGCCACCAACCAACTTTCTTTTTTTTATTCTTTGCAGTTACGGCAGAGACCAAACTTGCTCCATGCTCCTCGCGATCGCGGCCGGGAACACATTTCTCGACATTACCCCCAAATCCGCTTCGACTGCGCTCACGCTCCGAAACGGGCTCGGAATAAGCAAGGGGCCGTCGGTCCAAGGTGATTTGAGCAACACGGCGAAGCAGGTCTTCTATGATTTCGGGGAGAGGCCCATGTGGGCCGAAAGGTCGTACGTGACCGCCCCAAATTCCGGGACTGCTATCTTTAGCGGTAGGCGCGAGGGTCTGGCCATCTACCTTGGTAGGCTTGTGCGACCTTTCTGGAAATCCAAGCTAGTAAAACCCGCGTGAGTGAATGACGCCGACCTGCCAGCGCCCGCATGTTTGAAGCTAACGGCTTCCTCGATGAAGGGCGTTCGGTCTGAACGAATCTGCCGTTCACGAGAACGCATACATCACCGCCCAAAAGAACCTGTACGCTTTGAAGGAACTCTTGGACACCAACCCTCAGCTATTCCACTCGACTCCTGGAGACCAGGCCGGCGCTAGAGGAGCGACGGCCAGCGAGCAGGAAGCTTGGAAGGCGGAGCAGAGTTCCGTATCCCAAATGCTCTCCCTATTGACCAGAACAATCGAAGCTATTTCGTTCATCCTACTGTTGATTGACCACAGGTGGGGAGAACTAATTGCTCAATGCGACCCCTCGGTGCAGAAGTCGTTGTCGGAGATGACATTTGAGGATCTGGTGACCAGCCAGAACGGCGTGACAGTATCCAGAGCGCTCGTCAACGTCGTCATAGACCAACAAATTGGCCAACAGATCAGTGTATGTCCCTTTCGTCCTCGTCCCGTATTTCCCCCGTGTTTGAGTTCCGAACACGAACGCTTCCGTGACATCGCTCCGAGCCGCGGACCTCGTTATCTTTATCGCCTATGCGTCCGCTGTTTTCCGCGAACCCCAGATACGCTACCGGGACCAGAACTGACGCTAACTTTATCCTCGCCATCACCGCGACCCCGCAGGTTGATACCATTAGCGATGTATTACAACAACGATGCGGCTCGTTCTGCAGTACCGACGATGTGATGTTGTATAAGGTGAGTTGGCGATAACGCGTACAGCCACATGGTCCGCGAGAACCCATGCTAAACCCATCCATTTGCAGGCGAAGGAGAACGTCCGAAAGGCCATTGAGACCCGAAGCTTGACGGAGAGACAGAATTGGTTAGGTGAAGCTCTCAGGTGGGTAACGTAAAGCAACAAGATTTGAAGTACTAATTCGCTATTCGTCTCTTAGGCTGTTGATCAAAGGCGCACGAGTTCTTGAGTTTGACAAGCTTAGTGAGATCTGCGGCCATTTCCAGGAGCTTAACTTCGCAAAAGGTAGGCGTAGCCCATCGGAGCTTTATTGTGATCCTGAATCAATGGCTTAGGTGCTGTGGAGCTGCCGCTGAGATGCGCCCAGACAGTCGACCCGGACTCTGTAGGTCGGGAGTATTGGCACGAGGGGTCCACGGATACTTCGGACCCAAGGGCTAAGTTCTGGGAGCTCCGCAAAAAGTGCTACGATCTAGTTCTCCAGTCACTTCAACACTTCGAAGATAAGAGCAGCGGATCTTCCAGAACTCCTGGCACTGGTCAGACGGACGATCCGGAGGTTGCGAGGTCTCATGCTTACGAGCTGGCGTTCTCGAGCGAGGATGAGCTGTTCCATTCCACCTTGTACGATTGGTTGATCAGTAGGGGACTGGCTGATGAGTTGTTGGAGGTCAGTGTGTCGTTCGCGGCCTGCACGCTCTTCTGTTTGGCTGAAGTCTGGTGTGGTACCGTGTAGATGCGGCCGGCGTACCTTGAGGCGCACTTGAAGAGGGAGCCGGGGACGGTGGAGAAATACCAACTCCTTTGGCAGTTCTACGTCAAGGATGGGCAGCCTCTGCGAGCCGCAGAGGTCCTCGCCGCTCTCGCGAAATCAACAACGTGAGCAGAACGATCAAAATTTCTAGGCTGTGGAGTGAAAACACCTGACCTTTCACCTTTTTGGTAGGTTCGATCTGATCCTCGACTCGAGGCTGGAATATTTGACGTTGGCTGTTGGGAATGCCAAGTCGCACCCTGTTGCCGTCGGAGGTCGGCACGAGGACGCTATCTCATTCTTGACTGAACTGGAAGAAGAGCTAGAGGTCGCGCAGGTCCAGCTCGAGTTGTATCACACCCTCGCCCCAAGGGTAAATGAAGCCGGTGAAGTCGGAGAGAAAATCAGATTCCTGGCAACAAGGTTATTCAACATTACTGAGGTGGGTCGGCGGCCGTTTCCATTTTTGCACTTTATTTTTCGTTGTTGATTGGGTGACGAGTACTAACGGATGGGACTCGTTTTGGTTTCTGCGGCAGCTTTACCAAGGGTGGGCGGAACCATTCGACCTGGTCACGATGAAACTCCTTATCTATCATGTCTCGGAACATCGGGATGACAACTTGGTCCGACCCCTCTGGAGCAGGTTATTTGACGAGAGTGAGGAACCTTCATCTTCCACAATGCGCTCCGTGTTGACGCCCGGACCGATATTCCCCCCCTTGGAAATGCAGCACTGGAAGGTGTCGATCCAAGCGACGCAGCTGATCGACTAGTAGCCAAGGTTGTTGCCCTTGGCCAAAGGTTCTACCCATCAGAATGCGCCTTCCCACTACGTAAGTGTTCACTCCGGCCGTGGTGGGAAGGTCAGAGAGGTCGCTGACGAAATTTTGCCTCATGTCGCTTGCGGCGCACAGGTCACGTCGCTAACCTTCTAGTGCGCTTCGCGTTGGCAAGCGACAAAGGCGTATCCGCTGGATGGGCGCCTCGTACGCTGGTTCAATGTGGAGTTGCGTACCCTGAAATATGGGACATCCTGCACGGGATGTATGAGTCGCAGGTGACGTTCATTCTTTTCATTACCCCTCTCTTTCTTTCACTTGGCGCCCTCCATCGTTCTTCGGGTTTGGTCTCCACCATCTGTGAAATGGTAGATACGCTCGCAAGCTCCCGTTTTCCTTACGTGTTCACCACCACCTCACCTCTTTGATCTATCCCCCGTATATCCTCTCATGCTATTTCACACCGCAGATACCCCCATTTAATCAACAGCAAAACGTACAAGTAATCTCATGTGACATCGCGGTGCTGCTGAACGATTGGCTTGAAGAAGCTAAACGCTCACGACAGTCGCATTCGTACGGCAATGGTCTCGGCTCTTCAGTATCAGGTGTGGGTGCTGGGGTGCGCGAGGACGAATTTCCAGTGTTCAGGATCGATCAGGCAATCGACCAATATCTCGCGGAGCTAGAGCCGAGCAGGACGGAGACAAAAGCCATGTACGAAGGTGTTAAGCGACAGCTAAGGCGGAGCTTCTGAAACTCCGGTTTATGCACAGCGGGGCGATAGTATGCGGAAACTTCCCCTAATCTCACCGTCACAGCCCTACTCCCACAAAGCGTACGATAGCTAACCTGTTCTTCCATAGTCATTCCATCATTCTCATTTCTCATAGTTGCGTGTAACTTTGACCACGACCATGATTGCGGTCGGGGCGCGCGCGAGTGTGAGCGCCTAATATTTCGGCTGTTATTGTGGCGTTCGGTTAGGAATGCTGATGTGATCTGAAGATCGTAGATAGTTTAGTCTTTTTTGAACCCGTGACAACAGGGCCAGTCAACGTTTTCCAGTTTTGAAATCGTGGCTGAAATACTTACAAAATAATGCGGGCGTTTGTGAAATGTCAGCGTCCTCGGCCGTTGAACGTTCTCCGCTGTCGTGGGCCGGAGTGAGCGCGATGGGGAGATGTAATTCCTACATGCGAGGCTAACTATTTAAGGTTGCGGATACTTCCGCGTGTTGCGGGCAGGCATTTCCCTGCCCAGACGGAAGTTCGTTACCGACCGAACGATGCGGTGGGGCTTCCGTGGTTCTGACGTGGCATATCTGCCTGATCTTGGTCAGGGCACTCAAGCCTACCCTCGCCTGAGGTAAAGGTATACCATTTTTGCACCAAATTAAACGAATTACATGTGGGGACATGAGGAAATTGATCGCTTCGTCCACAGCCGAATCTGTGGCATCTACAGCCCCAGCAACACAGGAATAGGAGTAAGATTTGCGTAACGATCGGGATCTTACATCCAACAATTTGGAATACTTTCAAGGACACTACGATATACGGAATGGCGGTGTGTGGGCTCCAAGAAAAATGGACGTTGTGGGTGTCCGGCAACCGGGTTCAACCGACTTCTAGGATAATGTCTTCCGCTCGAAGCAGTAGTCGTCTGGCGAGCTTTTGGGTGAGGTCGTAAACTTTAGCGAGAGCCCTGTAGAAAAACGGAAAGGGTTGAGGGTTTGAGCGTAATTGCAGGTTTAAGAGTTGATATATGAACCTAACGGCGCCAATGAGCATGAGTCCGACGACAATAATGGATGTCATGTCTCTGCTGGACCCTCTACGACCCCGAGAAGACCGATAGCGAGCGATCCAGTGGACGGGGCCGAGAATTGGCATGGAGAGGATCATCTGAATCAGGGAGCCGATTCCTACGAGGGGAAGACCGAGGAGGAACTTCTTGATGAGTCGGACGACTAAGCTGTCCGGTTCTATGGCGAGTGGTGTTGGGCGAGGCTGAGATCTGCGATGGGTGCCCTCGAGTTGCTCAATTAGACCAAACTCGTCGTTCAGTATCGATAGAGTGGAAGAGACGAGGTCCTTGAAGGTGTCAATCGGATAGAAATAATACGAGAAGATGTAGGAGTCCTCGGAGACCCCTTGCTGGAACAGGCCGAGACAGGCAGTGGTAACGATGGAAGAGACATAGACAATAAGTGTGAATATGACCGCTGACAAGGCAGCCACAACCACTAGACCACGGCCGGAGTGAGGAAAGATCGGGTGCGCGCAGGTTCGAAGGGAACTTGCCTGGATTAGTGGCAAGCCCAGACACTCTAGTCCTGGCGAAATGATAGCGATAGTGACACTGCGGGCAGACCCAGAATGCTTCTCTAGAAGCGGAGGTGGTTCTCCACTTCTGCAGGCACTTGACGTGGACGTGCTGGGGGAGGAAAGGGAGAAGGTGAGATGTGATATCGATTATAGTTTGCGTGAGACCCACGCTTATTGAACCCTTGCAAAGGCAGGGTCTGATCAGCCTCCCGAGCTCCTGGTCTGGGCCATCAAAGCATATCCTGCATTGTGGGAACCCCCTCGAGGGGGCATCGGTAGTGGTCGTCTCGTCCGTACCGTCAACTCCTTGCATGCTCGCCACCGGCTGAAACGCCACGTGTGTGTCGATCTCCTGCAGCGCTTGGTTCCGCCCGGTCACGTGTCCAACTTTTGACCTTTCCTGGTGAGGCTTTCCGTGCGGGGAACCACGATGGGTATGGGAGAGGGATCCCTAAAACCTTGGGATTCACCGAAAGAAACCCAATCAAACCGCTATCATTCTGGACCTCTGAACGTCTTTAAGACATGGAGGGTTGGAAATTATCCAAGAGTGCCATTTCAAACAAGGGCATGCCAATCTCCTGCCAGTCTTGGTCTCCCGACTCGTTGGCACTCAGAGACACCCCCCCAGATTTACAGGATTGCAAATATCTGTCTGCATTCCGATCTCGGTGTACTCTCTCTCCGTGCTCATTGTCCAAAGTATAAGAACAACCATGGGTTCCGAGAGGTTCCTCCATCGACCGCGCCCCGACTACTGTCTTTTCTCTTTCGCTCTCGGTCTTCGCGGTCCACCCCAGCTTCCTATTTTATAATGCTCACGTCCAGGTACATCGGCCTCTCCACCCAATCCGTCGGCGTCGGTCCAGGCACGTACCATGCTCCCGACCAGCTTCTATACTCCGAGCCTAACCGTCTCTCCCCTGTTACGCGTTTCGAAACAAGCTGGCTCCACTTCCATGCTTGCGTGAGTCCCCGTCCCATCCTAATTCTTGTCGATCCGGACTCCTTCTCATCACTCCGCTGCGATCACACATAGGCGCGTTGCGATAGTGGACTACTGGGGGGATACTCTCCTTGACTGTTTCGTCAAACCCACCTTGCCCGTTTCTGACCATCGGACGAGTGTGACCGGCATCTCCCCGGAAGACTTGGAGTCCGGTGAGTGTGGAATCTTCATTCTCCGTGATGGCACATCCCCAGCCGACCCCCTGACGCCTTATGTCCTGCGACCTCCGTAGATGCAGCCTACACCTTCGATGAAGTTCAGGGTACCGTGGCAGTCCTCATTGCCGACAAAGTGATTGTTGGTCACTCCCTTTGGAACGACTTCTCTGGTATGTTGCTACCCTCCCACCTCTCCACCTCCTCCGTTTATTCCGTCTCTCACTCACGACTCCTTCTCCCTCCCCTACGCTCATTGCGTTGATCCACATTTAGTTCTCGGACTCCCACACCCAGCCGTCGCCACGCGAGACGCCGCCCTCTATCAGCCGTTCAGAAACACTCTCCGCTCTCCAAACCATGTAATCGGGCTCCAAACTCTAATGTGGCATTTCATGAATCGTCAAGTTCAGAAAGATCATATCGTTCCCGTCAGTTGCATTCTTCCATCAAACCAATCTCGTATCCATTCGGTCGGAACTGACTCTCCCTCCTTATCCCGTTATATCCTCCTTATATTCAAATATTTTCTAGCTGGAAAATGCCCGGGCTGTCGTCGACCTCTACCGATCCGTGGAAACTGACTGTGAGGCGGCAGTTACGGCTGGGAACTGGCCGTTTTTTCTTCCCCCTGAGAATTTTGCCCGCTGTTATTTGTAATTCCGCTTTGTTCCGTTCCACCTGCAGTTCGCCGCCCAGCATTTTCTTTTTTTGCATTTTATTTCCCGATATTTCGGCTCCCGACCAATAATTATTAGGTCGAGGTTAATCTTGCCTGGCCCGTCGCCTGGTTTGTGACGGTCCATTTCTTGCCCTCCCTTATTCTAAATGACTGCTTATTTTATTCTACGGACGCCTCTGTTACCACTAATCTTCACCCCCCACTCCGTTGCATCTGTTGTCCATTGTCTTGACGCTGTCTTCCGTTTTGCATCATACAGGGTCACCCCTACATTTCATCCGTTCTGTTGGATTCACTGTAGGCGCCGCGGAACTTTTCGCTTAATCGCTTCCTAGCCGCGCCTTCGGTCGTTGACATCGATAGTTCGAATGGATGATCCTGTCTGTTTCTTGCCGCTTACTGCGCGCCTCAGAGAACTCACGCGTCTAAATACCTTGCTCCAATGACCACCTGGCCGAAGCGGACCTCGCACAACCTCGCAGACAAGGGGGGGGTGGGGAAATCAAATTTACGACTTTCTTTTCGTCTAATTTTTCTCATGGGAAGAAGCCTGGTTACGGAAGAGGCAGGTACCCACTCGCCCGCCCGGGCGACACGAATGCCGTTACTGGCATTCGACGGGCGGCCGCATAAAATGCTCGCGTTTCAAGAGTCCCAAGGCCCCCCAATCTTCTCGGCGTCAGCGACCTGTCCTGGCTTTCGCTTTGGGAATAAGCCACGAATCTCTCTCCCTCAACAACCGTGCGCGCCTCCTGGCTAGAGTCACCCCACCCCATTTGAAACTCGTAGATGTTGGCGCGGGCATCAGGGCCTTCCAAAACACCGCTGGTCTTTTTTGCTTGACAGCAAGACTCGCCAACCTCAACCGGACCTGTCCGTCATACACCCCATCTCCATACAGCCTCCTGTACCTGTTGACCAGCCAAACGCCGTTGTCGGCACACTTCGCCGTCGCCCGCAAATGCCGCAACAGTAGGTGGAGCGTGACCGAATTTGGTTTAACCCTCGGATTGAGTTTCGTCAACCTCTTAACGACCGCCTCGATTTCGTAGACCGCTGCGAGACCTTTCGGGACCCCCGACCCTGCCGTCCGCCGTCCGTTCCGAAGCGGGAACGCGAGGGCTATGTACAAGTTTAGGAGTCTGAGACATGCCCGATGGCCTTTAGTGTCCGTTTTGGCCTTCTCGGACCCCATCCGTTCGAACCAGTCTCGGATGAGATCCATCGACCATTCCCGATCCCCCAACTGTAATCGCGCACGGGCAAGAGCGTAGATCGTCCGTGGTCGAACGTTCGTCATCTGAGAATGATTACGGTGGGGTGGTTGGCGCATCAGCAACTGGTGTCGTTCCCCTAGGCTCAGTTCACCGCCTTCCACCGAGCCACGAACGTTCGGCGGGTCAAGGTCGGTCGGGAAACTCCGCTGTCGCAAGCCGTACCCCTTCGACGATGACCGATCAATGCTTTTGTGTGCATCCCCCAGAAACTCTATCCACATCGCATGCGGAAGGCCATCGGAAGCCAATATGGAAGCGGAAAGCTTGGCCATCTTGACTCTCCACCTCTGCGCCGTTTTCCACGCCTCGGCCCACTTCCCCTGCCAAACCATCCACCTCACCCAAATCGCCCAGAGTGAAACACCTCCGTCTTCGAGTGAATCCCAATCACCCAACATCCCCTTCCGATCCATCTCGACCCAGAGACACTTCACGGCCCCAAACTTTGCTTCCTTGATCGCGACCTCCGCGAGGACTCGAAATGATTTATGGGTCTGGAACTCAGGGAAACGAGCATGATAGGCATGTAGGGTTTCGTAATTCATAGTAGGGGGGTTGTTGATCGGAGTCGGAAGTGATTCCTGACGGAAGGAAGTGATTATAGGTTTTGGCGGGCGTCTACGCCATTTGTCCAGGTTGTTTAACAGATCGAGGGATGTGGTCGAGTCAGGGAGACCAGCCAGACCTTGTGAGTAGGGTAGATGTCGGCTTGGTCCCCGAATGGGGGTCCGGGAACGGAATTCCGTGGTTCCAGGTGAATTATGATGACAATGAGCGGGTGAATGAAGGGGCTGATGACGGACGTGTTGCACGTAGGACTCTAGGGGTATGGAACGAGCCGGGCGCCGTGCGAGTGCCGTAGGGGGTATTGAGGGTTGTGTTATTGCCTTGGAGCTGGGCTCTCCCAGGTCCACGAGGGGGTCATCATCGACCCACGCTGACGGAGAACTTCGAACACTATATGCGCGTCAACACATCTCCAATACGGTGTGGTAGCCTACTCACGCAAAGGGGGGGACTCTTCGCCGGTTCGACCTACTCCCGGAGTCACTGTCGGGAAGGACACTCGGAATACGCTTCCTCGTCCGAGCGGTATCCTCCTCTTCCAAAGTCACAGATGCAGGGTTCGAAACGTTCCGGGGGCTCCCCACAGCGGTCCGAGTCCAAGCACGCGCGGCAGCAACCTGTAGAGCGGTCGTGAATGGTGAACCTGACCAAGTGTTCGCGGGTTCGGGTGAGGATGCGCGAATTAACAGTGTTCTCTTCGAGGCTCGAACTGCATGATGGAGCATGCATGTGGTCCCTGCTTCGAACTGGTCAGAAAAACGGGGAGTGAAGCGCGTCGCCCCGACGAACCTCGGGTTGTGTGCTGTACAGTAGGACGGAACGGAAGTGGTTTTTGTGTCACGTGGCCACGGACGGGATCGCTCCCCGGCAAAGATTCTGCCAAGCTGGCACGGTACTTCACTCTACGGCTACACAACAGATGGGAATGCGAGACAAGTAACATTAGTTAGGTTAAAGGGATGATACGCAAATGCGAGAATGCAGATCGCAATATTGTAAGAGGTGCATGTGAGGGTCATAGAGACTTGTGGATGTAAAGGGAAAACACATGGCAAGAAAACAAGAGGCAGCAAGTACGAAGGGGAACGGAACGGGCTATACAAAATACCTCAACCGAAAATCCTCTGCTCTAGTTGCCTTCCAACAAGCCATCCGACCTTGGAAACCCACGTATTGCGGATCTGTCGGAAGACTTCCAGCCCATTGCCTTTCGCCTCGGCCAGTTGGTCTAACGTCCGCCCCCAACTTTCCACGGTTTCGTTGCCAAACATCCCAGCCTGTTGATTCACAACCTCATCCAACTTGTTCACCCAAGCGTTCCATTCTTGTTGGAGGCGGGGAAGAATGGAAGGGACTAGTGAGTCCTGAGTGAGCGGAGGTTGGGAGAGGATTTGTGAAGTCACTGCAGAAAGGATGATGAACGTTTCCGATGGATGTGACTTTGCTTGTGACTGTTGGTGGTGGGGATTGGAGGAGGGGACGTAGGAAAAGTACGGAAGGTAGGAGAAGCAGGCGGAAACGTAGTCCGATATGTGGGGTCGGAGGCGGGATAGAATATACTCATCCCTCATTCCATTGGTACCGTGATTGGAGGGGGAGGAGGCGGCGCCGAACTGTGATTGCCGGCCGAAGCCTGCAGAACTCGGCATGGCACCAAACGTGCTGGAACGTGGGTTAAGTGCGGTACCGAAGCCAAAGGATGACGAAGGGGTGGTAGAGAAGGGGGACGTGTTGGAGTAAGGGTATGCGTCCCTCAGCTTCTTTGCTGACTGAGCTAGCGCCTGTACCGCGCTTTCCACGGTTGGTCGGGGTATCAGACTGAGGACTGTGGGCTTCAGCGAGGACTGGGAGTCGATCAACGCCAGAAGAATTGGGAGAAGGGACTGTGGGGGGAGTGTGGCTACGCATATATTTGGTTAGAGATGGAGATGAAAACGAACACGAGATAGCAAATACCTAGGAGGACGCCGATATCAACCTCATTCTCTGAAGATCTTCCATCCTTCGAGTCCTGATCATTCCGCGATCCTTCGCTGCTTGACGGGTCCACCCGACGTGCTCTCTTGGGCGGAGCTCGTTTAGGCCGTTCGGGAGTGGGACTTCTCTCCATTACGACGTCCAGTCTGGCCTCTACATCTTCGTCTTCTTGTTCCAGACGACGCTTCTGGACCCTGGTCGCGAGGAGTTGGTGATTAGAGGATGGTTGGTGGACGACGGGGCCTCCGGTAGCCATGATCGCAGGGGTGGGTGCAACGGACAACGGAGGGTGGTTTGGAGGATGGGAGTGGTTAAATCCAAACTGAGGAGGCTGGGCTAAAACGTTGGCCATGGTGAGCAGAGTCTTGACCGTCCGTCGTTTGGCCTCCCTAGACCGTCGAGTCGTGGTGTGCGTGATTGAAGTGTAGTCAAAAGCCAAAGACGCGCACACCCCTGCCCTAAACTCTCGCGATCAACCGCGTCTCGTGATCGAAATTTGTTCGCTACCCTCTCCCTCTTTCCTCTTTGCGAGCTCAAGGTGCGTGGACACTCTGGGAGTTCCTTCATCAATGAAGAGACAAAGAAAGAATCGCTACTCCGAAGTCCTTTCTCAGGGTTGATGAGCTCTTTATTTCTATACCCAAATTTCTGAGCCTTTCTCCTCCTAAACCCACCGGTCGGAGCGTGTTCTGACGCGCTCGCTAGGGACGCACGACGTCCGTCAACCTCGCAAGATAGGTGAGAATCATCTCCTTCATACTTTCACAGGATAGAAAAATTATAGAGTCAAGCACTGAACGCGTCATGGACGTGACTTGTAGCTAATACCATGCTAATTCTGATTCCCCTTCCTTCCTTTCCACGGTTTCACAAATTCTGACCACTTGTTCAGTTCCGTTTGTATAGGTTAGTGCGTGACCCTTCCCCATTCAAATGATTATACAATCGTGTACCATCAAATTCCAAGTGTACCCTCAAAGGGTTCACAATGCAGACCACAACATTGTCTTCAACCAAATGATTCCCCACCTTTCTTGACCGATTTCATCAGTCGCTGATCGTTTCCATCTCCCTTAGGTCATCACAGCGAAGGATTTTTGGAGGATCCGATTTGGGTTGAAACGTATTCTTCGATCTTCGATCTCATAGAACTCTTTCGTGCCCCGGAGATACCGGTCGTATCTTGTGAATCTCGTTGGTCGAACTCGGGCGACGGTGATCACATCCCCGCGGTTAACACCTTGGCCATTTCTGTGATTTCGTCAGTGTCGTAACCATTCCATTTGTGCTGGGCATTACAATTACCCTTGTCGATCCGATAACAATTTCCCATGAATCTCCGCGTTCACCCACTCCTGCCGCGACCCCATGTGAAACCCCGCGCATGTACTGGAAGAATGGAGCGGCAGGTGGCCCATCATGCGATTGCTTGTGAACTGGATCGTGGTAGCTCGATCGATTTACCCAACGTAGGGAGTGCGCCATCACACTTCGGAACCCGACCGTTGAAAGGGTCTCGAGGCCCCGAGGCCCGTTCAAGCCCGGGACTGGACCTAGAAGTGTGTTTGGGGGCAAGGCGTACCGCTCTCCCAAAAATTTCATCTATTCCCTCGGGTGGTGGTGCGACCGATACAGGCTGATAGCTCGATCACATACCCCACCATCCCCGGATACCCGCCCGGTCCAAGACCCCCTGCTAATCTGGCAAATCCGCGAGGTATATGCGGCATGCAGATTCGATTTCCTCCAAGGTTGTTGAATAGTCAGCCGCAACCAAGAACCTCCCCGTCGATTCGTCCAGGTCCACCCGACTCACATATAGCCCCTTGCCGCGATAAAAACTTGCTATCTGCGTGCGTAACACTCTCCCCACATACCATCCGTTCAGGAAAGAGGTGGTGAACGTGAGAAAAGGAGGTTCCACGTTGTGGGCCGCGTAGGACAACGCCTTCGCACCCCTCAACGTAAGGTCGTATTCGGTGTCTTTAACCCAAAGGTCGCCGTAACGAGCCAATCCATCCTCCACGTCGTCAGTTTTGACTACGAAAAAACGGCCAGATTCGTCCAGACCAAACTCAACTATCTCTATGGCCCCCAAACAGTGGGTGTAGAGTGTAGGGTTCGGTGAACCCGTATCGCATAAGCTCCCCTTGCACCAGTCCCCAAATCCAAATCGGTCGGAAGTCCAGACTGGGGAGAGGGTGGGTTTGTCCAGCTCGGACTCAAGTTCGGGGATATGGATGAATCCCAGCTGGATCGCGAAGTACCACGCTGTTCTCCGATATCACAAAGAAGTGACAACAGTCATCGATGTCTCTCGTGCTCTGAACTCGATGTAAGCGGCGCAAGCGAGACGGAGAAGAGGCATCGCACCGTAGGGGTGTCCAGCCAGAAGTGCCTTTGGACCACATCTGCGCCCAGGTGTACTACGATGAGACTCAAATATTTGGGTCTCCCGATGTAGTGCTCGCAAGAGTAGAAGATCATGTTCTTCACGGTCCAGAGACTGTTGAATCCCAAGTCTTCAAACGAGACATCGATGTGGTCGGTTCGCACAACCGGTCCTTCCTCGATGACTTGTGAGATGTTGTCGATGTAAACCATAAAGAGTCTAAGCTTTACGATAGGGGAGTGGTGGGCAATTGAAGTAGTGATGGGCGTACCTTTCCAGGTCCCCCCACACAGTGTATACTAGAACGAAATGCCCATAACTGATTTCGTTGAGTCTGCTTGTGAACGCCGGACAGCCCTCCGGATTCCGTCGATCATACCGGGAAACTTCACTCAACTCCCATTCGTCTGTCTCGGCCGATTCCTCGATTCTCTTCAAGCTGATGGACCCGCTCGTGTGAATACAAACAAAGGATTTCCCCCCGGGGAGGTAGCGCGCAGACATAAGGGGGTCCTCATCAAAGTCAAACCGGTGCATCACCAGATCGTCTCCGCCATCTCTGCTGGGACTCTCGACCCAACGTATATCCGCTTTGACACGAGAAACTGCCCAGTCCTTGAGTTCCCCCTTCGAGGGTGGTGTCACAGGAGGGATTGGGATCTGTAGGAGCCTGGCTTGGTGTAGCCACACTTTGTGTTCATCCACCACTTTTTGTAGTCGTGTACAAGTCTGAGATAAGTGAGCTCAGGGTTTCCAGGACTCCGAACTGCGACACACGCACAGCTGAGAGATTCAAAACGCCAAAAAGATCACAGTAACAGAATATTTCTAACAGTATGTCGACTGGGAGGCCAGCGAGTAGGAGAGAATCGTTCATCCCGAGTTTTTCATCAGAGTGGTACTGGGGACGGTGGTCGTTGTGGTTGGAGATCGACTCCTGACGCACATGACCACCAGTACGTTCTATGTACCGGGACTACAGTGGTAAATCTGCAAGGGAGATACGAGTCGCTCCGGATTCTCCCCAAACACCCCCATGCGTTGCAATCAAGACCCTTCCCGTCATTTCGTCAAAATCCACGAATCTTATTTTGTGCTCTTCAAAGCCGTCGTCTACGGGGCCCTCAATCTCGGCGCTGAACCTACCCGCCAATCCTTCTGTCCCCAATAAACACGTATCAAATAGGCAAGGGTCCCCACCTCCAACCTCGTAGCGGAGCCCCTTTCGCCCCTTCACCATGAATAAATTGTCATCCCCTATGGAAGAGAGGTAGGCTGGGAGTTCTTCGCTGATGTGGTGTTCCGTGACTACGGGATTCCTTCCAGAGGGGTCCGTGCGGAAAATGATGGTGTGTGTTCCTGACCCCCCTTGAAGGTAAAGCACAGGGAGTCGTGAGAACGTCATGCAGGCGCTTCCACAGAACCACTTGGATTTCGCTAGCCACTCCCAAGTAGGGCTGAGCGTCGAGAAGCTTTCCGCAGAGCTGAGTTCGGGGATGCGGTAAAGGTGGATCCCCTCCACGTCACATACCACCACAGTATTCTCAGACACCATGAAGAAGCGAGTTCCCCAAGGCTCCGGACGCTGCGCCACACGTCAGTTTTGGAGGCAATGGATAATATGCCCAGCTTACATGATTGGCACTAAGAGTAAAGTGTTTGAGGACCGGATCTGGACCCAGCTCAGAAACAGTGATGCCCCATCCGTGACCGTGTTCGTAAAAACACAAGATGGTGTTCCCTTTCGCATGAATGTCGTATATCTCGTAAAAATATATTTCGTCGAGCTTCACCACTTGCTTTTGTCTGATGATGCCAGCAACGTGGTCGACGAGGAAAACTACAAGGCTAGGGCCGCTTCAATCAGAGTGGCGTCGAGACCCCAAGACAGAGTTGTTGTACTTCTCTTGATCCCGGTCCACGTACGCGACAAGGTGTCCAAGATTTGTTTCCGTGAGGAGCTGACTCCAGAACATTATGTAGGTCTCCTCAGGATCGTCTTGTTTGTATTGCGCTACATCCTGGAGGTCCCACTCATCCTCGGACCTGATTTTGATCTCTTTCAAGTCGATTTGACCATCGGTGTAGAGGACCACGACGAAATTCCCGCCGGGCGCAAGGTTCGCCATCACAGATGGGGTACCTGCGTGTCGCACGTCGAACCGGTGAAGATTCAGGAGGCGGTCGTCGTCGTCAACGTCATCGTTGTTGTCGGGGGTCCGTGGTCCGACCCAGCGCTCGTCCGATCTCAACCAGGAAATAGCCCATTCTTTGAGTTCGGCTGCCGGTGGAACAGCTCCAGCGGGGACAGGGATCTGGAGCCGCCTCACTTGGTTTAGCCATGTCTGATGCTCCCATGACGCTTCATTTACCCTCTTGCAGGTCTGAGGCGCGGTCAGGAACGAGAAAGAATCCACTGGGGTGTACTCACGGCTGAGAGGTTCAGGACATCGGCGACGTCGCATTCACTGAATATCCTCAATAATACATCAAAAGGGAGCTCAGCCAGCAGTCGGGAGTGACGTAGGTTGTCGGAAATTGCAATCCAGGACATGAGGTCGAGGCTGGATGAGTACTCTCAAAAGTCGAGACGAGAGTTAGTAAAGGTCACAGTGAATGAACCAGCCCGCAAATCTGGTATGAGGGCAAACGCCGTTTTGGTGAGCGTGATGGCTGGCGTCAGGATGGAAGCGTGAGAATCCCTGGCCCATGACGATAAGCGGAACAAAAATGCTCCGTATATCTTCAGGATAATAGGCACATCGCTGTAATACATAGCAAACCGAACACGAGTAGTATTTAAAAAGAGACGTTAAAACGCACAACAACTTTCAGATCGTACGCTACATCACTACTACAGCACCATCGGATTCGGTCTGGTACCTCCGTTCACTGACGGCTGGGTAGGAGCCTGCTAGTACGTCCTGCGTACGGCGCGGCCGGTACTACCAGGACTACCGTGGTAAATCTGCGAGGCAGATACGGGTTGCTTCGGATTCTCCCCACAAACCCGTGGCAATCAACATCCTTCCCGTCCTTTCGTCGAAATCCACGAATTTTATTTCGTGTACTTCCCACTCCTCGTCTAGGGGGCCTTCAATGAAAGCGCTAAACCCACCTGCCAACTCTTCCCTCCCCAATAAACACGTATCCATTCGGTGAGGGTCCTCACGGCCAATGTCACAGCGGAGCCCCTTCCGCCCCTTCATCGTGAATAGATCGTCGTCTCCTTTGGGGGAGAGGTAGGCTGGGGGTTCTTCGCTGATGCGGTGTTCCGTGACTACGGGATTCCTTCCAGAGGGGTCCGTGCGGAAAATGATGGTGTGTGTTCCTGACCCCCCTTGAAGGTAAAGCACAGGGTGTTGTGAGAACGTCATGCAGGCGCTTCCACAGAACCACTTGGATTTCGCTAGCCACTCCCAAATGGGGCTGGGCGTCGAGAAGCTTTCCGCAGAGCTGAGTTCGGGGATACGGTAAAGGTGGATCCCCTCCACGTCACATATCACCACAGTATTCTCAGACACCATGAAGAAGTGGGTTCCCCAAGGCTCCGGACGCTGCGCCACACGTCAGTTTTGAAGGCAATGGATAATAGGCCCAGCTTACATGATTGGCGCTAAGGGTAAAGTGTTTTATGGCCGGATCTGCACCCAGCTCAGAAACAGTGATGCCCCATCCGCGATCGTGTTCGTAAAAACACAATATGGTGTTCCCTTTCGCGTGAATGCCGTATATCTCGTAAAAACAGATTTCGTCGAGCTTCACCACTTGCTTTTGTTTGATGATGCCAGCAACGTGGTCAACGAGGAAAACTACAAGGCTAGGGCTACTTCAATCAGAGTGATGTCGAGACCCCAACGCAGAGTTGTTGTACTTCTCTTGATCCTGGTCCACGTAGGCGACGAGAGGGTGTCCAAGGTTTGTTTCCGTGAGGAGTTGACTGCAGAACGTTATGTGGGTCCCCTCAGGATCGTCTTGTTTGTATTGCGCTACGTGCCGGAGGCCCCACCCATACTTGGACCCGATTTTTATCTCTTTCAAGTCGATTTGACCATCGATGTAGAGGACCACGACGAAATTCCCGCCAGGTGTAAGGTTCGCCATCACAAATAGGATATCTGCGCGACGCGTGTCGAACCGTTGAATATTCAGGATGAGGTCGCCGTCGCAGTCGCCGTCGTCGTCGTCATCTTCGTGGATGTCAGGGGTCCGTGGTCTAAGCCAGCGCTTGTCCGATCTCAACCAGGAAATAGCCCATTCTTTGAGTTCGGCTGTCGGTGGGACAGCTCCCGCGGGGACAGGGATCTGGAGCCGCCTCACTTGGTTTAGCCATGTCTGATGCTCCCCTGATACTTCGTTTATCCTCTTGCAGGTCTGAGGCGTGGTCAATGGCGAGAAGGAATTCGCTGGGGTGGTGCTCACGACTGAGAGGTTCAGGACATCGGCAATGTCGCATTCACTGAATATCATCAATAATACATCGAAGGGGGGCATTGTGATTCAGGACAGTGAGGTCGCGGCTGGATGAGTGCCCCCGAGAGTCGAGACGAGAGCTAGTGAAGGTCGCAGCGAAGAAAATCTGGTATGAGTGCGAACGCTGTCTTGGTGAGTGTGATGACAGGGGTCAGGATGGGAAGCGTGAGAAACCCCGACCCTTGACGATAAGTGGGACAAAAATGTGCTTTGTACATCTTCAGGATAATAGACACATCGCCGCAATACATAGCAAACCGAACACGAGCGGTATCGAAAAAGACATTAAAACGCACAACAGCCTTTAAACAGGAATAAATAAACCCATCCGCCCAGCCTAATCGTCATCGTCTCCGATGATGTGCCTCGCTTCTTCCGGACCGTCAGAACTGGTTGGGACAGGCGCGTACCATTTCGGTCGTCCGTTGGCAGTGGGATGCATCTCGATTACATCGCCGTTGGGGGTGGATTTGTTGGCGGCGTTTCTCCCGGAGTTGGGGTACAGGTGGATGAGACAGAGGATGAGAGTGTACATGAAAAATGCGATGCTTCAAGGGGTACAAACAGTCAGAAAGCTTGAAGGCACGGGGCTTGAATTATCCCAGGCTGGTTCTCACCTAAACATAATAAGAATATACGTGACGTGGTCCATCCCGGTCCCGTTCACGAATCTGGTTTCTTCATCAGTCGCAGACATGAACAATAGGCCGCCTGCGATCAGGAACTAGATGGCCTGTATCAGAACACACGTCCCCTCCAACTGGTAGGGAATAGAGTCTGGCTGACTCACGAAAGGAGGGAGGTATCTGAATGCCCTCAATGGAGAAACCCCACTGCTGGTTGGCGTCCCACGAGGAGACACATCGTTGACACCTTCTCCCCAAGGACCCGGTGTCGTGTCCTTATGCGCGATGAAGCACACCTCGATGATACGGGTAATCCCTGCAGCAGCCAAGGTGTAACCAAATACCGCGTGGACCATCGTAGAGAACATCAGGGCTTGGGCGTGTCCGCCGAACGCCCATCCAGTAAGGGCGATGCTAAAATGCAGTGTAAGTTGCGTAGAAACCCGTACGCCTCACATACATTAGTGCGGGAATTACGTTTCGCTTCGTGTGAGGCCATATTAACGTGGTTCACGGGGAATAGGGGGGCATATGCGCACCTGTCCGTTGCGAGAGAGGAAGAGGCCCAGCATCCCGCCGGTCCACCCTTGACATCGGGTCGGAAATTCATTCAGCTGGACCGCGAAGGAAACGACTCACAAAGTACACCGAGGATCCTATGAAGGAGTTAGTGGCTGTGAATAAACTTGGGGGAGGTTTACTCACGTGTGCTGCATATCTTTAACCGACCAGGTGCTTCCTCTGTGCTCCGTGAACGTGTTTACTGAGGCGGAGACCTTGAGTCATCGAACCGTTGTTACCGAACTCAGCGTACCTATACCCTATACCAAGTCGTTCAGCATGCAGGAGCGGATCGTCAATACAGTATGGGCAAACCCAAATCGTGATGACCAGAGAATCGTAAAACTCTGGACTTCTGCCTTTGCGTCGCACCCATCCCTCTCCGACAAGTAGCATAATCGACATAATGATAGCATAAGCGATGAAGCCGCTCCCCTAAAAAAGACGCAACACTGTATAAGACAGAGGGGAGTTTGTACCACTGAGGTCCGTACCATGATGTAATGCGCCAGACATTGTCCCAAGTTACCTCCTCTACAATACCCCATGTACGCGATCGCTCCGAACAACATCTGAGTCCACCCGATAATTGGGTACACCCTTCCAACGATCCCATGGAGTATCACAGCGTACGGCCGTATCGACCTTTCGTGAATATGGAGTTTGAGGTAGATCCCGAGCGAGAGTTGTACAGCAATGAATCCCATCACGACGCTCGCGAACGTTGCGTGAGCCGACTCGCGAAATTTCCGACCGCCGTGCATATGTCCAAGGAAGTATCCTCCGATGGTTAGTACGAAACCCGTGCTCTGCGAAAATCCGACGTGTGTCTCAGCATGGCGTGACGTGGATAGAGTCGGGTTTCAGTGCGTACCTGTAATGGTACGTGCCATCTACTCCTCGACAAACCCAACACCATCCCAATCGGGAAGAGGAAACCCCACACGGTAGCCTGCAAGAACATATGAATCCACAAAATCGCATCCACAGGCGCATTCAAATCCTCTTCCGAAACCTCGTCGTCGTGTTCATGCGCCAGCACCGGAGTCGCAGCCAGACACAGTAATAGGATAGGGAGAGTGTACCGCAACCGGGACGTAGTCGTCCAGTTTGCCGTCATCGCGCTGCGGTTTCGTCTGCGGAGGTAGAAAACAAACACCAATTATGGGCTGGAAGTTTGAATTTGTAAGGCAGATCGGATCGGTCGGCTTCCGTTCCCGGATCAATCGCCGCCGGTCCTTGGCGACCCCCACCCGCAAGGTGGCGGTGGCTGTCTGACCTGTCAAGGCGTTAGGCAGGATGAAACCACGTTCCTCTCTTGCGGACGACCATGTCCGATTCTCAATCACCCACGGAACCTCAACCCCAGGTAGCCTATGGGATCAAATACACCCCGGCGGACACAGACCTGGGGTTTGAAGCACCCACGTGGACCGGGTTGGCAGCCTGGAACGACACCAGATTCATCCGTCTCACTTGGGTGGATATTTCGTCCGTGATTAGGTGTAAAGTCTTGACTTTGAAGCACTTCCGGGCTCTGGTTTCTAAATCCCCCAATGGTGTACCCACCACCACGCTCGCCACCGCCAGTTTGGGACTTGTTGGGCGGACATTGGCCGATGGGTTCTCCGTTGCTGGAGATTACCTGTTTGAGGTGGATCTCACCTCATTGAGGTTCCTACCGTATGTCCCTGGTCATGCGATGATCTTCGGATGGCTGAAACCGATAAATATCGGTCCTGGACATCATTTGACCGATACGCTCTGTCCACGAACGATCCTGAAGAACATCGTCGGGTGCGTCTTTTGAACATCCACACGTACTGCGGGGATACCGATACCTCTCATAGCGAGGCTCTTACCCGCGAACTAACTTTCCTGGTCGGATTCGAGCTAGAGTTCACCCTACTCATGGACCAGAAAGGAACAGAGGTTTTGGATGACCACGATTGGAGCACATCTTCCTCCCTACACTGCGGTGCGCCCGCCGAAATTCTCGATGCTATGGTCACTGCCTTGGAACGAGGGGGGATAGTCGTTCATTCGTTCCATGCAGAGGCCGGACCGGGACAATACAAGATCGTGACCGGGCCATTGCAGCCGTTACAAGCTGCAGATGCACTTTCGTTCTCTCGAGATGTCATACGCGGGACGGCGAGCGGGTACCAACGACGAGCGACGTTTGCACCTTGGATTCACGAACACCAATGTACGGCGCACCCCCTTGCAGGTTCCTTCGGGACACTTACATCCAGCCCTCGCAGATGGCAATGGGCTCCACACTCACGTCTCCGTCCACTCTACCAAGGCCTCGGAGGGAGAGTCCTCTCCTCTCGCACCTACGTTAAACCCCCTCGAAGCCATTTTCCTCCAATCACTACTCGATAATCTCGGAGGAATCTGCGCGTTCTCAATGACAACGCCTTCGTCCTATGAAAGGACGGATGAGTGCGTTCGCGGATCGACGCAGAATGTATGGGGTTCAGGGAAACACGTTTGTTGGGGAACTCACCATCGACAAGTCCCTATCCGTTTATGCGGACCCCCAGGAGCTCACAAATTCGAGTTGAGGATCGTCGACGCGGCTGCGAATCCTTATCTGCTCCTCGCGTCCGTCGTGGCCGCCGCGATTGAAGGAGTGGATAATCAAATGTCGTTGACTGCTGGCGATTCTGCGGCTCTGATGGGTCAAAACGCCAAGACTGTGTCCGTCATCCCAGATGAATTACCACACTCGTTCGGCGAAGCGTTCCGCTGCCTCGAAGAACAGGATACGATGAGCAAGTTCTTTGGGAAGGGGTTTATCCAAGCGTATCGGAGGGTTATCGAGGTTCGTAGTTCAGTGTCCGAGGCTTGATTCAGTCATTGACATGGTTGGAAAATAGGAGGTCCAGCGGTACCTCAGTCCTGGAGGCGAAAGTCGGTTTGACAAGATCGTAGACATGTATTAGAAGGTTTTCATATAACTCCGCCGTCCGGTTGAACGATGGGGGGGGGACGCATTCCAGCTCTCGGGTTGTGTAGGATGGCATCGTGCGAGATGGGATGCTCGAAAACATACCCATGTTCCCCGTGGTTCGGATCGGATGATTTCCTGAACTTCCACATCTTCAATGGACCAGCTCGGGTCAGTGACGAGGGCTGGCACGATATGAGTGTCTACCGACAGCCCGAGGGTCACCTAATCTACCTTCCCGAGATGGCCACACCGAAAAAGGCGGTTTCGGCGGCCCGGAAACATCGCGACTGCGCTCTTCTTCCATGAGCCTCGCAGCCCCCCCGACCTAGTCCGGAGATTCTCGAGTCTACGCCGACTTTTCGTCTTGGACGTGGAAACCAAACTACCGAAATGCCGAGATAATGGCATATCCTCGTTGAATATGGCTACTGAGGTTCTGAATCTCGCGAGGAAGGTGTCGAGCATCACACGAGCCAAAGCAGTTTTTGGTTCCGTCAGTGCCCTTCTCGTTATGATCAAGGTTCGCTCCCTGCTTCTCCGTGTTGCAGAGGTTCCGCCCCACGCGTGTCCAGGATTCAATGCAACCACGAGGGCTAGGTTACTCTTTTACTGACCTGCGTCGACATTTGTGCTGCCCTTGGGCAGGGGATGAAGGGAAACAGTTGAGTAACCTCAATCAGTCCGTGCCCAAGGTGGTCAAGCAGTTGAGGAAGCGAGTAGAGAAATAAAACAACTACAGTATGTTGTATAATTCGTTGAGCGTGTTCTTGACTCCAGCCTGATCGTGGAGGAAATCAAGGGTGCTTATATTTAAATAAATATAAGGTGCAAGTTTGGTAAGAAAGTTTACGGGCCCGCCATCGGAGATATATATATTTAACAGCCCCGGGGAAGTGCCACCGTAACCACCAAGAGCCTTGCTTGGGTGCGACGAACTGATTAAGATCGTTCATCTAGTGAACGACTTCACACCCGCCGCCCTCATTGGTGCGGGTGGGATCAGGAAAGGTTCTATTGCCCTGATTATCCTCCACCACGATCGCGCCAGGGAACGGTTTAGCAACGACCGTCGATTCATCTGTTGCGACGAGTTCCATCCAACACGGACCAATTTCCTCACCGTCTCTCCAAGGTCATCGGGACGGGTGTTGAGGATCCCGATGACCGACTCACTGTGGCAATTCCTACCCTCTATTGTCCAATCCATCCTCGGTCCGGAGGGGATGAATGCGCAGGAACTCTATGTGTTGTGGAGGAGCTGAGTCGATTAAAAAACACCTGGATTTGTATCACCTCCACCATCCATCCTGACTGTGAGATTCTCGATATCCAGACCCTGTCAATCTCGCTGCGCGCGACACATTCTACCACATGTAAAAGAATGGCGAATGATCTGATGTGGTTGACAACATCTTGGAACTGCCCGACTTCCATCCACTCTCCACAACGCTACTTGCTACTGTCGGGCATCTAAACAGGTGGGACGCCAGCCAATTGACCAGGGAATGGGAAAGGCGGCGAAAGGGTGTACTTCAGGGACCGGAAGTCCCGATTCTTGGCCGGACACCGGTTCATGCGCTTCTGACCGTCAGAGGGCAAGCGATTAGACACAGGCCCAGCTGTGAGCGACCAAAAACCCACTTCCACACGGCGCGAGTCGCCCATTTGAAGGAGTGTTCACGAAATTGTCTTCCAGGTCCTCGCACCGGACCAACATATCCATTTCTGCGATAAACCTGGATAAACCGATCAGAGGTGGTGTGGAATAAGAGAGGGAACTGAACTTGCGCAACTCGCACCGTCGTCTGGCTCCTCTGGAACGAAATGGCCCCACGAACCTGCCATGAGAGTCGCTGGATCATCATCCATGATCACGTGTACCGGTGTTCAGCTTGAGTTCAACCTCAAGTTGTCAACGATAGGGTGTGCAGGTGTTCAATCATGTACCTACCAGAGGTCACAAATGTGCGTCGTAGTCCGCAGATCCGGATAGAAATGATGATACGCATATATGGGATGTGCCCGGTGGGGGATTCACCGGGCGGTCCTTCGTCTGAGCGTGGATCCGCCTGACGATGTGTGGAGTGTCTGCTCCAGGTTTCGATACTTTTGCTTTTCGACAGTATCAAGTTCAACGGGAGTCCTGAGCCCCCGAGCAGTGATCTCTGTGGTTTCCGGTAAATTTTCTTGGCGGACTGTTCCAGTGCACAAGGAACAAGGACGACCGTGTCGCCCCACGGCAGTCATACTCTGCTTGTTTCTCCCACCATTGCGCTTCGTATCGTCCCGAATGTTGCGGACATGGGTGTTTCAAACACTTGCTTTTCCCGGGCCGTCGCTCGCTGTGGCGACTCATATCAATTCAGATTGGCGCTGAATCTGGCGCTGCGATAACAGCAGAACCAACAAACACGTGGTTTCCACACCTCCATCTCCCAGACGGCCATCTTCCTCCCCTCGATACCGCGTTCTGCAGTCACGAGGACCTCATGGCTACGTCCTATCCAGGCGCTCCCGGCCCGAGTACAGGTGCTGGACAACACCCTGCTCCTGGACAACCGGTAAGTAGAACCGCGCAACACCTGAGCTTGTGCTGATATAGTTGAAACAGCAACCGCAAGAACAACTGATACTCAATCAAATGAGGAGGTTGACTGTAAGGCTACTCGTTGATATGTTCGACACCAAAATTAACGAGCTATTTGGTGATGCAAGCACTCCGTTGAAGCCTCCCTGGAACTACATAGGGTATGATCCCCTTTCTATCTAACAAAGGATCCACCTGACCGGTCAGTAGGACCCACCTGTGACGAAGAGAAATGACAAGGAACAAACTGAGTTCGCAATCCAAACTACTGTGATTGATGGGACCGGTATCTTATATTTGAATTTAGCACACCTGGGGAGTACCCGCCACCACCACCGAGGGCCGTGTTTGGACGCGACGAGGTGGTTGAAGAGGTTGTTTGTCTCGTCGACAGCCTTATACCCACCGCTCTCATTGGTGCTGGGGGTATTGGAAAGACATCCATCGCTCTGGCTGTCCTCCATGATAGTCGGGTCAAGCAACGATTTGGTGAAGAGCGTCGGTTTATCCGATGTGACCAGTTCCCCGCCTCCCACACCCATTTCCTCAGTCGACTCTCCAAGGTCATTGGTGCAGGCATCGAAAACCTCGAAGATCTCACTCCCCTACGGCCGTTCCTATCTTCAAAGGAGATGCTCATCATCATCGACAACGCTGAATCCATTCTCGATCCAGAGGGAAGAAATGCTGGGGAGATCTACGCTTTAATGGAGGAGCTGAGCCAGTTTGACAACATCTGCCTTTGCATTACCTCCCGCATCTCCACCATCCCCCCTGACTGCAAGACTCTTGACATCCCAACATTGTCAATGGAGGCTGCATGCAAAACCTTCTACTGCATATACCAGCAAAGTGAACAATCAGATGCAATTGAAGACATCCTAAAACAACTTGATTTCCACCCACTTGCCATTACCTTACTTGCTACTGTGGCACACCAGAACAAGTGGGGTGTGAGCCGGTTGACAAGGGAGTGGGAGAGCCAGCGAACGAATGTGCTCCAGACAGACCACAGAAAGAGCCTTGCAGCCACAATTGAAATTTCACTTGCCTCCCCCATGTTCCAACAACTTGGCCCAGATGCCTGTGCACTTCTTGAGGTTGTTGCTTTCTTCCCTCAAGGGGTTGATGAAAACAACCTTGATTGGTTGTTCCCTACCATCTCCAACAGAAAGAATATCTTTGACAAGTTCTGTGTTCTCTCCTTGAGATACTGGAGTGATGCTGGCTTTGCCACAATGCTGGCACCACTCCGAGATTACCTTTGCCCCAAAACCCCAGGGATGTCCCCACTCCTCTGTGCCACCAAGGAGCATTACTTCCACAGGTTGTTAACTGATCCCTGTCCTCACTGTGGTCCTGAAGGAACACAATGGATTGCATCAGAGGATGTAAATGTTGAGCACATGCTTGGTATCTTCATGACCATTGATGCAAACTCAACTGATGTTTGGGATGCCTGTGTTCATTTTTTGAGTCACCTCCATTGGCACAAAAGGCGGCTTGTTATGTTGGGGTCAGCAATTGAAGGGCTTCCAGATGACCACCCCTCCAAGCTGAAGTGCTTGTTTGAGCTCTCACAATTATCTCGCTCTGCTGGGCAGGTTGTGGAGGGCAAACAGCTCCTTATCCATGTGTTGAGCCTCTATAGGGAGAAGGGGGATGACCATAAGGTTGCTCAAACCTTATGTTTTCTTGCTAATACAAATCACATCCTGCACCTCTGGGAAGAAGCAATCCTGCAGGAAAAAGAAGCATTGGAAATTTATGAATGCCTTGGTGATATGGTAGAGTAAACAAACACTTTGTAACGCCTTGCACTGTTGTTTGTTGAGGACAAACAGATTGATTCTGCAAAAGAAGCTGCATACCAAGCCATTGCTATTTCCTCAGGTAGACTTGATGACTGCCAGGACAGTGAGCATCATCATATCCTTGGCCATTTACATGAATCCAGTGGTGAGACAGAGGTAGCAATTGGCCATTTTGTTACTGGCCTGGAGGCTGCCCCATCCATTATCCTCCTTCGCTGCCTTCTGCATATACTTCTTGAAGGAGACTGGTTTGATGCAGCCCAAATCTACCTTGACAGCCTCAGGTTATTTGAGGCCAATGACCCCTACCGTCTGGATATGTTGTTGGTGAGCCAAGCTTATATTCACTATGGGCAAGGCAGGCTTGGAAGGGCAAAGTCTGAGCTTTCACACATGATCAATACATGTGAGAGAGCTGGGACTTTGGGGGACCTTCTGGATGATGCAAAAGTGTTCCTTCAGGTGCTGGAAGTGGGTACAAACAACTACAGAAGGTACCACATCCTGCATAACCAATCTCTCTTCAGGTGGACCCTGCCAATATAAGATGTGTGACCATCACCACATCATTGGGGATATATACAACTCTAGGGGCAAGACAGAACTAGCAATCAGTCACCATGAAACAGCCCTTGGGATTGCTACATCTCTTAACTTAGAGGAAGAACAGGCTTCAATTCTTCACTGCCTTGGACATCTTCTTGAAGAAGAAAGGCCAGAAGATGCCCAAGTTTACTTCAAACGCCTTGATTTGCTTATCCCTGATGTCCCATTCAATCTTGACAGTGAGGTAGCAAAATACCTTTTTGCATTTTTTGCATTTTTGTGCTTTTTCCACTAAAATATTGGGTTATGCATAGAACCTTGGTGGCTTCCCCTAGTGCACCCTTCTCCAAGTCACACCCTCAGGGTGAAAACCCAAACACCCCTTTTTCTGACCTTCTTCATTACTCTTACTACCTTCATGCCTTCCCCTTTCTTTCCAAAGGTGTTTTCTCTCATGCCAATCAATCTCCTGTACTCTGAAATTTCCCTTGTTGACTGCTCCCCCTTTATCTGTTGTATATCTCCCTGTTGTATGTTTCCCTGTTTCCTGTACCCCTCCTCTTTCACCTGAAATTTGTATATACTATCTCACAGGCTGCCTGTTACATTGGATAGCGGCTATTAACAAGGCTGACTTTGACCGCATCCCTGGAATCCCTCATAAAAACTCCAATAAAGGACCCATAACTGTGGGCGGCACCACCGGGGACAGAGAAAGGGACTGTCAGATGGAAGCGAGCAATGGATTACCTCGGCCGGTCGTTCTTCCTGCCTGAAGCGGAATGCAATAAATGATGATAAATTGGTGGTTGCGCCGGGAGGGTAGGACCAACGTGGAATCAATACGGTCAAGGGCCGGGTGTAGAATTACGTTCGGAAAGACCGAGAGTTACAACTCTGAGCCCCTCGCCAGCGCTGGATTATCGTACGTGGCACTGTCCGGTCGGCCGCGTACCACCATTAGGTTCGACGAGGTTGTCGGCACTCGCGGTCCACTTTGTGCAGTTGTTGTATACCAGCGTTATTAGACGGTTCTGAGCTGGAGCAGAGATGAAAGAAACTGATGGGGGGGTCGGCGCTCGAGTTGGGGCGGATCAGAAATATTTCGGAGCAACTCCGACGTGGCGATACACATCACGACGGTGCCGTTCGCTCGATAAGGACCTCTTCTCGGAGCACGCAGTTCTACCGTATCGTCCCGACCATGGCCACGACCAATGAACCGACCACGTACGGAGTCAAGTACTCTGTCGATAAAACCTACGTCGCACCGGATCTCTTCTATCTCAAGAAATG
>Ga0307511_10000208_pt1 | contig 59396 bp, 32 predicted proteins | sample 13_EM_MG_FD_200266 | JGI IMG/M metagenome (GOLD analysis project Ga0307511, IMG submission 200266) | Populus trichocarpa ectomycorrhiza microbial communities from riparian zone in the Pacific Northwest, United States - 13_EM | ecosystem: Host-associated > Plants > Roots > Unclassified | place... | reverse complement strand
CTCAGGCAGAGATCGACAACACCCTTCAGGATATCCAACATGCAGACAACCCCGCCCTGCTCCGGAAAAAAATGCAGTCTCTCGGTATCAGCGACTCCTCGCTTCCTAAGGGCTACCAGACCCTGATGGCTATCAAATCATTCAACCTGGGTCGTACCGTCGTTAATTACTCGGAACTCTCTGCCAGAAATATCTCCATCAACGGCGTTCAGGCGGAATACAATCCCTCGACCTATTATGCGGTTGCCTCAGGCAGCGTAGACTATCGCTTCCGCGACTTCATCACACAAGGCCCCGGCAACGCTCATCAATATCTCAATGTCTTCCGGATAGGCAAAGGACTGAAGGATGGCAACAGTATCATCCTCACCTATTTTACCGGCAAGCGGCAGTTATTCAATGCCGCGACGACGGATTCCACCAATGTGCAGGTCCCATCCTCTTCCTTAATGGGACTTACCCTCGAAGGAAATTACCATCTCAATAAAAATATCTTGCTGACCGGGGAAATAGCTAAATCCTCCAGTCCCGCTTATTCCGGCGATTCCACCAAAACAGGCGGGCCGGGAGCCGAGCTTTTTAAAATGAGCGACCATAACAACGAGGCCTGGTCCCTGAAAATGAACGCCTTTTTCCCGGCTACGCAGACAAGGATAAAGGGCGCTTACAAACACCTGGCGGTCAACTACCAGTCCTTCAGCATTTTCACCGATGGTTCTGCCCAGAGCGCCTGGAGCGCCAATATCGACCAGCTCTTCTTCCGCAAACAACTGGATATAATGTTGGGAGCGAATACCAATGATTTTACAAATCCCTTTATCAGCCAGGAATACAAGAGCACCACTGTGTTCAAAAGTATTCAGGCCACTCTCCGTAAAAGGAACTGGCCCGTCATCTCCCTGGGCTATTTCCCCAGCAGCCAGATCACAAAGCTGGGCAATAGCCAATATATAGAAAACCTTTTTTATACCCTAGTAGGAAATATGACGCATTCCTACAGTTACCATCACCTATTGATGAATACGTCGCTGGTTTATACGCAGTTTTACAACCGCTCGGCTGACTCGGGGTATACTTATTTCAATACCCGCAATCTTCTGCTAAGCCAATCGGTGTTCCTGAGCAAATTCACCCTGCAACTCAATGCATCCGGAGCGACTAATCAAGACTACCAGCTCTATACGCTGGAAGGAAAAGTACAACATACCCTGGGAAAGGCCCTGACACTGGGAGCAGGTATTAAATACAACAAACAAACAACTTACAATATCGACCAACTGGGATATTCCGGGGAAGCCACTCTGCGTATCGATCGCCTGGGGCAGCTACAATTCTCGGCTGACAAAGGATTCATTCCCGGTATGAACAAACAACTGGTGCCGGACAACACGGGACGGCTCACCTATTTTAAAACATTTTGAACACGATCCTATATGCATAAAAAAAGATTGGTATTCTATCTGTTGTTCCTGGGTATCACTGCGACGCAGGCCCAGGTCAGCATGACCCTCCAGGTGCCTCCTATGGGAGTATTGTTGAAGAACCAGCTTTGGAATATGCTGCTGGTCAACTCCGGAAATAATGGTGTCCTGATAAGAGTCAACCTCGTCCTCCTGGATGAGAAGACCAACCAGCCCGTACTGACAGCCGGCACCATCCCTTTCCTCCTGGCGAAAGGAGCCAAACAAATTCAGTCGAAAGATCTGGGCCCGATCCAGTATACTTACAGCTCGCCTGCCTTCCATGCCGACCAGGACCCTAACGGCTTCATTCCCGCCGGAGCTTACCAGGCCTGTTACACTGTGGTCAATGCGGAGAAAGGCAACCCGACGGTGGAGAATTGCATCCAGTTGAATGTAGACCCCCTCAGCCCGCCGTTACTGAATACACCGGCAGATGAAGGCAGTATATACCCCCCCTCCCCTCAATTCACCTGGCTACCCCCTACGCCACCGGGACTCTTCTCCGATCTCAGCTACCTTCTCATCCTGGTAGAAGTACTGCCCGGACAAGGGAAGGCAGACGCCATACAACAGAATATCCCGGTTTACAGTGCCGGCTTTATAAAGAACCTGTACCTGAATTATCCTTCTTCTTACCGGTCCCTGGACACCTCCCGGCTCTATGCGTGGAGGATAGTGGCCCTCAACAATGGCCAGCCGGCAGCCATGAGCGATATATGGACCTTCCGGGTCATCACTCCGCCAATACCTTCCCTGCACAAGGAAGCTGCGCCCTATCTAGATCTCAAACGAGGTCTGGATCCCTCCGTGGCATCCGGCGGTAGCTCCCTCAGGCTCACGTATGAGAATGTACCAGCCGATACGATAGTCCATTATACGATCACTAATCTGGACGATCCGGGTAATCCGATAGTGCAGCAAGGGCAATTGCCGCTGACCCGTGGCCGGAATTGGCTGAATGTACCACTGTCGAAGACGGGTGGATTTGTGCAGCAAAAAATTTACCTGTTTCAATTTACCAATAGCCGTAATGAATCTTGGACAGTGAAGTTCACCTGGTCTCCATCTTAGATGAAAAGCCTGCTTATTAGTATAACGAATAAAAGATCCCTTACCATGATATTAGTTCTAGCAACCCGGTTTAGAAAATACATAGCCTTATTCCTCTACAGTGTCTTTTATAGCCAACTAATCTTCGCGGCGCAAAGCAACCGTGTAAATGCCGGGGCTACCCCTCCGGCATTCCCGCAACATCATGCTCATACGGCAGAGATTCGCTTCACGCCGTCCCCTGCGATTCATACCGGCACAGACAGACATATGGACTCCACCGTAGTACCGGATCCCCATGCAGCACCTGTTAAGAATTTGTCCTTCACCCCGTCTTTCCAACCCGCCCGTCCGGCAAAGACATATATCGGGGGACCGAGCCAACCCGAAATGCAATCCTTCCAGTCCGTCAACAACAACAATATGGTGGACCTGTTCACAGGAGATTTCGCCTACAATATTCCCCTGCTGGACGTGGGCGGCTATCCGGTGAATATTGCCTATCACAGTGGAAGATCTATGGACGAGGACGCCAGTTGGGTCGGTCTTGGGTGGAATATCAATCCCGGCAGCATCACCCGCGATATGCGCGGTCTGCCGGATGATTTCAGCGGAGGAACGGATACGATAAAAAAGACAGGCAGTATAAAAGCCAATGCATCCTGGGGGGTGACGCTGGGCGCAAATGTAGAGCTGGCCGGGCTCCCCTTGGACGTCGGTGTCAGCGCAGGTCTCTTTCACACCACCTATACGGGCTGGGGGATCGAGACGGGACTGAATGCATCTCTCAATGCCGGCGCCAAATCCAATGGATCATTTGCCGGTCAATTGAGCCTGACCAATAATTCGCAGAACGGCATTACCATCAATCCCAGTCTCTCTTATCAGTACTCTCTAATGGGAGCATCCGACAACGAAAGCCCGGCTTTCGGTACGGGCCTCTCTACCTCTTATAATTCCAGAACAGGATTAAAGGATATACACCTAGGGTTTACTGCTACGAATAACAAAAAGATGAAAGGGCAGGAAGCCGGTATTTCCTTCGCCTGGCCTACCTATACGCCTACTATTTCCTTGCCGACCTCTAACTTTAATTATTCCTTTACCGCTAAACTGGGAGGGGAAGCTACCATAGCGCATCCCAACTGGTATATCAGCGGATATTATGCAAAGGAGTATATAGCAGCCTCAGATGTATCCCTCTCACTCCCGGCATACGGATATCTTAATTTCCAGAACAGGAACGGCAACTGGGCGGCCATGACGGATTTCAACCGGGAAAAGGAATTGCCCTACCGGGAAAAGCCTGCCATCCCTCATATCGCTGTCCCTGCCTATACCTATGATGTATTTAACATTTCAGGAGAAGGGACGGGCGGTATGTTCCGCGCCTACCGCGGGGACATTGGTTTTATTGCCGATCACCTGATCAGCAATAAGTCCCAATCAGGGGCAGCCAGTGTAGATCTGGGCGGCGGCGATGAAGTGCATGTAGGCGTCGACCTGAATGCCAATTATTCCGTCACGCAGTCCGGCCCCTGGCTTTCGGAAAATCCCCTGAGAAATACGATCGACTTTCAAAATAGCAATGGGCTCTTCGAAGCAGCCTATTTCCGCAATCCCGGTGAAAAAACCATCAATACCACCGATTTTTATAATGCCATCGGCGGAGATAACGTGGCTGTTCCTGTCCTCTCCCAGAGCGGATCCTCTATTACAACCACCCGTTACCTTACGCTCATGAACGGTCAGAAGCAGGTAGGTATCGACACCCTGACCGCTGCTACAGCGATAAAGAATACCCGGGACAAACGGGCCCAGGTGATCTCTTACCTCACCGCTTCGGAAGCATCTGTCACGGGTCTGGATAAATACATCAATCGCTATAATGTGAACGAGTTTGGCCATTACTGCGAAAATGACGCTCCGCCGGAACCCTTCGGGAAAGCCAAGGGTCTGCAGGCATCTTATTTCAACAACAAAGAATTAAGCGGGACGCCTGAATATACCCGGCTGGACACTTTCGCATTCTTTAATTGGGGAAAAGGCAGTCCTTTCTGGCATAACGATGACGGCGTTCTTGTAGCGACCGATCATCAATTCCCTACAGATAATTTCTCCGTACGCTGGACAGGCCGACTACAAGCTCCCGTATCCGGCGCTTATACATTTGGTATTCGTTCCGGCGACGGTGTACGGTTTTGGATGAACGATTCACTGGTCATCAATAACTGGACCCCTCACAATTCTGCCTGGGATACTGTCCGGCTTAATCTTGTCGCCGCCAGCCTGTATAATATACGATTGGAATATTTTGAATACAGCGGTAATGCATTTTGTCAGTTGGGATGGAGAAGGCCCGATCACGCGAATGACCCCTTTGATCCGGATCATAAAGACACCATCGGGACTCCTTATCTCTACCCGCCTGTTCTCACGGACACTGCGGCGGTCAATCCGATCCTAACCCGGGAGGACAGGGTAAATAATTTCCGAAAACCCAACCATATCTCGGAGATTGACGTACTCAACCCCGATGGCCGTAAGTATGTCTATGGTATACCCGTATACAACCTGGCGCAGAAAGAAGTGAGTTTTTCGGTTGGATCGGGTGATGGCGATAGTAAGACCGGCCTCGCTTCTTATAATTCTACACAGAACTCCACAAATAACAATAGTGGTAAAAATGGCTATTACAGCCGGGAAGAAATTCCTGCCTATGCCCACTCCTTCTTGCTGACAGGTATCCTCTCTCCGGATTATGTAGATGTCACCGGCGACGGCATCAGTGACGACGATATCGGGGATGCAGTTCGCTTTGATTATTCCAAGACCAGCGGAATGGCAAATCCTTTCGGATGGAGAGCTCCCTATGTTACCGATAGCGCTAACTATAACGAAGGATTACGAAGTTACAACCGGGATGACAAGGCCAATTATATCTATGGCACCAAAGAGCTCTGGTACCTGCATACCATTGAGTCCAAGACGATGATCGCCACCTTCAAGCTGCAGCCCCGGTCCGATCTGCTGGAGATCGATGAAAACGGGACTAAGTCTGGTACGGGAAAAGCCATGTGTCTCAAGGAGATCAACCTCTATTCCAAAGCGGACTTTATGCAGCACGATACGAACGCCATACCCATTAAGACCGTGCATTTCGAATATACCTATGAACTATGCCATGGCATCAATGCTCCTCTCCCCGGGAATGATTCAGGCAAACTGACCCTGAAAAGGATCTGGTTCACCTATAATGGGAACAATAAAGGAGTACTCAACCCCTACGTATTCAATTACCATAGCAACAACCCCCGCTACCGGGTCAATATGTCCGATAAATGGGGCACCTATAAAGATCCTTTGCAAAATCCCGGATCGACTACCACCGACCCGCTGACGAATGCAGAGTACCCTTATTCCCTGCAGGATAGTACTTTGGCTGCCACGAATGCAGGAGCCTGGAACCTGGACTCCATCCAATTGCCCTCCGGTGGCCGTATAAAAGTAAACTATGAGAGTGATGACTACGCCTATGTACAGAACAGGAGAGCTACACAGCTATTTAAAATAGCGGGCATCGGCATGACCCCAACGGGTACCTATAGTAATAAGCTCTATAATTTTTTTACAGGTGACGGCTTGTATGTGTATATAAAAGTGCCTTATGCCGTGACCACGCCCCAGGACATCTATGCCCGTTACCTGGAAGGTATCGGCAAAATATACTTCAAGTTATATGTCACCATGCCGAAGGACGATTTCGGCAGCGGATCGGAATATATCCCCTGTTTTGCAAATCCCGATACCACTTTGAAAAATTGGTACGGCCGCCTTAATGACAGTACGATCTGGGTCAAGGTAAAAGGGGTCAATCCTACCGGCGATGGCGACGGACCGCTCAGCCCGCTGGCGCAGACCGCTATCAATTTTCTTCGTCTCAACCTTCCCTCCAAAGCCTATCCCGGCTCGGAAGTCAATGACGATCTTAGTATTATAGACGGAATAAAGATCGTAGCGTCCCAGGTAACGAATATCGTAGAACTACTCAATGGGTTCACCAATACTGCCAGAGGATACGGATGGGCCAGCACCATCGACCCCAATCGTTCTTATATTCGTATGGATTGCCCCATACTAAAAAAATATGGCGGGGGCCTGCGGGTCAAAAGCATCCTGATCTATGATAACTGGAAGGCAATGAGTGGTAAGAAGGAGACTGTCTATGGTCAAACCTATGATTATACTACTACCCGGTCTGTCAATGGAGTCAACACCACCATCAGCAGCGGGGTAGCGTCCTGGGAACCTGCTGTCGGTAGCGACGAGAATCCCTTCCACCTGCCCATCGAGTATGTCGAGCAGACCTCCCTGCTAGCTCCTGCCGCATTGCAATATACGGAAGAGCCCCTGGGAGAAACATTCTATCCGGGCCCGTCTGTCGGCTACAGCCGGATAAAAGTACGGTCCATTCATACCGGCAAGACAAGGTCTGCAAATGGGTATACGGAGACAACCTTTTTTACCAGTTACGATTTTCCCACCTCCTGGGATTGGTCAACGATCGATAACAATACCAAGAAGCGGTACAAGCCTCTTCTGAACAACCTGCTGCGCATCAATTCGAAGAACTATCTCACCCTTTCCCAGGGATTCAAGGTAGAACTCAACAATATGAATGGAAAGTTGCGGACGGAAGCCAGCTATCCGGAAACAGATTCTTTGGGACCTATATCCTATGCGGAGAATTTTTACAAGGTAGATAATGCCTCGGCTGAGTTCAAGCACCTCAGCAATACGGTGACGACGATCGATCCGCAGGGAAACATTGATACCAATGCCACCATCGGCAAGGATGCGGAGCTGATGACGGATATGCGCGATCAGACTTCCAATTCCACGGGTGCCAATATTAATATCAACAGCGATGTGTTTGCGGCAGGGGTCTTTCCTGTAATAATCCCCTCCCTGCTCAACCTGTACCAGCACGAGACGAATCAGTTCCGTTCCGTGGCCATGACAAAAGTTATTCAGCGGTATGGCATCCTGGACAGCGTCGTGCATATCGATAAAGGCAGCAGGGTGTCTTCCAAGAACCTACTTTATGACGCGGAGACAGGCGATCCGCTGCTGGTAATGACCCTGAATGAATTCAATGACTCCATTTACCAGTTCACCTATCCTTCTCATTGGGCATATTCGGGTACAGGCCCCGCTTATCAGAATATAGACGCCGTGCTCAGGCACCTTACGGTGGATAAGGGAAAGATAACCAAAGGGCTGGCGCTCCCAGCGAATACTTACCTGGCTGCAGGAGACGAATTGCTGGTATACAGCAAACAGACTATCAAGACGGTGACCTGCGACAATAGTATGTACTCATCTTTCTCCGATAGCTATAAGCTATGGGTGGTCGATACGAACCTCGTTCAGGGAGGAACACCCTCTTTGTTCCTCATAGATAAGAATGGCAGCCCTTTTTCCGGCAATGACGTGACCCTGAAAGTCACCCGCTCCGGTCATCGTAACCTGGGTAGTACTGTCGGATCGGTTGCTTCTCTGGGCAATCCCCTGGTCCTGGACGGGCAAAATAAATATCACCTGGTGTTCGATACGACCACGCAGGTAGTGAGCGCGGGTGCGAATGAACTGCAACAGCTCTGGAAAGTAGCGGACAAAAGACGATCCGATATTCAAACCTCCTGCATCTACACTCCCCAGGACAGCGCCCTGGCTGCTGCGGAAGGCTGCTCCTGTCTCAAACCTTTCTTTAATTACCTGATCTCCAGTCATAACTTATTCCTGCCAAAGACACGTCACCGCACGGTAGGCAGTCTGGTCAGTGAAGCCAATGCCAATGGCGCCAATATTATCCTGGATAATTGCGACATCCTTAAAAACAATGCCGACCTCCCATTCTATTCCCTGAGCGCAGACCCTAATGGTGCTATGTATATGGCGGCCATCGGTAATGATATTGTCGATCTTCGCAGTGTTTCAGGATTGCCCATGCCCATTTATAACATGGTCAGTTCCTCCTGTGATGCGCTTGGACGGGTGATCTATAAGAATCCAGGCGCCGTCGTACCCCCGTCGGACACCGTTACCATCAATATCACGCCGGGCTTCTCGGTCAACCTTCTTTCCTCCATTGGCTCTTCCTGTCCTTCCAATGCAGATTCCCTTTTACAGGTTGACTCTGTCTCCGATCGGCTACTGGTGGAGAACAGCCTCAGTATAGATGGGAATGAACGCAATGCCGTGTCTATATTACGTTTTGACCGGCTCGACAGAAAGATTCCCGCCAATGCCGATATCCTTTCCGCTACGCTGATCCTGCAGGCAGACCAGCGGGGACATTATCCGCCGCAATGGCCCAATGCTAACTCCGTCAACCTGTCAGATTCGGTAGGATTGTCTCTGTCTGCACCGGCGGGCTGGTTTCCCTATCAACCGCTGGATACGATGCTCTACCAGGCCTATTATACTCCCTGGTTCGGAGGAATGAAGAATTCCACTCCTTTCCAGAATGATTCAGTAGATGTCTCAGGATATATTATAGGTTCTCTGGCTGGCACCTATCCTTCGGGCACCTTTGTGCTTACTCAGGGCTCCGGGGAATTGCATGCTACCCAGGGATTCGATTCGGCAATGGTGGCCATGCACGACGTTCCCCCTTATCTGACGGGCGGATATGGTAATTATTACGCTACCTATTATTCTCAACGATACCAGGACACCGCCAAATGGCCGGTGATCCGGGTGAAGTATGTTGCGCCGCAACCCCTGATAGATACATTCGGGGCCGTCCTCGAATTCAATTCATCTATCTCCTGTAATACGGTCTACGGCCGCTCCTGCTATAGTTCCATAACGGATACACTGGTAAACCCTTATCAGTATGCCATACTGGGGAACTATCGCCCTGAAAGATCCTATGTCTATTACGGGCGGCGTAAAGAATCAGATCCCATAGCGCCCGTGGATATGCGTACCGCAGGGGTGATCAGGAACTTTGCTCCTTTCTGGGTCCTGCAGTCAGGACATTGGATACCTTCCTATGACACTACCCGCTGGGTATGGAATAGCCAGACCACCCTTTTCAACCGGAAAGGATTTGAGCTGGAAAATAAAGACCCGCTCGGAAGGTACAATGCGGGGCTCTATGGCTACGGGCTTACACTACCTACAGCCGTCATACAGAACAGCCGCTACCAGGAATCCGCCTTTGAAGGATTTGAAGATTACGGGTATGTCGCCAACTCCTGCGATAGCTTATGTGCAGAAGCCCGGCAATTTGACTTCTCCTCCTACCTGGTGAATATCAGTGGCTCCATGGCGCATACCGGTTTATATAGCCTGCGGGTTCAAAAAGATAGTTCGATCAGCCTCATCGGGCTGAAAATAGCCGCTGCTCCCGATGGCAGCCCTCCTCAATTGACAGATACAGTCAACACAGACAGTTGTGGCGCTCACTTTGATGGAACAAAAGCATCTTCCAATACAGTACTACCGCCATTTACACCGCTTGCAGGAAAGAAAATGCTGGTAAGCGCCTGGGTGAAAGAAGAAAACACCTGCACCTGCCAGTCCTATTCCCGCAATCATATCCTGCTCAATTTCTCACTGAGCGGAGCAGGCAGCTCAGCCATTTCGCTAACACCTTCCGGGAATATGATCGAGGGATGGCAACGATTTGAGGCTGTTGTGAACATTCCCGGCAACGCGACCAGTATGAGCCTGACCCTGCAGGCTTCGGACTCTTCGACGACTTACTTCGACGATATCCGCATCCTGCCATTTAATGCTGAGATGAAATCCTATGTATATAACCCGGTCAACCTTCGCCTGATGGCGGAGCTGGATGAGAATAACTATGCCACTTTCTATGAATACGATGATGACGGTACCCTCGTCCGGGTAAAAAAAGAGACAGAGAGAGGTATACAGACCATTAAAGAGACACGCAGTGCCTTATTGAAAGATCAATAAAATATTTTACGATGATCCCGCAAGTGATGAAAAATTATAAAAGGCTGTTGTTTGCAGTTGTTATCCTGACAGGATGGAGTATACAACAGGTGTCCGCCCAGGATAAAGAGACAGGCGCCGGAGACAGCTTGTCGAAAATCAAGACGCTGTTAACAAGAGTACAGCAGGCTTATCATCGCACCGCCTATCTGGGCTTCCGGATAAAATACGGCTATGCCAATGAGGGCCAGCCGGATAAGAACACCGATTCCCTGACCGGAGAAGTGGAAATGGATAAGGGGCGTTGCCGCTTTGTCATTGACGGTACGGAGACGGTCCTCACGGATAAATATGCCATACAGGTCATGAACGAAGACAAAGCTATCTATCTCTCGGCAGCTCATCATGCAGGGGTATTGAATCCCGTCAGCATGCTGGACAGTGTTTTTGCACATATCGGGGGGATCCATACGGACCTGCAGGAACAGGGCCAGTCGGAAGTGCTGACTCTCCGGTTCCCTCCCGGCGGCGCCTATTCTCTTATCCGGATACTGGTGGACACACAGACAGGCTATTTCCAAAAGATCACCTATTCTCTCTACACTGCGGGGCTGGTAGGGCATGAATTAGTCGAGTCACCCGGCCATCCGGGGCCTTATCAGTCAAAGGGACAGGTCAATATTATTTTCAGCCATTATGAAAAGGGGCATTTCGACGATACCCTGTTCAGGGAAGGAAATTTTTTTACTAAGGCAGCCGGCCGGTTCGAACCGGCCGGCCGATACAAAGATTACCATATTTTTTTAGCTTCTTCTAACCTTTAATCCTGATTTATGCAAATGCTGCGGAAATATAGCAATCGATGGATACTTCTGTTCATAAGCGCATTCTTTATGTCGCTTTCCACCCGGGCAGGGAATGGGGGAGGCCAGGTAAAAGCCATCGCGGTCCTGGATGGCAGCCTGCATCAGATCAAAGTGGACTCCTCACGGACAGTGCTGGATTCAGTCTTCTTCAACCCCGCCTATACGAATAATATCGACTCCTCTTATTCGGTGCAGAATGAAGTGACCTTGATGATCAATGAGGCCTCCACGCTTTACCTGCGGAGCGCCTTCTCCGTAACGGTCAGGTTGAGGATCACCTACACTACTTCAACGGGAGCCATCGACTCCACCTTCCATGACTTCACTGTCGGGTATGATTCCGCGCATACCTACAATAGCCGGAGCAGTTTTGTATTCTCCGGGGCCCATAAGGTGACAATCACGGTCGTAAAGGACAGTAGTAACGTGACAGCCTGGGATCCGAACACCGTCCTGGTGATACAAAATCAGTTGACCACCCGTCCAAGCTTTAAATTCAATTGCAGCAATACCGTCACCAATATCACCCTCAGCCCTTCCGGCGATCCCACGGCAGATGAGCTTCCGGTTAACTGGACCACCGTATTAGGAGCAAACCAGTATGATCTGGAATGGACTTATATTGACTCCAGCGCTTTGGCAGATACCATTCAAAAGAAGTATGGCAATGATCCCCTTCACCCCGACCCGGCATTGATCTTCCGCAACAATGCCACCAGGGTGACTACTTCAGGCACCTCCTATAATATTCCCCTTATTTATGACAATACCGGGACCCTTTTTATTCGCGTTCGGCCTACACAACTGGGAAAGGCCGGAGTTGTAACGGCCGCCATCTGGAGTTCCGACGCAGCTACCTCTATCATGGGGCAATATGCTTTCAGAGGACACGAAAGACCCCTCAACTGGCAGTCCAATATCAGCTTTGCGGAAGAAGGCAAACGGAAAGTGGTGCTGCAATATTATGATGGCAGTCTCCGCAGCCGGCAGACGGTGACAAAAGACAATACGACGAATACTACTATCGTGGGAGAAACCTATTATGACTACCAGGGAAGACCGGCCATTCAGGTTATGCCTTCTCCTACGATCAGCAATATCATTAAGTATACGGCCAGTTTTAACGTCAGCATTAACGGAGAGCAGTACAGTCAGTCAAATTATGATACCCTTCGTGATAATCTGTCCTTCTGCGATATCCATGCCGACGCCATGATCGATACCTCCGGGGCCAGCCAGTACTATTCTCCCCACAATCCGGTGGTAACGGCAGGGCTCAACCAATTCATTCCCAATGCCCATAATTATCCCTTTACGGAGACGGAGTATACACCGGATAATACGGGGCGTATCAGCCGCCAGGGAGGGGTAGATTCTCTCTACCAATTGGGCAATGGTCACGAAACTAAATATTTTTACGGCACTCCGGCCCAGGATGAACTGGATGGCCTGTTCGGAACGGATGCAGGCGATGTCTCTCACTATTTTAAGAACATGGTCAGGGATGCCAACGGACAATACAGCGTCAGTTATGTAGACATGCATGGACGAACGATTGCTACGGCTCTGGCCGGCCCGGCCCCTCCCGGGGTGAGTGCATTGGCCTCCAATACCATTGCAACGACCACCGATACCCTGGCCAACGCTAACTCAGTTTTCTTCCGGGGGTTGAGCATGATCAGCCAGAAAAGCCTGCTGGTCCCCACTGCCGATACCTTCCGGTTTAATTACAACCTCACTCCGGCCATATTGAGCGAGATGAATTGCCAGCAGCAGAACATTTGTTATACCTGCCGTTATGACCTGGAGATCAGTATCTCCGACAACTGTAACAACCAGTTGCTGGGGGGTAAACCCTTTGATACTGTCCTTCACAACTTCTCTGTAGATTCCACCAACACCTGCACTCCCTCTAAGAGGGGAGTGAGCTTCAGCCTCCTTCTTCCCGAAGGAAGTTACCTGATTACTAAAAAACTGACCGTTAACAGTGATGCCTATAATTTTTACAGGGATAGCGTCTACCTGCCTAACAATACCTGTACGACGGTAGGGCAATTCATCGCCCAGCAGAAGGCCATCGCGCTGGCGGCAACTACCCAATGTGCGCCTACCTGTGCCTCGTGCCTGAGTGGCGTGGGCCAATGGCCGGTTTTTCTGACCAACTATATTGCCCAGGTGGGGCCCTCTCCGACATCCGCGGATACGACATCGGCCCAGACGGCTTACCAGAACGCGCTGGCTTCCTGTGCTTCCGCATGCCCGGACAGTCTGTCCGATGCCAATGATATTGTCAGCGCCATGTTGCAGGATATGAGCCCTCCTTATGGGCAGTACGCCGATACCACCCTGGCGGCTGGTGCGGATACCTATTCCATCTTTTATATCGCGCCGGCGGATACGTCGAGTTATCTCCCCGTATTTAAACTGCCCTCCGTGCATTATACCGATGCCAATGGCAATCCGGACAGCATATATAACGCGCAGTCGGGTATCATGGTAAATCCCAATTCCCTGACGACCAGCCAGTTTGTTCAGAACTTCCGACCTTCCTGGGCGAATGCCTTATTGCCGTATCATCCTGAGTATTGCAAGCTTCAGGCCTTACAGGCCAATCGCTCCAGTGACTTATGGAACCGGAAAATGGAGGCCGTCGACAGTTACCAGGCGGCCCTGGATTCGGGATTCCTTAATCCTACTGGTAATAGTACCATTCGCTTTCATATAGGAGTTATCGATCCTTTGTCAACGAACTCGACGGCTATAAAGAATGCGCTGGAAGCTAAATTGTTCACATACGAACCAGCAGAGGGTCTGAATAAACCCTTGAGTATGTGGTCCCTGGCTTGTGCTATGGTGAAATGCGATTCAGGAAGTACGAGTTGTATTTTGAGCTATCAGAATAATCCGGCCCCTCTCCCTGACATTGTTTTTAATCCGGATGACATGTGCCCGGGCGACCTTGACCAGGCCTGGAAAAATTTCCGGCAGTTATACCTGGGCGCCAAGCAGACTATTTTCAATCAGTTAGTACTTGCTACCGTCAACTGTACACCCGCAAACAGCCGGGTCTATACAACAGAGCCTGCAACAGAAGATATTTATACGGCCCATCACCAGCCGGAATTCAGTGATGTCACCACCAGTAACAGCCGCAATACGCCGCCAGTTTATAATAATATCACCAGCGCCAGTACGGCAGCCAATGCAAAAGATTCTGCGCAGAAATCCATCGATAGTTTTTATACGCAGAACTGTAATGCTCTTGCACAACAATGGGCGCAACAATTGTCCGTGTGTACGCTGTATAACGCAACAGACCTTAAAAACATTATCATACCGGGCCTGGTGACTTTGTGCAGGGCGGCCTGTGACAGCGCCCATCCCTTTGGCGCAAGCTCGCTTCCTACCGGCGTAACGATCACTATTAACGGTCAATCCTGCTCCAGCTTCCAGGATGTTATTAACCATTACAACCAGTCACATGGGATTACCGATGCGTTACATTGCAATGCGGACCTCATCACCTCTCCGCTGCCTTATGGCAATCAACCCATCTATAACAACAAGCCTGTATACAGCAGGCCTTCCGATTGCGAGTGCGGATTGATCAATGATCTGTATAATACCTATACGCTCGCCAAACGAACGGGGGAAACCTTTGCCGCCTATCTGCAAAGGGTGCAGCAGATCACCATGAATGAGGCAGATCTGGATCAACTGCGGGCCATGTGTGGCAATACCACTAACTCGCTGACTTGTAAATATTTGTCCAAACCGATCTACCTGCCTCCAGCTATGCAATGTTATGCCGGGCCGGCCTGTGTGCCTTGCAGGACTGTGGATTCGCTGTATACTGTTTTCAAGACGGCTTATCCTTCGGATACACCCTCTATTACCAACGATGCGGATACTGCACAAGTCCAGAAAAATATATTCTTCCAGAATTTCATGAACAACCGGCTGGGCTTTAACCGGCAGGCCTGGGAGTATCTGCAGTTCATGGATACCTGCGTCGCCCACTCAGCCGATACGGCAGTGACGAGGAGTTGTCTTCCGACGAAGATCGCCGAATTGTTCAATTCAGGTGCACAGGACCAGATGTATAATATTGTCAGCACGCCCGATGGCGGATATGTGCTGGTCGGTGTGCGACAGGTATCGGGAGCTGCCTATTCCAGCGCGTATATGATACGCTATAATAGTGCAGGTATCACACAATGGACGAAGACCTTTGTCAGTTCGGAGCATACCGACCTGTTAAAAGTTCGTCGGACTTCGGATAACGGATACGTGGCTGTGGGAACGGCATATTATAGCCCTAATTCGGATACGTCCGGCAAAGTGTTTGTCGTTCGGGTGGATGGCTCCGGGAATACGCTCTGGCAAAAGGCGCTGGGCTTTGGGAGTATACGCGGAGAACTGGCCGCTGATATTATCCAGACGAGGGATGGTGGTTATGCCATCGTGGGGGATCACGATATCACGCAAGCACACCATGGACCCGCTACAATACTGGTAATAAAACTAGACTCAACCGGAAACCTCAGTTGGGTAAAAAACTGCGGAAATAATGTCGGCAATGATGGATACGGTGTCGCCGAGAACGCCATTGGCGATACTTTATATGTCACCGGTCGTCAGAATGGTGGTGGCCATAATGTACAGGGCGTATTTATGAAAATGAAAGAGAGCGATGGCACTTTCATCAATTCATTTGTCGTCAATGATCCTGCGGAAGGATTGCAGCTTATCAATATTGAACCGTATAACGGCGGCTTTAAATTATACAACTATACCAGTGATGAGGGTGAAGGGCAAAGCAACGGGAAGATAGGTGTGCTGACCCTGTCTCCGTCCGGGACGATCTCTAATTCTACCCGGTTTGACCTGCCGCCAGGAAATTTTCCCAGTGATGCCATGACTACGGCCGCAGTACGACCTACTTTTGACGGGGGCTGGCTGATTGGAGAGACGGCTCCGGCCAGTACGCATATCTATTGGGTAAAGATGGATGCGTCTGGTACTAAGTCCTGGTCAATAATGACGAATCTGTCAGGTACACAGACCATAGGTAGTCTTATACAAAATCCGGACAGCAGCTACACTGCCCTGGGTACGGACAGTGGCGTTGCGATGTTGTTGAATTTATCTTCTTCCGGGTCCGCCGGTTGTAAAGATAATGCCGCCAATGTGACGATAAGTAGTCCTACATTAACGGTGAATACAGTCACACAACCTTTTTCGCCAATATCCTTTACCAATTTCGGGGCGCCGTCCGCAGAAACATCCGTACATGTGGACACTTCGTTCATCACCTGCCCTGGCAGTACTAATTGTTATGTCATCTATAACCCGCCTTTTCTCTGTGGCAAGTCAGCTCCGATCCTGCCCCCGGTAGCCATCGACTCGATTACCACCTGTTCTGATAGCACTTACTTTGCTGTCAGCAAGGGCACTGAATTATCCAAATGGTATTCCGATTCCCTCACCGGGGATTTTGAGCAGCGGTATAACAATACCTGTCTGCAGGCTTATAAATATGAAAGGTTTACTGTCACACACAAGCAAAACGAATACCATTACACTCTGTATTATTACGACCAGGCAGGCAATCTGTTAAAGACCGTTCCGCCGGCCGGTGTTCAGCAACATACAGACACCACCTGGCTCAAACAGGTCAAGGTTGCGCGCGCAGCCAAACAGGCGATGATCCCGGCCCATACCCTGGTGACAAATTACCGGTATAATACGCTCAACCAGGTGGTATCTCAAAACTCCCCGGACGGTAAAACGAGCTATTTCTGGTATGACCGCCTTGGCAGACTGGCCCTCTCGCAGAACGCCCGGCAGCAACCGAATAATCAGTACAGCTATACCCAGTATGACTCTATCGGACGTATTATACAGGTGGGGCAGTTAGTGAGCGCCACGGCTATTGCGGATTCGATCAGCCGGGTGGATTCCACATTGCAATTATGGGAGAATAATGCGGCTGGTACGGCCGACCAGATAACGGTGACAGCTTATGATACGGCTTATGCCCTTATGTCCGATGAATTGGCGCCATCTAATCTACGCAACCGGGTATCAGGGACGCTGCTGTACAATACGGCTACGGACCTGGCTAATGGCAATCTAAATGCCGCCGCCGCCAGCTACTACAGCTATGATATTTTGGGAAATGTGGATACCCTGATACAGGATTATGGGAATCAGAACCAGCCAGATATCCGGAATCCCATGAACACCACTGGCAATCGTTACAAGAAGCTGGTCTATGACTTCGACCTAGTGAGTGGAAAGGTCAACCAGGTAGCTTACCAGCATGGTAATGCCGATGCCTTCTATCATACTTATCTGTATGACGCGGAGAACCGGATCACCAATGTGCAGAGCAGTATGGATAGTGTCAACTGGGATAATGATGCCTTTTATAGTTATTACGCGCATGGCCCGCTGGCAAGGACGATACTCGGAGAACAGCAGGTGCAGGGCATCAACTATGCCTATACCCTGCAGGGCTGGTTGAAGGCGATCAACCCTACGCCTTTTACGGGAGGTAGCTATACCCTACGACCGGACAGTGTTGGCAATGTAGTAGCAACCAGCGCCTACAATCTCCTGCTGAACTATCATAATGGTGATTATGCCCCTATCAGTGGAGTGGCCGGACCGGATAGTGCTGTCAATACCACCCTGGGTTCTACAGATTACCGTCCCTTGTTCAATGGCAATATCAGCAGCATGGGGGCAAACATACGGACGTTGAGCAATCCATTGTTATACAATTACCAGTACGACCAGTTAAACCGTCTGGTGCATATGGATGCCTGGAACCGAACCGGAACGACCTGGAGCGGGATTACAAAAGTGCCAGACTTCCAGGAGAGCATTGCCTATGATCCGAATGGGAATATTCAGCAATACAAGCGGAATGGGAACAATACGTTTGCCGGCAAGCCGATCGGCATGGATAGTCTTAACTATGCTTATACAGCAGGTACAAATAAATTGGATCATATTACCGACTCGGTACCTTCCGGGAACTATACAACGGACATCGATGGGCAGTCTTCAGGCAACTATCAATATGATTCTATCGGAGAGTTGATCTCGGATGCAGCGTCGGGTATCTCCAATATCACCTGGACAGTGTATGGCAAGATCGACAGCATTACGAAGAACGGTGATACGACGATCAAATTCTCCTATGATCCGGGAGGCAACCGGATCAGCAAATCCGTCACGCATGCGGGCCAGACGGAGACGACCTGGTATGTAAGGGATGCGCAAGGCAATGTGATGAGCGTATATACAGCTGGCGACCCCGCAGTGCATGGTACACACGTGACCCAGACGGAGTTACATATATATGGCAGTAGCCGGTTGGGTATCCTGAAAATGAATACGGATGTGGAAATGGCAGCTCCCAATATAAGGGATTCCATACCCTTGCTGGGGTCGGGAGATAGCCTTATATTTACGAGGGGAAACAAGCTCTTTGAACTGACCAATCACCTGGGTAATGTGCTGGCTACGATCAGCGACAAACGTTATGGGGTATCGGGCAATGACAGTACGGTGAATTATTTTATACCGGAGGTCGTGAGCTCGAATGATTACTATCCTTTTGGTATGTTACAGCCTGGTCGATCTTATGCAGAAACTGGGGCGGGGTATCGTTATGGGTTTAATGGAAAGGAGAATGATAATGAGGTGAAGGGGGTGGGGGATCAGGTAGATTATGGGATGAGGGTGTATGATCCGCGTGTGGGGAGATTTTTAAGTCTGGATCCTCTACAATCCAAATACCCATGGTATTCGCCCTATCATTTTGCGGGAAACAAACCAATCTGGGCTGTTGATTTAGATGGAAGAGAAGATTATAAGTTCAATTTGGTTCCAGATAAGAACAGTAAGGGAGAAGCTACACTTAGGATTGAATATGTGGGAAGGGATGAAGAAAGCTGGTTTGATAAAAAAGCAAGGCAATTTACAGGTACACCAGACACATATCGGCTTTTTTACAACGGAGAGCAAGTAGGAGTGTTTTATTCAGAGCAAGACATGAATCAAATTGCTCATGGAAAGACAGTAGCTCAATTAGCAAAGTTGGAGGATGACAGGTTTCTAAGAGGGGCAGCTGCCATGGCTGTTTTACATGCTCATTCTGCTTTAAAAGCTTCTTCGTTTAATACTGCAAGAGCGGCAGAAGGTGCAGCAGCGGCTGAAGAAGAAGCTGGAGCCGCAAAGTCAGCCGCTACCGAAACAGAAGCAGCTAAAGCAGCTGCAGAGGAAAATACAGCAACACAGGCAACACCAGTTCAACAAGCGCAGGCCAGAGCCGGCGGTGGAATTAAAGTGAAGTTTCAGGGGGCCGGGGGTATGTTTGGAGGGAACCAATGGTTAAATAAAGGTATTCATGCAAATGTGGAAGGAGTTGGGCAGAATGTAGAAATAGGATTTAAACTAAATGAGGCGGGTAATGATATTGATGTAAGTATTGTAAACTACAAGGGAAGCTTAACGCTAAAAGAAAGACAAACTGTATTACAGTCTGGGCAGCGTTTTTTACAGGATAAAGGAAATTTGCAAAAATTAAAGGGGTGGTTTCAAGCAGCAAAAGGAAATGGAAGTGTTCCAACGACGGATCATTCTAATATTGATAAGGCAATTAATGTTATAGATAAAAAACTTGAATAGAGATGAATGTATTTATTGATAACTTTATTAGTTCATCAAGCTTTATGCAATTTGAAATTGGCAAAAAGTTAAATCTAGATTCTTATATTGAGGGTACAGACTATAACCCAATAGAATTGGGTAAAAATGGAATAGGGTATTATTTTTTTGATAGTGAGATCGATTTAGAGGTGTATGAAAAAAATGGATTGATTTCTTCATTTGATATTTTATTGCGAAACCAAGAAAACATACTATTTATTGGGCAGGAAAATTCACTTAATTTTAGACTTAATAATTGTAAGCTTGATGAATTAATATTTTATTTGAATAGTACGGGTGTGCAATGGAATTTTTATAAAATTGTTTCGGATAAAAGTATAGCGATTGTCTATTATGCAAAACTACAGTTTACTCTTTATTTTGACTTTTATCCTGATGTAACACCTGCACTTTCCCTTATAACTTTAAGTGAGTAGCGTATCAAAATAGCAGTTTTTAAGAACCATAGGATTTACAAACCTTACAGAGGGCCTCTTTGCAGGCCCTCTATTATTTTAGGGAGCTCAAAAACCTTCTTTTAGTCTTGCATGTTTTAAATAAACGTAAGAATCATGATGATTTAACAATAAGTGAAATTGAATAATTATTATAAAAGGTAACAGGCACGGATAGTGCTAACTGAGATAATGACACTGCCCGGCGGCCTATATGTCGTAAAGGTAGTTACTACCACAGGAACACGATTGACCACAAACCATCCCCCTCACTCCTTCATCCAGTCCTTCCGGATCGCCAACTGCAACACATCCGGATTCGATATCGGTTTCAGATGGAAATTCCCACTAACATGCTCATTACGGGGAGGATTCACCACCAGCTCCAATCCGGCATAGCCAAGGTATTTCGCATAATCGATCTCTTTCACAGTAGATGCATATTCAAAAATCTCAGGTAAAGCCGTCCCGGCTACCTTTTCACAGATCTCCCGGAATTCATCGTCAGTAAACCCTCTTTTTTTCTCCCGGTAATATTGCTGATACAACGCCCGCATCACATCGTCAAGAGATCGCTGGTTATTGGTTGCATGACGAATGGCAAAATCCAGGAGCATCCCCACGACAGGCCCCTTTTCATAATAAGAGATCGTCCTGTCCACCGAATCTCCCTTCCGGCCAAAAGGACCGTCTGACCAGGTCTCATAACTCGCCTGGGTCAACGATTGAAAAAGGCGTCCCGGCTTGTTCTCATACGCCGCCATATCTGATTCCAGATCGTGCAGCAAGGCATCCCCGCTCATCAACCCGGCACGACGAAGGATCAGGTATTCATAATAGACGGTCAATCCTTCGGATACCCATAGCATATTCGTCCGGTTCTCCCGCTCATAATCGAAGGGCCCCAATGCAACAGGACGGATACGCTTCACATTATAATGATGAAAATACTCATGGGCGATAAAGCTAAGGACACGTTGCCGGCCATCCGGCGTTCGAAGGTCCTCTCCGGAGAAGGAGATCGTCGTTGAGTTCAGATGCTCGATCCCTCCACGGCCGGGGCCGATAGCCAGGAAAGTATAATGCTTATAGGGAATATCGCCGATGATAGCAATGCCCGTCTCCACCACTTTATTCAGGTCTTCCATAAAAGCAACACGGTCGAACTCACCCAACCGGTACCCGACAAAATCATGAGGTATACCTTGTATCGTAAAAGGAGGCAGCGCTTCCAGGTTGCCCACCAGGATCGGGCAATCATAGAGGATGTCGAAATCCGGAGCCCTGAACATATGTCCCTCTTCCCCAACTACCTCCAGGCCCGTCGCCACCTTGTTCCATTTCAGCCAGGGCCGCACGGCTACTGTCACCGGGTGATGAAGATAGCCATCGGCATAGAGAAAGACGCTGGCCGGCGTTATATATCCTCTGGTGGTGTCCAACCAGCTCTGGGCTACAAATTGCGTGTTAGCTTTTATATCATACTGAACGACCACCGACGACGACGCCCCGCGTTGCACCTCCCAGGTATTTTGAGCGGTCCTCTCCCAGCGCAGCTCCCGGCCCCGGTCATCCGAAGCCCGGAAGTGCTCCAGGTTCTTCGCATAATCCAGCACCTGGTAATAACCGGGCGTCCAGACGGGCATCTTAAAGTCTACTACCTGTTTTTTTATACCGGAACAACGAAAGACCACATGAAAATAATGCGCTTCCGGATGCTCCATCGACAAGGTAAACGCCATGCTCCCTTCCCGCTCCCTGTCAGCCTTCTGAGGCATATCCGTCTTCTGCCCATCCACCCTGCTGAAAGCAAAACAGGCCAACAAGAGTAATATCGGGAGGACATTCGCCGGATTCCGGAATAAGAGACGCCTGGGGATCCGCCTGCCGGATGTAGTGTTTGGTTTTCGAATTAGCATCTACCAAAATAGCCCTTTACCGACTCGAAACCTTTACCGATTTTAGCCCTTTGTGTCAGCATTTTAGCCCGCTCCTGCAGTCTGTAACGCCTGATCCCAATCCTTCCACACCGGTTCATACCCCTGCGACCGGATCATCCCGGCAATAACAGCCGGGCTGCGCTCATCATGGACCTCGAACTGCTCCAGGGATTCCGGATCTGCCGCATAGCCGCCGGGATTGGTCCGGGAGCCGGCGCTAAGCGCAGTGACCCCAAGCCGGACCGCATGGTCCCGGAATAGAGGACTTTCCCGCGTAGAGAGAGATAATTCCACCTCTTCGTCGAAAAGACGGTAAGCGCATATCAGTTGGATCAACTCCCGGTCAGTCATCTCCACCTTCGGCGTCAGCCCACCTGAAAAAGGCCGCAGTCGGGGAAAAGAGAGGGAATACCGGGTCTTCCAGTAAGTCTTCTCCAGGTAACGCAAATGCAGGGCCGTGAACCAACTGTCCGTTCGCCAGTCTTCCAGCCCGATCAACACCCCCAATCCCATTTTATGGATACCGGCCTTTCCCAGCCGGTCAGGCGTATCCAGGCGGTAACCAAAATTCGATTTCTTTCCCTTCGGATGGTGTAGCTTATAATCCTCCCGATGGTAGGTCTCCTGGTATACCAGCACCGTGTTGAGCCCATGCTGTATCAATAATTCATAGTCACTTTGATCCAACGGCTGCACTTCCATGGAAATATGAGCGAAATGAGGCCGCACCACCTGCAGGGCTTTTATAAAATAATCTGTTCCCACCGTTTGATTAGCCTCCCCGCTTACCAGCAAAACATGCTCATAACCCATTTGCCGGATAGCAGCTACTTCCGTCAACAGTTCCCCCGCATTCAGGGTCTTGCGCCGGATCTTATTCTCATAGCTGAATCCACAGTAAGTACAGATATTCTGGCATTCATTGGAAAGGTATAGGGGAATATAGAGCTGGATCACTTTGCCAAAACGCTGCTGCGTGAGCTGATGGCTCAACTGCGCCATCTCTTCCAGGTAAGGCGCCGCAGCAGGAGAGATCAGGGCCATAAAATCCTCCAGCCCGCGCCGCTCACGGGCTAATGCTCTCTTCACGTCCGCAGCCGTCTTACTATAAATATCCCGCTTCACAGCCGACCAATCATAACGGTCGAATATTTCTGAGAACATAATAATTCTTTTAAAAGTATTTACAATACACGCACCGGTATATCCCAAACAGACCACATTCCACCACAATGCACCACCGTCTGACGCAACCCTCAATCCAAAAATGCCGTCAGAGGGCTGCTGGCCACCGCATGCGGAGATTCCACGGCCAGCCTGGCCTCATAAGCCAGCCTGCCACTCTCCACAGCCAGTTTAAAGGCGCGGCCCATCTGCACAGGATGCGCGCTGGCGGCAATGGCGGTATTCACCAGGACGGCATCGGCTCCCATCTCCAGGGCCTTAGCCGCATCGGAAGGGGCGCCAATACCTGCATCCACCACTACCGGCACATTGCTCTGGGCGATGATGATCTCCAAAAAATCGAAGGTCCTCAGCCCTTTATTGCTCCCAATGGGAGCACCCAGGGGCATCACGGCCGCAACGCCCACCTCCTCCAGTCGCTTGCACAGGACAGGATCGGCATGAATATAGGGCAGCACAACAAATCCCTTTTTTACCAGTTCAGCCGCTGCCAGTAAAGTCTCTACCGGATCCGGTAATAGCCACCGGGGGTCGGGATGTATTTCCAGCTTCAGCCAGTTCGTCCCCAGGGCCTCACGGGCCAGCTCAGCCGCAAATACAGCTTCTTTCGCATTCCGCACCCCGGAAGTATTCGGCAGCAGGTGAATATGCGAATGGCGCAGGTGAAGCAGCAGATCGCTCTGGTCCCCCGCCCCGGATCTGCCCGGGAGCCCCGAAGACCCCGCAAGACCCGAAGCCCCCGCAAGCGCCTTTCCCCTGCCCGGTAATTCAACACGTTTGAGCGCAACAGTCACCAGTTCGGAACCACTGGCCAGGATAGCCTCCTCCATGACAACGGAAGACCCGAACTTACCGGTCCCCGTAAATAGCCTGGAATGAAATGTCTTGTCGGCAATTGTCAGCATAACGAATTATTTATAGTATTTCGATCTCATTCATTTAAAATACGCCCATTTAAAGTACTCCGGAACTCCGGATCTTTTGTATTTCTTCCTTCAACAAGCGTACGGTAGCCATCCTGTCCATTGCATGCACCAGCAGCCCCGAAAAGGCAATCCCCTGTATCCCGGTATGCATCAGGAAAGCAACATCGCGTTCCCCGATCCCCCCGATCGCTATTACAGGAATGTCTATCTGCTCCTGGCGGCACTCGTCCATGATCCGCCGATAACCTTCCAGCCCCAGTATAGGACTCAGGTTCTTTTTAGTGGTGGTATACCGGTAAGGACCCAGCCCGACATAGTCCGCTCCTGCATAATAGTGCCCGCGGATATCCTCCACCGTGTTAGCCGTAGCCCCGATAATAAAGTCATCTCCCAGCAGACGCCGCGCTTCTCCCGGCGCCATGTCCTGCTTGCCCAGATGCACTCCGTGAGCCTTTATCTCAGCCGCTACATCCACCCGATCGTTGATGATCAAAACACAGTCCCACTCATCGCATATTTTTTTGGCCGCCCTGGCAATCTCCAGGAATTGATCCGGATCCGCCTGCTTCATACGCAACTGGACCCATCGGATCCCCGCTTCGCAGGCAGCCTCCACCTGTTGCAGAGGAGGAAGGGGTCCCTCATCCATCGTAATGAAATACAGGCTTCCACAGGATCTCCAGGCGGCCGATCTTATATGACTTGATTTTCTAAGGGGCGATGCCATCCTAATAAAGTTTTATTGCTCGTTAAAAATTGCCCGATATATTGTTTGGACCTGCCGGCAGCAATGGGCAACGGATAGCCCAGGGAAAGGTTGGCGGCCAGCGAAGAGGCCAGTACACATCCCGATCCATGTTTGGGAAAGACAGCACCCGCAGCCGGTTCCAATACCTGCACTTCTCCGTTACTCCACAGATAATCCCTTCCCGGATGTTCTGGATTATGCCCTCCCTTCAGGTATAAATTACAAACACCCGATAACGATAATGACCGGCAACAGTCCAGTACCTCCTGTCCCGGGTAGAGCCATCCGATCTCTTCCCAGTTAGGTGTAAGCAGATAGGTCTGACAGGCAACGGATTCAAATCCCTTCCTGTCTATCCCTTCCCAGAAATCCCTGCCGCTGCTGGCCCGGATGACAGGATCCAGCACTATTTTAATGGCCGGGTTATGCTGCCGGAGATGGCGCAGGATAGAGCCGATCATAGCCACAGAACGGCCAATGCCGATCTTTGCCCAATCAAACCGGGCTGACTGATAACATAGATCGATCTGCTCGAAGATCTCTTTCTCCGTACACCATTTCACGCTGGTGATGGTCCTTTCATTTTGAAAAGTGAGGCCGGTACATACCGCATACCCATACACGCCATGAGCTTCCAGCGTCTTAATATCTGCCAGAACACCTGCCCCTCCGCTCTGATCATACCCGGCGATGACTAAGACATTGGGCCGACCGGAGTTTCCGGCCGGCCGGTCTGTTTCCGGAAAGACGCGCATTCTCTCTAATGGTCCCGTCATAACCCATTCTCCTTTATGATTTTTTTCAATTGTTCATATCGTTTCACCGCCACTCCGGGCTCCTCCCATATCCATCCCAGGACAGCGGCGCCATCCCATCCCTCCCTGACCAGCCCGCCGATCGTATCCTTATCAACCCCACCCAGCCCGATCACCTTACAAGGGTAAGGACCAGTCGGCCGCTGCAAAAGATCAGGGTTAGCCGGATAGCCGGGTTTGGAAATACTATTAAATACAGGGCTCATAAAAACATAAGCAAGTCCCACCCCTTCGATCCCCTTCAGCTCATCCCAGGAATGAAGAGAGGCGGAAAAGACCAGTGGATCACCGGCAGCCTGCCCCATCAACGTTCTTCCCTCCGGTGTGCCAACAGATCTTCCTTGCCCGGCATCTTTATGGCCTCCTACCCCCAGCTCTCCTAACGGACAGTGGACCTGCGGAATGCAATACCGGGCAGCAAGGCTCCACAACTTCCGGCTGCCATGCAGCACCAGCCGCGAATGCCATCGGGGAGCTATCTGCCGCAGCAATCCTTCCATTTCCGCTGCCCCCGCTCCGGGCTTGCGCAGATGGAGCTTCTCCAGCCCCGCCGCCAGCAATCCTTCCAGCCATACCGCTTCTCCCGGAAAGAAGACAGGGAGCGTGATGACTGCCAACAGGAAGGGATCATTCCCCCGACCAATGCCCCCTTGGCCGGAGAACGGAAGTTGCCCTTCCATCACAGATAGATTTCTGAACCGGCCTCCTTAAAAGCGGAAGCTTTTTCTTTCATCCCTTCTTCCAGGGCCAGTTCCTCTTCCACTCCTTTCTCTGCCGCAAATCTCCGCACTTCCTGCGTGATCTTCATCGAGCAGAAATGAGGACCGCACATAGAACAGAAATGAGCGATTTTGGCGCCCTCCGCAGGCAAGGTCTCATCATGGAAAGAACGGGCCGTATCCGGGTCCAAAGAAAGATTGAACTGGTCCTGCCACCGGAACTCAAACCGGGCCTTACTGAGGGCATTGTCCCTGTATTGCGCACCGGGATGCCCCTTCGCCAGATCCGCCGCATGAGCGGCAATCTTATAGGTGATCACCCCATCTTTTACATCTTTTTTATTGGGCAGCCCCAGGTGCTCCTTGGGGGTGACATAACACAGCATGGCCGTACCATACCAGCCGATCATCGCGGCCCCGATAGCAGATGTGATATGATCATAACCCGGAGCAATATCCGTAGTCAAAGGTCCCAGCGTATAGAAAGGAGCTTCCTGGCATTCCTTCAATTGCTTATCCATATTTTCTTTGATCAGGTGCATAGGAACATGCCCCGGCCCTTCGATGATGGTCTGGCAATCATGCCGCCACGCGATCTTTGTCAGTTCACCCAGGGTCTCCAGCTCCGCAAACTGCGCCGCATCATTGGCATCTGCGATGGAGCCGGGGCGCAATCCATCCCCCAGGGAAAAAGACACATCATAGGCTTTCATGATGGCACAGATCTCTTCGAAATGGGTGTACAGGAAGCTTTCCTTGTGATGGGCCAGGCACCATTTCGCCATGATAGAGCCGCCACGGGATACAATCCCCGTCACCCTTGACGCCGTCAGGCGAATATACCGCAGGAGAACGCCTGCATGAATGGTAAAATAGTCCACCCCTTGTTCCGCCTGTTCGATCAGCGTATCCCGGAAGATCTCCCAGGTGAGCTCCTCCGCCTTGCCTCCCACTTTCTCCAGTGCCTGGTAAATGGGCACCGTTCCCACGGGAACAGGGCTGTTCCGCAATATCCATTCCCTCGTCTCATGAATATTTTTTCCCGTCGACAGATCCATGATCGTGTCCGCGCCCCAGCGGCAGGCCCATACCGCTTTTTCTACTTCTTCTTCTATGCTGGAGCTGATGGCGGAGTTACCGATATTGGCGTTGATCTTGACCAGGAAATTACGGCCGATGATCATCGGCTCGGATTCAGGGTGATTGATATTGGAAGGGATCACCGCTCTTCCCATGGCTACCTCTTCACGGACAAATTCGGGGGTTATAATACGGGACGGCGTATGGGCGCCAAAACTATTCCCGGGATGCTGATGGGTCGCCCCCGCCCCGCCCGTATGTTCCTGTATCCGCTGGTTTTCCCGGATGGCTATATATTCCATTTCGGGAGTAATGATTCCCTTACGGGCATAATGCAATTGTGTGACGTTGGCGCCGGGAACGGCCCTCCGGGGAGCCTGTATATGCCCGAACCGAAGAGCAGTAAGAGCGTCATCTTCCTGCCTCTTCCTGCCGTAGGCAGAACTGACGGAAGACAATTGCTCCGTGTCGCCTCTATCTATCACCCATTTTTCCCGGATACGGGGTAGCCCCCCCCGCACATCGATGGAGAAGGAAGGATCAGTGTAAGGACCGCTGGTATCATATACGGTCACCGGCGCGTTGGGAGTCACCGTATTGTTGAACTGGTCTCTGGTATCTTCCAGGTGGATCTCACGCATCGCAACCCGGATATCATGCAATTCGCCTTTTACAAATATTTTACGCGAAGCAGGAAAAGGTTCCCGGCTGATCACATGCTGCCCAGGGATAACATCTTTCTTCATATGTATAGAATTTTGTTTTTTTATTGCCCTTCTCCTTAAGGAGAAGGGTTGGGCCCCCTTATCCCCCCTGTGTGGCGCGGATAACGAATATCTTATCCTGCGCCTTCAGCAGGTACTTTTCCCATTCGCCTTTGGGAATGACATTCTCATTAACGGCAATGGCTATCCCATCCGGCTGTCGGATCTGTAATAAGGGAAGAACATCGGCCAGTGTGCCGGAGTCGGGGAATTGAAAATTTTCCTGATTAATAGACACCTCTACCATGACTTGTGGATTAACGGTTGACCAGGATACTATCCTGTGAACCTGGAGGCGCTGTATAACATACAGATGATATAAGAGAGAGTCTCTTTTCCCTTCGCCGGTACTAACCGGATCAGGTTCTGAGGGTATTATCTCAGCCCGTATGAACGAGCACCCCTAAAGTTCCCGCTAAAGGTAGGGAATAATATTTAAAACCAATATTTGCGTTATTTTTTTCGGCACGTCATTTATTGACGGGTCAGCCGGATCAATGCAACGCCATGGGCGGGAATCTTTTGCGAGTATAACTTCTTAAATAGTCCCCTGTCCTGTTTCTCCCATAAATCCCTGACAGCCACCTTCCCCTTCCAACCGAGCGTTGAAAGATCAATCGCCACTTCCTGCGCCGTCTCACCGATATTAAAAAGTCCCGCATACCATCCTCCGCCATCCCCCATCTTCGACACCCACACCATGCGACCGTCTTTTTTATATAATTGCCGCGGACCTTCCCCACGCTGATTTACGTTCAGCACTTCGTCATTGGAGAACAATCTCTTTTCCAGCTCCCTGTTATCCGGAAGATTGCCTCCCAGCATCAGCGGCGAACGATAGAGGCACCAGAAGCTCATATGCGTCATTAATTCATCCTCCGTAAAACGGCTGTAACGCTCCGGCCCCACCGGACCTCTTTTAGAGATCTTCCCGATCTGGATCATATCGCAATCAGGCCAATGGCCGGGACCGCCTATCCCTTCCCAGCTTTTAGCATAATCGAACATCTTCAGCAACTCCTTCCAGTTGTCCCAGAAATCATCGGCCATACGCCACATATTCGCATATTGCTGAACGTGTGTAGAATCCCGGAGAGGGGTCTCTCCCGGTGAAAGGCTTAATACAATGGGTCTTCCGCAATGATCGATAGCTTTGTGATATCCTTCGATCTCAGCGGTGCTGTACGGACGGGCAATATCGTCCACTTTTATAAAATCCACATCCCAGGTGGCATACAGGCTGAGAAGGGAATTCAGGTATTCCTGCGCGCCGGGTTTGCGCATATCCAATCCATACATATGGTTCATCCAGGGGCAGGTGGAATTCGTATCCGCGATCTGGTCAGCCGTTATTCCCTTCGTGCCCTGAACTGGACTCCGTGCCCAAACGGCCTGGCGGGGAATTCCTCTCATAACATGAATGCCGAATTTTAATCCCAGGGAATGAACATAATCCGATAGAGGCCTGAACCCCTTACCGCCAAAGGCTGAAGGAAATTTATCCGTATTCGGCTGAAGCCTGCCCCATTCATCCATGGCCAGCCAGGGAATATAAGAGCCATCGTCCAATCTCTTCTGAAAAGGATTGCCGATCAGGCTGCCCGGAGGATTGTCGTAAGACCATAAGAAATCGACTATGATGTATTGCCAGCCATATTGCTTCAGGTTTTGCGCCATATAATCCGCGTTGGCCTTTATCTCATCTTCGTGAACGGCCGAACCATAGCTATTATAACTGTTCCAGCCCATCGGGGGCCGGGCCGCCGGAGAAGTGGCCGCCGGATTAGCGACCTCCTGTGCGGATAGACTTTTGACAAGCAACATCCCCGCCAGCAGAAACTGAACAATTCTCATACAAACGATATTTTTATTCAGGAGAGACTACTATTTTAATTCGAGTACCACTACTGACTGCGCAGGCAGCTCCACCACCAGTTCATTCCCCTCTTTCCTTGCACCGGAGAAAGAGGCAGGCTTCACCTTTGCCGGCTGATCGAAACTATTGACATCCGTAAATTTTGCGGAAGTGAGGATCTGGCCCTGGATAGTTTTATAGGAAATTCCGGGCAGACTGGCACGAACCGTTATTTTTTTCGAAGGGTCGATATTTACCAGGGAAATATGCACAGTCCCGGCAGAATCGCGGGAGGCAGAGGCATTGACCGCCGGTATCTTCTTCCCGTCATAGGTATAATCCGGGCTATTGAATTGCAGGGACAGCGAGCGGGCATCCTGGTGGACTTTATACAAGTCAAATACATGATAAGTCGGAGTGAGCAGCATCTTGTCCTTATCCGTCAGGATCAATGCCTGCAATACATTGACCGTCTGCGCCAGGTTGGCCATTTTTATCCGGTCCGCATGATTATTGAATATATTCAGACTGGTGGCGGCGATCAGGGCATCCCGCAGGCTGTTCTGCTGGTAAAGGAAAGCAGGGTTCGTACCGGGTTCGGCATCCGTCCATATCCCCCATTCATCCACGACAAGGGATACCTTCTTTCCCGGATCATATTTATCCATGATCGCACTATGCTTCCTGATGAGCTCCTCTATCCTCAGGCATGAAGTCATCCCTTTGAAATAGGCATCTTCCCCGAACTGCGTGGCAGACCCTTTATGATGCCAATCCCCTACCAATGTATAATAGTGCATGGAAATGCCCCAGGTATTCCCTAACGAAATATTTTTCATGACCACATCTGTCCAGTTATAGTCATCACTGTTAGCGCCACTGGCTATCAGCTTTAAAGGAGCGCCGGGATAGTTCTTGCAGAACTCCGCATACCTCCTGTATTGACCCGCATAAAATTCAGGCGTCATGCTGCCCCCGCAACCCCAACTCTCATTTCCTACCCCCCAGAAAGAGACATTCCAGGGCAGCTCCCGCCCATTCTGCCGCCGCAGGTCCGCCAGGGAGCTTTTACCATTAAAGTTGAGGTATTCCAGCCAATTAGCCATTTCCTCCGGGGTGCCCGATCCCACATTGCCGGCAATATAAGGCTGACAGCCCAGCAGGCTGCAAAGCTCCAGGAATTCATGCGTGCCAAAACTATTATCCTCCGTGACCATACCCCAGGTGGTATTCACCGTTCTCTTACGTTGCTCCCTGGGACCAATAGCATCCCGCCAATGGTACTGATCGGCATAACAGCCACCGGGCCAGCGTAATACAGGCACTTTTATTTTTTTCAACGCATCCACTATATCCATTCGTATCTTATCTCCTGTCCAGAATCCGTCATAGATGCATCTTCCCAGGTCTTCAGAAAAATGGCCGTATATATCCCGGCTGATCACAGGCCCCGAGGTGTCCTTGATTGAAAGGCTCAGACTTGTCTGCGCAACGGAAAACAGGCAGGTTGACAGCAGGAATAATAAAAAGAAAGATTTTCTACGTAGGTTGCCGAGTTGCATTTTCATAAGCATTTAATCGTTTTTCCATTATTAAATGTCATAAAGATAATTATTATTATCTAATAAAAAAGGATTTTACTTCCACCCCGGAAAAAAAGAACAGCGACCAGGCCTGTCCATCCGCTTTTAAACGGGTGACGGCCTGGTCGCTGTCCGGAAAAATCGCTGTATTTAGCTTACAAAAGGTTGATCTATAATTTAATTATTTTCTTTACCTCGCTCCAGGCGCCTATCTGCACCCGCACGAAATAGGTGCCCGCAGAAAGATTCCCCACAGACAAATTCAGCTGCATGGAGGATTGATTCTTGTTATAACTATATACCTGCCGTGTTACACCAGTAGCATCGACGATCTGCACCCGCATATTGCCCATATACCCATTGGTGAGCTGGATCATAAACTGACCCTGAACAGGATTCGGGTAAATGACAAAAGAAGAGGCGATATCCGATGCGTCCGCCGTCGAATCGGTGACAAGCTTTTGAGAGCTGGTCGCAGACACTGTTGCTGTCTGCACAGCGGCCGCACTGCTTCCGCTGGCGAACTGCATCCAGTTAATATTCCACTCCGGAGTGCCGACGGAATAGATCCGCAGGATCTGATTGCCGGCCGGTAATGTTACCGTAGCAGTCACCGTTTTCCAGTTCTGGAAACCACCCGTGGAGGCAGGCGATACCGTGGCCAATACAGCCCCGCTGGAGGATCTCAATTGAAAGCTGGTACCTGAATTAGGCGTTGCAATCCTGAAACTCACCGTATAAGTCCCGGCGCTGGCCACATTCACCCCATAATCCATCCAGTCTCCCGGATCGATCCAGCCTACATTCAGCCCCCCGCCAGTATCGGTAGTCGCCTGTGTTGCGATGCCATTCATACCATTATAGCTCTCCGCCTGGATCGTACCCGGGATAGGCTGGTTGATTCCGAACTGCATCCAGTTCAAATTCCACTCGGGAGCGCCCGTCGAATAGATCCGCAACGTCTGGCTGCCAACCGGCAACGTCACAGTAGCTCCTACCGTTTGCCACATCTGGTAACCACCCGTCGAAGCAGGCGATACCGTAGCCAATACAGCGCCGCTGGAAGATCTCAGTTGGAAGCTGGTACCTGAATTAGGCGTTGCAATCCTGAAATTCACAGCATAGGTCCCGGCAGTAGCTACATTCACGGTATAATCCATCCAATCTCCCTGGTCGATCCAGCCCACATTCAGGCCGCCGCCATAATCAGAAGTGCTCTGCGTTGCAATGCCGCTCATGGCGCTGTAACTCTCCGCTTCGATCTGACCGGGAATGGAGAGTCCGGTAGACGGCGGCGGAGTCACCGAGGCGGCGTTCACCGTCTCCTGTACCGTAGCGGTAGCAGTGACACCCGCTGCGTCCGTGACCGTTAATTTAAAAACATAAGTTCCCGCCGTAAGTCCGGTAACAGCAGAGGAAGCCGCTGCAGGAGAAGCGATAGTCGCCGTAGAAGGACCGGACTGTTCCGTCCACTTATAGGACACAATGGTGCCGTTCACCTCCGATCCACTACCCGTCAGCGTTACACTGCTGGTCGGCAATGTGATTGTCTGGCTCGTTCCCGCATTGGCCACCGGAGGCTGTGCGGCTGCGGTATTGACATTCACGGTAAATGTCGTGCTGTCACTGGCCCATCCGTTATCGGTCACTTTTAATTTGAACACATACGCACCGGTAGCAAGGCCCAGGAGATTTACTTTCTTCCCCGAAGGAATACTGATAATAGCAGCATTGGGGCCTGAGACCTGTGTCCAGACATAAGACATGATCGCTACATTATCCGTCGATGAAGTCCCATCCAGCGAGGTCGAACTGCCCGTCACACTGGAAGTCCCGTTCTTAACACCATTGATCAGCGATTTCGGCGGCGTATTGGTAGGAATTGCGTATAAGCTGCAGTAATTAGCCCCGGGGGTCTGCAGACAGATGGGAGAAGTGGCCAGCACGGTCGCAACTCCCGTCGTAAAAGGATTGACCGCGGTCACATAAGTGACATCCCAGGAATTCGGATATTGGGAGCCAAGCATCCCATTTATATAATCCCCTTCATAGATCCCATTCCCCACTACCCCTACCTTGTTCCGGCCCCATGAATATAACTGCCCGTTTGCATCCACCGCATATTTGTAGAAGACCATATCTACTCCTTCGGACAAGCCCGTGAAATTGTTCATACCCGGAGCAATATTCACCGGCTTATGCTGTTGCAACTGGACAGAATTCATATCCTGGTTCCAGGCATATGGTACGGATATCGACCCTCCGTAAGGAGCTGGATTGATGGTGTATCTTTTATAATCCAGTTCCTGGCCGTTCCCTACCTGACCGCATTCATTTCCGCCCCAGGCCCAAAGAGAGCCATCAGTAAGGATCGCATAGGTAGTCGTAGTATTGGTTGACAGAGTCGCCACCTTCGCAGGAAGATTGAGGGAGGTATCCAGCAACATGGGCTTAGCCGGAGGATTAGTCCCCCACATCACAGAGGCCGGACTTGCGCCCACTCCCAAATAACCCGTGAATAAGCCCCATCCATAAAGAGAATGATTGTCTAGCAAGGCATAGGAAAAATAGCTCGCGCCCGCTATATCGATCGCTTTGGAAGGCAACGTTATCATATGCGGCGTCTCATAATCCGTCTGACTGCTATTCCCCAGCAAAGTAGGGCTCGCGTTGCCTGCCCAGGTCCAGACATTGCCATTTGCATCAAGGGCCATCGCAATATTCTGCACCATCACTTTCGTGATCACCGTACCGGCCGGAAAAGAAGTGACCTGCTTGGGCCGCGAATATACCTGGCCATAGGTCCCGTCTCCGCTATATCCTCCCTGCGTATTTCCCCAGACCCATAATGTACCATCATTCTTGATAGCATATATGATCGCCCCATACCCGGCGCCCCCCGTAAAATAGGAGGATGCCATCCTTATATATTTGACATTCGTAAAAGGGTTGCCATTTATATCGGTCGTAACCGGCACAAAATAATAGGACACCCCGGTAGTCGTCCCATTCCCCATCGTGCCGTCCTCATTAGGCCCGGTAAAATATACATTGCCCGATACATCGATGCAGGCCGCCGTATGCAGACCGGCAGCTACAAACTTGATCTTTGTACCCGCAACGGGGAACTTGGTGGGAACCGCATAACCATAAGGACCACTGACACTCCCCTGTCCGATGGAGGATCCACTAATGGTATACAAAGTCTGCGTGGAATTATCCAATATGAAATTGGCATATTCCCCATTCGCAACACTGTATTTGGGAGTTTGGGCATGAACGCAGAAAGATAACGCGCAAAGCGATAGAAGATAGAGTAAAGATTGTTTCATAACAGGTATTGTGTAAAATTTATAAGCGCACTGTAATCATCCGATAAAATGACCACACCTGACCGGCAATCCTAAAATAAAGCCAGGTGTGATCATGGTAACCTTCTTTATAATTTGACTATTTTCCTTACCTCGCTCCAGGCTCCTACCTGCACCCGCACGAAATACGTGCCCGCAGAAAGATTGCCCGCAGATAAATTCAACTGCATGGAGGATTGATTCTTGTTATAACTATATACCTGTCTTACGACACCGGTGATATCGACGATCTGTACCCGCATATTGCCCATATACCCATTGTTGAGCTGGATCATAAACTGATCCTGAACAGGATTCGGGTAAATGACAAAAGAAGAGGCCACATCGGATACGTCTGCTGTCGAATCGGTGACAAGCTTTTGACTGTTGGTCGCAGACACCGCAGTTGTCTGTACGGCGGCAGCACTGGTTCCGCTGGCGAACTGCATCCAGTTGAAATTCCATTCCGGACCACTGGCAGCATAGACCCGCAAGGTCTGACTGCCGGCCGGCAAGGTCACCGTTGCAGTCACCGTCTGCCAGGTCTGGTAACCACCCGTCGAGGCAGGCGATACCGTGGCCAATACGGCGCCGGTAGAGGACCTCAACTGGAAACTGATGCCGGAATTAGGCGTTGCGATCCTGAAGCTCGCCGTATAAGTCCCGGCACTCGCCACATTCACCGTATAATCCATCCAGTCTCCCGGATCGATCCAGCCCACATTCATGCCGCCGCCGGCATCGGAAACGGGTTGGGTTAAGATACTGCTCATGTTATTGTAGCTCTCCGCTTCGATCTTACCGGGAATGGAATGGTTATTGGCGCCGGCGCTGACGAACTGTATCCAGTTCAAATTCCATTCAGGTTTACCAACAGAATAGATCCGCAGGGTCTGGGCGCCCACCGGTAATGTCACGGTAGCGCTTACGATCTGCCAGTTTTGAAATCCACCTGTAGTATTGGGAGAGATCGTAGCCAGCACAGTCCCGCTCGACGATCTCAATTGAAAACTGCTGCCGGAATAAGGCGTAGCAATCCTGAAATTTACCAGGTACGCCCCGGCTGTAGCTACATTCACCGTGTAATCCATCCAATCGCCCGGGTCGATCCATCCTACATTCAGCCCCCCGCCGGCATCAGAAGTGCCCTGCGTGGCAATCCCGCTCATAGCACTATAACTCTCCCCCTGGATCGTACCGGGAACGGCAAGCCCGATTGTCACCGGAGGAGTCACCGCGGCAGCGTTCACCGTCACCTGTACCGTAGCCGTGCTGGTATTGCCATTATTATCAGTGATCGTTAGTTTAAATACATAGGTACCCGCTGCCAGACCGGTCACGGTCGTCGTAGCCGACGCTGCAGACGTGATGGTTGCCGTAGAGGGCCCCGATTGCTGCGACCAGGCATACTTGGAGATGGTTCCACCGGAGACAGTCGATGCCGTCCCGCTCAGCGTTGCCTGGCTGGTCGGTAAGGTGATCGTTTGACTGGTTCCTGCATTGGCTGTAGGTACACTGGTCGCCGGAGTACTGACAGAAGAAGTATATTGCAGCGCCCACTGATAGATGCTCATTCCGCTCTGTGTAAAAGAAGGGTCATAGAACTGTCCCCAGCAACAATGACCGCCTGAGTAAGATGTTGAGACGCCATAGTTGGCTTTTAATTCGGTGTTAATATCCCAGGTTACTAAGTTGAGCGTATTGGCCCCATGTACATCCGTAGGGGACCCAAAGCCCCATATCCTGACATTATCGGCTACGACAGTATCGGCCATCACCGGTCTGTAATAGGCATTCATGACCGCACTCATGGGAATAAAAGCGGCGATCTTATGGGTGGCATTCACTTTAACGCCGTTTGCGTCTATTTTTCCCACATACTGCAGGATACTTCCTCCGCCCATCGATAGGCCGGTCAGGTATATGCGTGACGCATCAATCCGGTAAGTATTAAGCAGGTAAGTGAGCACATATTCCAATTGACCTGGCGCCGTTGTACTGTTCAGATCAGGACATTGCGGCGACACTACAATGTATTTATAGGATTTCCCGTCTGCCGGATTTACAAAACTCGCCGGGAAAGTCTTTTGTGAGATAAAATAGGCCGGCCCCCCCGCTGATGAGCTATTATAAATGGAAGCCGGATTCGGTCCGGATTCACCCATCCCTTGCAGAAATACCATCACAGGATACTTCGTAGTGGTCGAACTATAGTCATCCGGCAAATGCAGGATAGCCTGTTCAGTAGTACCTGAATTGTCAATGGGAACTTTAATGATGGTCTGGTCGCCCTGACCATAACAAAAGACCGGAAGCAGGAGAATAATGAGTAATAGATGTTTCATGATATTGGATTAAAAAGTTTCAAAAGGGAATGATCTTAATTGTTCCGGTTACATTTAAAAAAATAATAATTGATTACGATCAACAAATCAGGCATAGCAAGGTCAGGCAATTATTTTCATAATTGTTGATCCCCCGGAACGAACCCTGGTCATTTAGTCCGGAGATCCTTATCCGTGAAAGCAATCGAAAAAATCAAGGGAAGGGGTTTAAAATTTTAGCGATGCACAGGCCCTGGCATTCAATTCATTAACTAAGCGACTTAGTCTAAATCGATCGGTACCCGGTGAAAGGTAAAATCCAGAACACACTAAAATGAAGGGAGAAAATAGTAACCCGGAAAAGTGCAACAGATGCACGCAGGGCCTTAACTACTACGTCTTTCATAGTAATGCTTATTAATAGGAATTAAAATTTCACAACGCCATTATGAAACAAAAACCATGCTAAAAAATTGCCATATGCTCAGACATCTTAAAGAATTAAGTAAAAGGAGTATATTAATTTAAGGTTTCCCTTAGTCTTCAAAATTTAGACCTTGCTTATGGCGCTTAAAGCTTAGACATTTTTTTTGTATCACTCCATGCCCCAATCTGCACCCGGATAAAATAGGTGCCCGCAGAAAGATTGCCCGCAGATAAATTCAACTGCATGAAGGATTGATTCTTGTTATAATTGTAAACCTGACGTATCATACCGGCTACATCGACGATCTGCACCCTCATATTGCCCATGTACGCATTGTTAAGCTGGACCATGAAGGGCCCCTGAACAGGATTCGGGTAAATGACAAAAGAAGAGGCGATATCCGATGCGTCCGCCGTCGAATCAGTGACAAGCTTTTGAGGGATGGTCGCAGACACAGCAGTTGTCTGTATGGCGGCAGCGCTGCTTCCGCTGACAAACTGCATCCAGTTCAAATTCCACTCGGGACCACCCGTAGCATAGATCCGCAGGGTCTGATTGCCAGCCGGCAATGTCACGGTAGCACTCACCGTTTGCCATTTCTGAAAGCCTCCGGTGGCACCGGGTTTCATAGTGGCCAATACAGCGCCCCCCGAAGATCTCAATTGAAAGCTGCTGCCGGAAGAAGGCGCTGCAATCCTGAAACTGGCCGTATAAGCGCCCGCTTTAGCCACATTCACCGTATAATCCATCCAATTCCCCGGATCGATCCAGCCCACATTCATACCACCGCCGGCATCGGAAGTGGGTTGGGTTAAAATATTGCTCATATTACTGTAGCTCTCCGCTTCAATCTTACCGGGAATGGGCTGATTATTCGTGCCGGCACTGACGAACTGCATCCAGTTCAAATTCCACTCAGGGCTGCCGGTAGAATAGATCCGCAGAGTCTGGTTACCCGCCGGTAATGTCACGGTAGCGCTTACGATCTGCCATTTTTGGAAACCACCCGTAGTATTGGGGGATACCGTAGCCAGCACGGCCCCTGCCGACGATCTCAATTGGAAGCTGCTACCGGAATAAGGCGTCGCAATCCTTAAATTTACCAGGTACGTTCCGGCTTTGGCCACATTCACATTATAATCCATCCAATCTCCCGGATCAATCCAGCCCACATTCAGCCCCCCGCCGGCATCCGCAGTGCCCTGCGTGGCAATCCCGCTCATGTTGCTGTAACTCTCCGCCTGGATCGTTCCCGGAATGGGATAGCTGGCTGGACCGCTGCTGGCGAACTGCATCCAGTTAAAATTCCACTCGGGACCACCGGCAGCATAGATCCGTAGGGTCTGATTGCCGGCAGGCAATGTCACCGTAGCACTTACCGTTTGCCAGATCTGGAACCCCCCGGTGGCTTTGATAGGTACGGTGGCCAGCACAGCACCGCCAGAAGATTTCAATTGAAAACTGCTGCCGGAAGAAGGCGCTGCCACCCTGAAATTTACGGTATACGTTCCTGCAGTAGCCACATTCACCGTATAATCCATCCAATCGCCCGGATCGATCCAGCCTACATTCAGCAGGCCGGTGAGATCGACAGTAACCTGGGTTGCAACCCCGCTCATGTTGCTGTAACTCTCCGCCTGGATCGTTCCGGGAATGGGCTGGCTCGCCGGCTGGGTGATCGGCTGCAACGCACATAAATTACAAGGGCTGGTATTTTGATTATTTCCCAATTTGCAAAATGGCGAAGTAGTTGAAATGGCGGTCTTCAATGCCAGGGGATTAACAGCCGTCAACGTAGGAACATTCCAGGAATTCGGGCGCTGCGAGCCCAGTAACCCCTGTATATAATCACATTCCCGGACACCATTGCCCAGAACACCCCCCTTATTTCTTCCGGCAGAATAAAGCTGCCCATTGGCGTCCTGTGCATAGAAATAGAACACGCAAGGTGTAGCGACAAATACATTTACAAATTTAGCCGCCGCCGGACCGATCCGTGTAGGAACCGGCTGGAGCAATTGCTCATCCGCCGCCGGGTCCGGCCAGACGGCATAAGGAGTCGCTCCCTTGGACTGATCGTATTGCTTCCCATTGCCCAGACTGCCTACTACATTGTCGCCACAAGACCATAAGGAACCATCTGTAAGAATGAAATAACTGGCAACCGAATTAGTAAAAACTTTCGAGACAGGCAAAGGGAATCCCATGTATTTCTTTAGATCCAGCGGAGTAGAAATAAGATAATATCCCGTGTAAGTTCCGAACATGGCATTCGTATACATTCCCCATCCATAGAGCGTACCATCCGCACCAACTGCATACGACCAGGGACCTCCGGAAGCTACGTCTTTGGCCGCTTGCGGCAGAATGACCTGGTGAGGGTGCGAGTAATCTGTACTATTGGTGCCCAGTATCTCCTTCATCGCTCCACCCCAGGTCCAGACAGTACCATCACTGCACAGCACCTGTACAATATTATTCGCGCATACTTTCACTACTTTTCTGTTTCCCGGAATCACCACCTGGACAGGCTTTGTCCAGGTCCCTCCGGACGCTCCATTGCCACGCATATTACCCGCCAGATTGCCCCAGATCCAAAGCGTACCGGTACTCTTCACTGCTAAGATCCCAGTTCCTGCATTATACCACAATGTCACGGCTACAACACTATCAAATACCCGCCCCGAACTATCCTTCAGCACCTGGGAAGGGGCACTGGTGCCTGACGTAGAACCGTTTCCAGCCACACCGGCCGAATTATCCCCCAGCGTCCATACGTGACCCAGGTTATCGATTGCCGCGCCATTATGCAGCCCACCCGCAACATATTTCCAGGTTAAATTGGACGGAACATTCATCGGACTTGGCAGAGAAGTAGCTAAGTGGTATAACTTGCCGGAGGTATTGATAAAATAACAATCATATTCGCCGGTTCCGACAGGAACAATAGATGTTTGAGCAAAAGTGAAAACCGGAAGAAGAAGAAGGATAAGTAAAAATTTCTTCATGTTAGTTGGATTTAAAAGCCTTAAATAGAATATCCCCTGCCGGCTTCACATAACTCTGCCGGACAATAACGGTCTATTGTCGTTGATCCCGAAGAATCCTCAACACACGCAATATTGGCAATCCTGAACGACTGGGAAGGGGGGGTGGGTGCTCTTAGGAAAAAAGGTTTTACGTTTGGATTACATAAGGTATAAGAGAAGAAATAATACAGGACTTTTGTGAACAAAAACCATGCTAAAAGCATTGTGCAATGTTGAAATCATTATGAAAAAAAATTGCCGGCCGGCAATTTTTTCGGCATTAGCATATTATATGCAAAATTCAAGCCCCCAACGCCAGGCGGGGCTTTGGCTTATTTTATATAATTTTATTGAATGTGTAATTTATCGGATCTGTCCATTTCCACGGATCAACCATTTTTCCGTGACCAGCTTTTCCAACGCAAATGGCCCCCTGGCATGCAGCTTTTGAGTAGATATCCCAATCTCGGCGCCCAGTCCCAATTCCTCCCCGTCGGTAAACCGGGTACTGGCATTGGTATAAACAGCCGCAGCATCGACTTCTGCCAGGAACCGCTCGCATTGGCGCTTGTTGCGGGATACGATCGCCTCAGAATGTTTGGTAGAATATTGTTGTATATGGGCAAGCGCTTCATCTATATTCTTCACTACTTTAAGAGCGCATTTCAGACTGAGAAATTCCCGGGCAAAGTCACCAGCCTCCGCTCTCTGTAAAAAAGGATAACCTTTGAGAAGACGCCAGGAAGAGGGATCCGCAAAGATCTCCACCGCATATTTTTCAAAAGGGGCTTGCAACTTACGAAGAAAGGCCGGGGCAACAGTGGAGTCTACCAGCAAAGTGTCCATGGAATTGCAGACGGAAGGACGGGATACTTTTGCATTGACGACGATCTCCACGGCCTTGTCCAGGTCAGCCTCTTTTTCCACATACACATGACAAACACCCGCTCCCGTCTCGATCACAGGTACCCGGCTGTTCTCCCGTACATACCGGATCAGGGAATCCGAACCCCGTGGAATAAGCACATCCACCCACCGGGTGGCCGTGAACAATTCCTGCACGGTCTCCCGCCCGGAAGGCAATAAAGTAACGCAATCAGGATGGATGCCATTCTTTTTTAATGCCGCTTTGATCAGCACAATGGCTGCTTTATTGGTATTTTCCGCCTCCTGGCTGCCCTTGAGGAGACAGGCATTCCTGCTTCGTAGGCATAAGGCTGCAATATCGAAGGTGACATTGGGCCTCGATTCATAAATAGCGCCCACCACTCCCAACGGAACAGCGATCTTTTCTATGAGCAACCCATTCTTCAATTTGCGCTTTTCCAATACTTTACCCGAGGGATCGGGGAGACGTCCCACTTTGCGTATACTGCGGGCAATAGAGCGTATCCGCTCCTCATTCAGCATCAGCCGGTCGTTACGGGGATTCGCCGGATCCTGCCGGGCAAGGTCCTGAGCATTGGCCCTGAGCAGTTTTGCTCCCTGCTCCTCCAGGGTGTCCGCCAGTGTTTTCAGGACAGCTTTTATCTGCCGGTCGCTGGCGCGGCGTAAGTCTGCTGCCGCTTTATATGTCCTCCGGATAAGGGGTTCTATACTTTCCATCTGCTTTTTTTAAGATTTTTGTTCCGTTAACACCCGTAACACGTTAAAAAATTACAATGTCATCCGCATGGGCAGCCACTACATTTTTCTGAGAAAGACTGGCAGCCACTTCAGCGGCTCCCAATTTGACTTTCGCTACCCCGATAATATTTTCTTCCTCATCCATCAACTGTACCACCTCTCCTCCAAGAAATTTCCCCTGCACCTTCCGGATGCCGACACTCAGCAGGCTCCTGCGCTGGATCAGGGCTTTTGCCGCCCCTTTGTCCACGAAAATACTGCCGAAGGTAATGGAACCGCTGGCCAGCCATTTTTGCCTTGCTTTCAGGTTCGATGTCTGGGGCCTGAAACTTGTGCCCGCAGCGCCCGCCAGGGCAGCGGCAAAAGGAGTCCTGCCACCCAGCCCGCAAATGATCACTCTTATTCCCAGGGAATTGGCCAGCCGGGTGAAGGTCAGCTTGGACAGCATACCCCCCAGCCCAAGACTGCTCTTTTCCGTTCGCACATACCCCAGGATCCTGCTATCTACCTTTTCCACCAGTGGAATGATCTTTTTCTCCCCATCCATGAACCCTCCCACCGAGGTACAAATGATCAGGGTCTCAGCATCAAAGCCAATAGCCGTCAAAGTAGCCAGTTCATCGTTGTCGGAAAACTTCAGCTCCACATTGCTCACCAGGTCATTCTCATTCATAATCGGCAGAATGCCGTTCTTCCAGAATTCGGCAAAAGTCTCCTTCAACTGGAGGAAGCTGGAACGGCCGGAAAAATGATGCCGCTCGCAAAGGGCCTGGGCCACAGGAATGCCATAGGCTGAAAAATGTTTTTGATAATGCCGGATAAGAATGGGATTGCCCACGGCCGCCGCAGCCTTCCGCTCGGTCAAAGTCCCCTTATATTGTCCGAAAAAAGATCTCCCGCTGCCTACCGCCCCGCTCGATACCAGGACGATACGATACTTATCCGCGAGAGCAGCGATCTCCCCCGCCACTTTTTTAATGATGGCCTGGACGATCACTCCCTTGTCGTCGGTAATAACGGCCGTACCTAATTTGATAACCAACACCGGCTTTTGCATTCCGCAAAAATATCAGATTATTCTGATAGGATTTTAACATTCATTACACAACAGGGTTTGTACATTTAAGGATCGCTGACCGCCGAAACTCATAGACCCAAAACCAAGCCCCTCATGCGAACCCTATCAGCCTTACTGCTGCTGCTGTTCTCTCTATGTGCAAATGGCCAGTTATTTCATTCGCCTAACTGGAATACCGGCGGCGGACTGTCATTCGGCACCCTGAATTTCCAACAGAACGGCGCAGGAGGCGTTGCCGTTCCCATCCGGTACGATTTCCTGAACGTGGGAAAATCCAGCATCTCCCTGGGTACCAACCTCAAAATAGGATCGGAAGATGCAGACGGCATTTCCTTTCCGATAATACTGATTCTGACGCTAATTTTGGATGCCTCGAACGCCGACGCTTCCAACTTTTTTAACACCATCAATAACAACTCCGGTAATAAAGGCTCGCCTTATGGAGTAGGCTTGTTTTCAGATTTCCCCTTATTGCTGCACTATAACTTCGGTTTGGGAACGAAAAAAGGAGACGATAACCCATTTGGGTTTTATGTGGGGGGAGGAATGAGTTATACCATCACGGGTTACCCATTAAGCGCCACCATGCAGCAAAGTACGGGATTTTTCGGCTGGGTGGCGAATGCCGGCATCCGGCTGCCAGGCGGTCTTGATCTGGGCTTTTCGGTGACCCGGCCACTCAACAATCCGATCGGCCCCATCAACAATCCCCTCCTCTATCAATTGACCCTGTGCTCCTTCCGGGACAAACACTGATAGACCAGCATACGACCAGGAGCCGGGACGCCCGGGATGGGGAGCTTATTTCTGCGACACCATCACCCCATTCATAATGAAGGTCGTTCCCCCACCGGCCACAATATTATATACGTGCTGCAGCCCCCCCGCCCCTTCCGCCTTGTACCAGACCGTATAATTCCTATACGCTCCCGTATGTTCGTCCCGGCAGACCAGGCCGTCGCCTTCCGCAAGCTCGCCGGCCCTTTTATTTCCTTCCCGGGTGACCATAGGATGATTAGGGGTAGCTTCCAGCCATTTGGAGTGAAGGAGTACTTCCCTACCGGCAACTCCATGGACCTCCGCAGCCAACAGCAATACCCGGGTGATCGCGTAATTCTTTACGGCATGCACGGTCAGCTCCTTTACCCTCACCCGGGTCGCTGCCCGGGTAATAGGATCCACCGTGACAATCTCATCGCCGGCCTTCACCCCGCTGAGTTCCTTTACAGAACCATTCCCCATCGTCACCTTCATATTTCCAGGAAAACAGATATCATTTCCGTATGTACCGGACTCTCTTTCCTTATTCGCATCTTTACCCTGGCCTGCCGCAGTCGCCCGGTAGAGTTGGTAGCCCAGTTCCTTCGACAACACATAAGACAGCTTCAATACAAAATTGGGTTCCTCCTTCTCGATGGCATGAATATCCCCGAAATACTTTTCCCAGATCTTCGGATCGGCCTTATAGCCCGGCAAACAGGCCGTATAACGTTTGCCCTTCTCCGTCGTATAATAAATGAGGGTGCCAAGATCTACCCTGCCCTCCTTTAAGATCAGCTTGTACAGGTCGATCCTTTTTTTCTGACCGTCGTCCCCTGTAATAAAATAGGGCTTCCCGAAATCATGGTGGTCTGCTATATAGGCATTTTCAAATTTGACATAGGTATCCTTATCCAGGTCGCCAATAGCAAAAGTCTTTGCTTTCTCATATTCCGCTAAGCTAAGAGCCCGGTTGCCAAGGGTATCTTGTGCCCGGGCCGCAAAAATCCCTGCTGATAGCAGAAAGGCCATCATAAAAATGCTCTTCATGGAATGCTGTGATTAATTTAGTCGCTAAGTAATAATATAAATTTTCAATCCCCACTCCCCGGGTTCTTCAGGACAGCTCTTTAAAGGCCGCTGCAAAAGCTTCCATCTCATCCATCCTGCCAATGCTCACCCGGCAATAGTCTTTATTGTTGAGTTTCCAGTGACGAATTCCCACACCCCGTTTCATCATCTCATCGGCAAATTGCGGGCCGTCCATTTTGATGGGAAACAAGACAAAATTGGCATTGGAAGGGATATAGCTATAGCCTTCTTTCTTCAGCACCTCATATAAATAATCTCTGGAGGCAATAGTCTTTTTCAAAGCGCCCTGCAGAAATTCCGTGTCCTGGTAACTGGCGATCGCAGCCTGCAGGGACGTAGCGGAAATAGACATAGGCCCCTCCGTGTAATCAGATAGCTTTTTGATCATATCCGGCTGCGCCATGACATATCCCACCCGCAGACCGGCAAAGCCATACAACTTGGAGAAAGTCCTCGCCACGATGATATTCTGTCCTGCCTTTATCCCGCTGACCAGGGTCGTGCCTGCAGGATTATCCAGGTAGTCAATATAAGCTTCATCGACAAATACGGTCACCCTTTTAGAGACTCGTTCACAAAAGGTCCGGAGCTTGTCTGTGTCTACCACCGTAGCAGTAGGATTGTTGGGATTACAGACATATACCAGTCCCGTATTGCCATCGATGCTCTTTTCCATGGCATCCAGGTCCAGTTTATAATCGGCCGTCAGAGGCACTTTTACCCATTTTTCATTAAAGCGGGCAGCCTTGGAGGGCAGGTCTTCATAAGAAGGGTCTCCGGTGATGATATTGCCTCCGGGTTTGCTGAAGCAAATGGCAGCAGCCATCAATAGTGGGGAAGACCCGGAAGCCATCAGGATATTTTCTTCCTTGACGCCTTCATGATCGGCAATTTTGCCGGACAGGTCCTTGAGGAACATAAAGGGATATTGATAGCTTTTCGGGAGAGCTTCCTGTATGGCTTTTTTTGCCTTATCGGAAGGCCCAAAAGGATTTTCATTGGCAAATAATCTGGCTTTCAGCTCAATAGGGGCATTCAGGGCAATTTCTTTTTCCGTCAGTAAAGTTCCCTGCGGAATAAGATTGTCCATCCGGCTGATCCTTACCGGGCTTGCCTGCGCCTGATCCAGGAGACTGGCGGCAAAAGGAAGGCCGCCGGCTAATAAGGCGCCTGTCTTTAGCAGATGGCGACGACTGATTGTGTTGGACATAAGCAGCTATTTTAGGTGGTTAAAAAATCAAATGGGATAACTGATCGTCTGCCCTGTCGACCTTGCATGGAGCGATGCTACCACAGTACGTGCCGACTCCAGGGCCCCCGCCATCCACGCATTCAGATAGGTGAGATGCTCTCCGGCAAAATACACCTGCTTGTCAGGCTGCAATAAAGCCTTATAAAGGGTCTGTCTTTCTTCTGCAGAATACAAAGCCCAACCGCCGAGATTATATTTTGTCTTATGCCAGCTTACTGAAAAAGAAGTCTCAAACTCCCGGCCATACTGGGAATGGATCATACTGCCTTTCTCCAATGCCAATTGTTCTCTTTGCTGATAGGATAGTTCGCCTGTAGCTCTTGCCTTTTCATTAAAGTTATAATATCCTATTAATATTCCCTTACCACTCAAATAATCATAAGAAGGGTAAAAGATCTGGGTAAGCTGATTATTGGTATGGGTGATCCCTCCATAAATATGCTCGTCCTCTTCCCAGAACCGGCGCCGGAATTGCAACCCGATCTTCCCCGTCTGCATATAAGTGATCGTGTCGATAGCCCGGCTGGCATCGGATGAAAAATTATGATCGATATTGCTCAACACCGGCAAAGGGATCGTGCAGACGCAGAAATCCGCCTTCAGATGCTGCTCCCCACCCTTGTCCTTATATACAACCTGTACGCCTTGTTCCAGATTGTGGATGGAGACCACTTCCGCATTCAACCGGATCAGCCCGCTGAGCTTTTTCTCAAAAGCAGCCGCAATCCTGTCCATACCTCCCACCGCCTGGAACAACGTCATCTGTAATTCATACGTATATTCCGCTACATTGTAGAAATCAGGATCCATCAGGCCCGAAGCTATAATTTCCGATAGTTTATACGGATCAGCGATCCGCCCGGACTTCTCCCCCGCACCCGGGGAATCCATATATCCCCTCCGGGCCGAGGCCTTATAGAGCTTATCAATATCCAGTCCGCCTTCCGCTCTCAGGTATTCAATGACCTTCTGCGCATCTTCCCGGCTCATGGCAGCGTCTATCTTGCCCGAATCCACTGCCTTGGCCAGCAATTCGCAAAGCCAGCCCCGCACATCATTATGAACTTCCCGGATCCGGATCTTTTTATTGGATAAAGGGCCTTTCCCTTCACTGAAATAATAAGCGCTTTCATTCACATTATTATACACCTCGATAGGCACGTTCAATTCCCTGCAGTAATGCAAGGTGAGCGCATGGTGATGCGGTATACGCGATGGGCCGGCATTAAAATACTGGCCTTCGTCAAAACTGGCCGAATGCGCGCCCTGTCCCACCTCGGTATTGACCGCCCCTTTCCGGACACTCCAGCAACGGCCGCCCACTCTTTCTCTCGCCTCCAGGATCGTACAGCGATAGCCTATTTTCCCCAGCTCATAGGCAGCCGCCATTCCCGCCAACCCCGCTCCTAAGATCAGCACCTCCTTCCCATTCCCATCCCCCTCCAGGGAAAAAGGATGAGCAGGGGCCGAGGGCAGCAGGCCCATTGCCATCATCGCCGGATAGGCGCCCCCCGCTAATATTCCCGACCGCGTAAGAAATTCTCTCCGTGATAAATTTTTCAAATGTTTAATCTATATAATACAAGAAATACCTACTTGAAATTACTCTTAAATACTCAATTTTCTATCGAACTACCCATATATAAAAAAATGAAATATCTACTGTCACCTGCTGTAACCGAGAGCCTTTTCTCAGTCCCACTCCTGCTCAAAATTACAAACAACAGCCTTTTCCATAAAAGCGCTATAGCCGGCAAAAGCAGCCTTAAGCAGTCGACGCCCCCCCGGCCTGAAGAGATCAGTCGTAACATCAATATGATCTTTATGGATTATGCGCTGCCAGGTTCCCACGATCCGGCCTTCACTAAGAATAATAGGTTTAAAGATCCCATTACCGCTCCTTAACGCATGTTTCGGGGAGAGGACCAGGTCCCTGTCCTTATAAGCGACCGTATATTCGTCAAAGGCCGGTAGGACCTGGAAGAAGGAACGACCGCTCTCTCCCGAAAATCCCGGGCCGGAAGAGCCTTCCCCCGAAGAGCCCGGGGCGGAATGAATCCAATAACTTTGCCCTTCCACCACTTCATTTATAAATTGAGACCGGTAAGCCTCCACTCCTTTTTTGCCATCCGCCGCTGTCAATCCCGACCACCAGGCAAAATCGGCCAGCGTAGCAGGTCCCCGGCTTTTGAAATAACGAAGGACCAATTCCGCCACCCCTTCTTCCTGCTTCAAAAGTTTTCCCCCGGGAGCCCGTTCCTCCAGCAGAGCATACGTGAACTGCTTGCCATTCATCGCCCCACTACAGATGATCCCATCCAGCTCAGCCTGCATCAGAAGATGGGCGAGCCTTAGTTCATCCGTTCGGATCTTTGCCTGCCGGAAGACAGGCAGCAATTCTTTACGGGTCAATTGCACACCCCCGGATAACGCCTTTCGCAACGTCGCATGACTGCGTTTGAAGATAGCCCCATCCAGCTCCAGCTGGCGATGCATTCCCGCACAAAATGCTTTTATCCGGGGAGCCGTCAGGGCCAGCATCCACCCGATATCCTCCGGTGTAACAAAATGCCAGGTAGGTCTCAATATATGCGTTCGCAGGATCTTTCCCTCATTAAAAGCCTGTTGAATACCGGCGTCCGTCCAGACTGACTGCTTTTCCCCATCAGCCTGCCCATTCAGGCGACTCCCGATCGCCCATTTCGCGCCGGCAAAATCCTGGGCCTGCACGCAACCCAGCCAGCCCACCATCCCTTCCGGCGTCATGGACCCGGCAACGCCGATCTGCTGGTTCCCCAGCCGCCTGCTGATAATAGTTTCTTTGGTTATCATGTAACAAATCTACCTTCTCTTAGTGTCAACCCTATGGCAGTAGGATTTTCCTTATATTTAAGTCCGTCTTTCCAATAAAACCCTTTTAATGAGACCAAGATCCCTTCTGCCCCTGTTGTCCGCCCTTGCTATCTTTCAGGTGAACGCACAGACCTATATCACCCATGCCAACCTCCTGGATGTCGACCTCCAAAGGACCCTTCCCGACTACACCATCGTATTCAGGAACGATACGATCGAACAGACAGGCCCTTCCGATAGGATCAGGATTCCCGAAGGAGCCCATGTGATCGACGCAACCGGCAAATGGGTGATGCCGGGAATGGTGGACGCACACGTTCATTTTTTCCAGACGGGAGGCCTGTACACCCGACCTGACGCCATCGATCTCCGCAAATATTACCCTTATGAAAAGGAAATAGAATGGTATAAGAATAATATGGACGACCAATTGAGGAGATACCTTTCCTGCGGGATCACCACCGTCATCGATGATGGCGCTACACTGAGCCTGCTGCAACAGCGGGACAGCTTTGCCACGAAAACCTACGCCCCCCGTATCCTGATGGCCGGACCACTTATTTCCACCGCATACACACCGAAACCCTTCGATAATATAGCAGCCCCCGATGCCCCCTTCTATACGGTCAACACCCCGGAAGAAGCGGTTAAAATGACGAAAAAAGAATACTCTCATCAGCCGGATTTTATAAAGATCTGGTATATCATCACCGACCCGAATACAGCAGCCGGCGCCACAAAAAATCTCCCCCTGGTGAAAGCCACTATCGATGAAGCGCATCAGCATCAGTATAAAGTAGCCGTACATGCCACGGAAAAAATAACGGCAAAGTTAGCCGTAGAAGCCGGCGCCGATTTCCTCGTGCACGATATTGAAGACGAGGTGGTCGATGAATCCTTCATCAAATTACTGAAAGATCATGGCGTTGTACTCTGCCCCACCCTGGTAGTCTTGTCCGGCTATTTTGACACCTTCGCCGGGAATTATTTACCCACCGCAGAAGATATTGCAAAAGGCAATCCCGTACAATTGGCGTCCCTGCAGGAGCTGCAATTCCTGCCCGATAGCCTTCTGGCCCGGCAATACCTGGACCTGTCAAAAAAGAGAGCAATAAGAAATGATCGCGAGGATTCCATCCGCCGGGTCAATCTGAAAAAAATGGCCGACGGAGGCGTACTTATTGCAACAGGTACGGATGCGGGGAATATAGGCACCCTGCATGCCTCCTCTTTCTTTAAAGAATTACGCGCCATGCAGCAATCCGGTCTCAGCAACTGGCAGGTCCTTACTGCCTCCACCCTCAACGGAGCAAAGGCCCTGGGAAAAGAAAAGGATTTTGGCAGCATTCGCAAAGGTAGTTCCGCCGACCTGCTCATTCTTCGCGCTGATCCCCTGGCCGATCTGAATAACCTGCAAAAGATCGACCAGATCATTCACCGGGGCGTCCCCGTCCACCCCGATTCCATAATCGATGAGACACCTCTGAATATCGTACAACGTCAGGTGAACGCCTATAATGCACATGACCTGGAGGCCTTCCTCTCTTTCTATTCCGATACGGCTACTATCTATAATTTCCCCGGCAAGCCCCTGGCCAAAGGAAAAGAAGAGATAAGAAAACTCTATACCTTCTTAGGACAGGCTACCGGTCTGCACGTAAGTATCACCGATCGAACAGTAGTCAATAATAAAGTATTCGACCATGAGAGCGCCACCCAGGCAGGACGCCGGCTGGGAGAAGGAGAGGTTATCTATTATGTCGATGGTCAGAAGATCAGTAAGGTCTATCTGGTCGAATAGGAATTCCGGCAAAACGAATAGCGGACCACTTATGTGCAGTCCGCTATTCATCGATGTTTGTCACAGGTATCGGTCACAGAGGTTCACACAACCATTAGTATCCCTGATTCTGATACATTCTTACCGGATCGAGAATAGTCTCGAAATAAGGTATAGGGTAATATTCATCCTTGGTACTGAAATTAGCGATCTGCGCCAGTCCCCAATCAGCCTGATTCTTGGAATGTATATACGTCACCAGTTGATCGATGGGGAAGAAACGCAGCAGGTCAAACCACCGGTGATGCTCAAAAGCCAGCTCCACACGCCGCTCATGCAGGATAGCCAGCTTCAGGGTGGAGAATTTGCTCATATAGGACGCATCCGTCGTGCTGGACGTTTCGTAGCTGGGCATCCCCGCCCGCGCCCGCACCATGTCCAGGTACTGGATGGCGGCCGTCGTATTTCCCTTATACATATTCACTTCCGCCAACATTAAAATGACATCCGCATACCGCATCAGGATCCAGTCATTGCCGCCATATCCGCTCTTTCCGGCTGCCCCACTGGCATCGCGAAATTTGCTGATATAATAATCCTGAACACTGGCGGCAGTGGAAAAGGTGATGGAAAAAGTTTTTCTTGGATCGGTGCTCTCATATTCATTCACCAGGTCGTGCGTCACATTATACCCTACTCCCGTTCCCGGCTTCAGGGAATTAGTAGTCCCCCCCAATGCCTGCGCATCAGCAGCAATATGGGAGTAATAGTTGATATCTCCCTGCAGATAGACGATCTGCCAGATCAGTTCCGGGCATGAAGCTTTTTTAGTGACGTCGAATACATCCATATACGGAATAGACGACAGCGTAGAAAAGTTGCGCATACCATAACAGGCCGACAGATAGTAGTTGGCGCTGTCCAGGTCCGTGCTGTTATTGCCCGCATTCAGGGTAGTGGCTCTCGTCAGGTACACCTGCCCAAGATAGGCATTGACGGCCTGCAGGGACACCCGACCCCGGTTAGCCGAAGGCTGCACGACAGGCAAAGGGCTTTTCGCCGCGTCCGTCATATCCGCAATGATCTGCGCATAGACCAGGGGCGCCTTCACCCGGAACGTATTAGCCGTTACTTCAGCAGGCGTGGTCAGGGCTTTCGTCACCATCGGTACATCCCCCCATTTCCGCACCAGGTGGAAATAGACCAGGGCCCGCAGGAATTTAGCCTCCGCCTTGTATTGCTGCTTGGTGGAATCGGCGGCGAACTTCACACTGTCGATATTGCTTAGAAGGACATTGCAGCGGCTAATTGTAGTATACAGAGCCAGCCAATGTGTCTTAAGATAGGAGTTCGTCGGCAGGATCGAAAAATTATTGAATTGAAAAGGCTCGCCGGCATTGGATTGGTTATCGTTCGTACCGGTATCATCCGACCGCTGATCCGTATAGAGATCGCTTTCCTCTCCAAGACAGGAATTGCTCTTCAGGGCAAGATAACAGCCGTTAAGGGCCAATAATACATCCGTCTCCGAGGTGAAGTACTGCGCGACCGTCACCGCTTCCGGATTGGATTGCTCCAGAAAACTTTTTTTACAGGAACAGAACAGGATGCCCATTAAACATACTGTCTGTAAAAATTTATTTCTCATCGTATTGATTTTTAAAATGCGTTGATCAGAAAATGCTTTCATCAGAATGTTATATGAACCCCCATATTGTATGCCCTCACCAGGGGATATACGCCATAATCCACCCCCGGAGTAAGATTGGCTGCACTGCTATTCGTACTGTAATTATAGTCCACTTCCGGATTGTAGCCCTTATACTTTGTGATCGTGAAGGCATTGTTGAGGCCCGCATAGATCCGGATACCATTAATGCCCGCCTTGTGCAAACCGCCTATTTCCGGTAAGGTGTACCCGATCGAGATATTGGTGCACCTGAAAAAACTGCCATCCTGCAGATAGAAAGTGGAAAGACGGGTGCTATTGCTCTGAGTGCCGGCACGGGATGCCCGGTATACATGCCCATTACCTGGCTCCGTTTCCGAGCGATATCTGTTCACCACATCAGCATACTGATTGCCGGACCCCTCCATATTATATAAGTAATAGTCCTGACCGTCCAATACCTGGTTGCCATAAGAGCCGGTAAAGGACGCATTGAAATCGATATTGTGGTAGTTCATGGACAGGACAAATCCATAAGTGAATTTCGGGTAAGGAGTCCCGATAACGTCCAAATCACTGGCATTGACCACTCCGTCTCCGTTAACATCCCTGAACCACAGATCTCCCGGTCTCAACGGGTTGGTTTGCGCCGTGGAACGGGGAGGCCCTTTCAATACGTATCCTTTGGGGAAAGATTGCGTGGCCTTATTATAATTGGCATCATCAATGGCAATATTGGCCATATCGCTTTGCCGTACCATGCCGCCCACTTTATATCCATAGAACATGCCAACAGGCTGCCCCGCCTTTGTAATATGTGTCAGGTAAGACCTTTCCGCACCATTGGTAATGATCGTGCTGGCACCCCCCAGGTTCAATACCTTATTCCGGTTGATGGAAATATTACCGCTCAGGTTCAGGTTGAAGTTGCGGGACTGAACCACTTTGCCATCCAGTTGAAAATCGAATCCCCTGTTCTGGATCTTCGAATTCCGCAGGTTGGTAAGTAAAAGCGCATTTACATTCCCGGATATAGCGGAAATATTATTGTTGAATAAAAGATTGTACGTCCGGCTGTCATAATAGTTGGCGATCACGAATAACCGGTCATGAAAAAGGCCCAGGTCCAACCCGAAATTATATTGCGAGGTGGATTCCCAGCCCAGCTTGTTATCCGCCACATTGCCCGGATAGTAAGCCGTAGAAGTTGAACTCCCGAAGGGTATCCCGGCAGGGCTGGCGAAAGTCTGGATAGCATTGTAATTTCCGATACTGTTGTTCCCGCTCAAACCCCAGCTCCCCCGAAGACGCAGGGTTGAATTCTCACTTAGCCAACCTTTGTAAAAAGATTCCTTGGAAATATTCCATCCCGCAGATACAGAAGGGAATACCGCCCAGCGATTGTCAGGACCAAAACGGGAAGAGCCGTCCGTACGAATGGAACCAGTCAGGTAATATTTACCATCGTAGGAATACTGCACCCTGCCCAGGTAGGAGATCAGCGTATTGACCGATTTACCCGTAATACCTGCTCCCCCGGTAGGAACCCCGGCAAGAACGCTGGCCGCCGTATTGGTGGTTACCTGGCCCTGTGCACCCGAGGTGATGTCGGGTATAAGATCGTTCTGGAAACCCCTGGCCGTAATGCTGACCACATTACTGTCTGTCTTCTGCACCGTATATCCGCCCAGCACGTTAAGGCTGTGTTTCCCGAATTGCCGGTTGTAGTTCAGCGTGAATTCCGCCAGTTGGTCCTTCATGGCCTTGGTCATATTGGTCGCATACGCCGCCGCTATAGCCTGCGCCGAATAAGGAGGATAGACACCGGAACTCAGACTGCTGGGGAGATAATATTGATATTGTTCATTGTAGGTCTGTAATCCCAGGTTGGCCTTGAATACAAGATGGCTCAATAGCTCATAGCTGGCAAATGCATTATACGTGTTTCGGTTTCCCTTACGGGAGATCTGGGTCCGTTCCGCCGTCGCTACGGGGTTTTCAATGGATTGATAACCGTATGCGGACGATTCCGCAGCGGCAAGATTGGTCGCCAGGCTTCCATCAGCATTATACACAGGGAAGACAGGCATATAGATCAATGCGCCGAAGGCAGGGCTATGGTCCCAACGCCCCTCCTGCGTCTCCTGGTTGGTATTGCCGGTATAAGAAAGATTTGCTCCTACCTTCAATTTGTCGCTGATGTCTCCATCTATATTCGCCCGGAAATTCACCCGCTGCTGCCCCGTATTCACCATGATACCATCCTGGCTCTGGTAAGCACCGCTGAGGGCATACCGCATAGTCTTGGTGCCACCGGAGAAGGAAAGATTGTGCCGGACGAAAGGCGCATTTCTATATAGCGCATCCTGCCAGTCCGTATTGTATTTAGGCGTGATTACCTTCTGACTGGGAAAATCATATAATTCCGTAGGAATGCTGATAGAAGCCGCATTCCCCGGCACAAGCGCATTCCGGGTATTATTGTCATCCGAATACATGGCATCATTCCAGGGCTTGCCGGCATTCTGCACCAGGTCCTTATAACTGTCATTACGCCCATCGACCACCAGTTGTGCGAACTGAGGACCATTCAGCAGCTTTACTTTCTTAGCTATCTGATCTACGCCGTATTGAAAATCATATTCCAGTTTGCCTTTTCCTTCCTTGCCTCTCTTGGTCGTGATCAACACCACACCGCCCGAAGCCCTGGATCCGTAAATCGCCGCAGAAGCGGCATCTTTTAAGATATCGATGGACTCGACATCATTCGGATTGATATAAAGATCAGCCCCCACAGGATAGCCGTCGATCACATACAAAGGATCCGAACCCGCATTGATCGAACCTACACCCCGCACCCTGATCTTGGTGCTGGCATAAGGAGAGCCGTCCGTCTGGGACACCACAACACCGGCGACCTTACCCACCAGGGCCTGGCCCAGGGTAGGAGCCGATACATTCAGCTCCTTGGCCTTGACACTGGCGACAGCACCCGTAAAATCACTCTTCCTCATTTTCTGATACCCGACGAATACCACTTCATTCAGCACGTTAGCCCCCTCTTTGAGCTGAATGTCCAGAGAAGACCCGTCTTTTACCAAGACCTCCCGGGTGCCGAATCCCACGGAAGAAATTTCTAACAGCGAGCCTGGAGCTGCGTCGATGGCGTAGTGGCCATTCTCATCCGTAGGTACTGTCTTTTTAGATCCCTTTACATGTACAGTAGCACCTTTCAACGGCTGACCGTTCTCATCGCTGACAGTACCTTCTATGCGTTGCCCTTCGACCACCCGGGGAGCAGGCGGCGGCACTGCAGGCACATATTTCAAGGTCACGTTATTACCGTCCATCAGGTAATGCAATCCGTATTTTTTTTGCAGGGTTTCCAATGCATCCTGCAACCGGCCCGACTTCACCTGCACCCTGTCCAGGTGCACCTTCTCCAGCGATTCCTGGTTATAGGAGAAATTGATACTGGGCGCCTGCTGCTGCAGGGCAGCCACCACTTTTGAAAGGTCCGTCCCTGGCAGGTCCAGCCGTATGGCCTGCGCCAATGCCCCCTCGCCTACGCTCAATAGCAAAATAAGGGCGCCATACACCGTTAAACTCCGCTGTAATTTTTTAATCATACCTTAAAATTTTATTGTTGTTAGCTACTGGTTACCTTACATGCAGGGTATCCTTTTGCCGGCTAAAATGCAGGTCCCATCCGAAAGACAGGTGCTCCAACACTTTTTCCAGGGCAGTATTTTCAAACCTTGCAGTAATGGTCTGGTTTTTTAATACATCATCGTAGATAATATGCAGCCCATACCTGGCTTCTATCTGAGCCAGCGCTTCTTTCAGAGGCGTCTTATAGAAGACAAGGCGGCCCGCTGTCCATACGTCCATATCCCCGGGCGATTGCTGCTCGATCTCGCCTGTGCCTCTCTCCTTATCATAAATCAGCAACTGTCCCGGTTGCAGCATTTTTTCAGCCTTTCCCACTTTGCTGTCATATTGTACTCCGATCCTGCCGCTCTGCAGCGAGATCCTTAACTGGCCGGCCGCCGGATAGGCAGATATATTGAAGGCCGTTCCAAAGACCACAGTGGATGCATTCCCCGCCTGCACAACAAAAGGATGGCTGGCATCATGTCGCACTTCGAAAAATGCCTCCCCTTTCAACCTCAGTTCCCGGTGCCGGGTAAAATCCGGATGGACGAACAAATGAGTAGCTGAATTCAGCCATACCACAGAACTATCCGGCAATACGATTTTCCGTAACTGCTCATATCCTGTCGCTATTTCAGTAAAAGCCACCTGCTGCGGATTATGCGACCGCTGGTTGCGCTTTTGCAATTGTATAAAAGACCATCCCCCCACGACAATAAGCCCAACCCACACCGCTGCAGCACGCCACGAGCGGCTCAAAAGAAAGGGACGCGGTTGAGCAGGCTTTTCCTTCCCGTCAATAGCAATTCGCAACGCTGCTGCCAGGCGGTCTTCATCAGCACTGCTCAGTAAATGACCGGCATCCTCTCCCCCGGCCACCAGCTCATACCATTTCTCCAGTAATAGGATCTCCTGCGGAGTAGCCTCCCCTTTACTATAACGCTGTAATATCTCTCTGATTTGTTCTTCCTGCTGCATAGATGAATGAATGGCAGAATAAGGTTGCCATACAATAGTCCCCCGGAAGAAAAAAAGAACTACTCCCAAAAATTGAATTAATATTCAGGTAACATTGCGCAGTGACCTTGTTTGGATTGCGCGACAGCGCCTTATCAGAAGAAGAAAAAAGAAGACATCCGTATAGCAGCATTGCGCAGGCGTTTACGGATCTTTTGTAGATGATTCTTTACGGTGTAGGGGGAAACCAGCAATTCTTCCGAGATCTCGCGAATACTCTTACCCTGCTCTGCACTGAGCAGGTATACTCGTTTCATTTGCGCGGGCAGTTGCGCCAGTTCAGTAGATACAAGGACTTCTTTGTTTTCCAGTTCCTCTTCCCGGAAAGCAACCGTTAATACATCAGCTTCTCCGGAAAGACTATGCCATGCCCGCAGTTGCCGGTCAGATAATTTTTTTTCCCGCAGACGGTCAAATATCTTATAGCGGGTAATACTGTATAGGTAGGGAAAAATTTCGTTCTTTATGATTATCTGTTTTCTCTTCTCCCAAAGATCGAGAAAGACTTCCTGCAGGATATCCTCCGCCTCCGCATTGTCGGCTGACCATTTATAGATAGCCGCCATCAATACACGCATATAACGCCTGTACAATTGCTCAAAAGCCGACGCATCACCTTCCTGCGTAATGAGCCGCCAAAGCTCCCTATCACTGCTTGCGGTATCAGGTTGCATGTTGCCTTACCAGTTTATATCCATAAAATTGACATTGTCCCTGCGTGAAGAAGTAACAGCCACTCCCTTCTTTCGGGAAGTCAGAAAAGAAAAACCTTCCAACTCATCCCCTCTGTCAATATCCACTACCCTGATAATTTCCTGCCGGCCTGATTCTATGGATTTGACCAGGTCCAGATACGTAAACCTCCATTTCCGACCTTCCACCTGATTCTGTATCAGCAGCAATATATTTTTCTCCGGAACCCACTGCATATTCTGAACCCAGGGCCCGCAGGTGAATTTTTTAAACAACACCCCTTTCCCGCTGGTCTTCGACGCATGCCGGAGGACAGCAGGATCATACAGCCTTACTTCATTAGCCCGGTTGCCATAATCCGCCGTCGCCACATACCACTTATTATTATACTTCACATACTCAGGCCTTGTCCCCTGTATGCAGGCATCATCCTCGATAACGTTTAGGAGATTGCCTCCGTCGAGGGTGCCTGTCCGCCAAAGGCCCTCCCAATCAATACAATAGATAATTGCCTTCCAGATATTCTTTTCCTTATTCAGTACCACGCTGCTCCCCATGAACACCGGATCTTTACCATTATAGGCAAGACCGGTAGGGTGATTGATCACATCGGTATCATTCAGGGTCAACCGGCATTCATGTCCCGCAT
>Ga0307511_10000207_pt1 | contig 59484 bp, 49 predicted proteins | sample 13_EM_MG_FD_200266 | JGI IMG/M metagenome (GOLD analysis project Ga0307511, IMG submission 200266) | Populus trichocarpa ectomycorrhiza microbial communities from riparian zone in the Pacific Northwest, United States - 13_EM | ecosystem: Host-associated > Plants > Roots > Unclassified | place... | reverse complement strand
CCGCATCGGCCTGCTGGTCGTGATCGTCGTGCTGGTCGCGGTGTTCACCGCGCTGCGGCCGGCCTTCCTCGACGTCAACCTGACGATCGTGCCCATGCAGTCCGACCTCACGGTGTTTGTCGTGGTCGGGCTGGCCCAGCTCGCGGTGCTGTCGCTGGGGCACATGAACCTGGCCGTGGGGAGGATGGCGGCCGTGTCCGCCTTCGCCTCCGGCTGGGCCTACGACAAGCTCGACGTTCCCCTGCCGGTCGGCCTGCTCATCGGCCTGGCCGTCGGCGCCCTGGTCGGCGCCGCCGCCGGTTGGACCATCGCCGCCACCGGCGTGAACTCCTTCGTGGTCACCCTGGCCCTCGACTTCGCCCTGATCGGCCTGGTTTCCCTGCTGTACAGCACCTTCAGCGACGGCGTGGCCTTCCATGTCGCCCCGGTCGGCATGGACATCCTGCGCGGCGACACCTTCGCCGACTACTGCGTGGGCGACCTGTGCGGGCCGCCCATTCCCCTGGTGGTGCCCATCGCCCTGGTGGCGGCGATCGCCGTCGGCGTGTTCTTCCGGAACTCCCGGCTGGGTCGGGAGATCCTGATGACCGGCTCCAACCTCCAGGCCGCCAAGCTGTCCGGCATCCCCACCAACCGCCGCATCGTCCAGGCCCACATGCTCTCCGGCCTGTTGGCCGCCCTGGCCGGATTCCTGTTGGCCGTCAACAACGGCGCGTTCTCGGCGGACATCGGCGGCGCGTTCCTGCTGCCCTCGTTCCTCGGTCCGGTGCTGGGTGGCACGCTGCTGGCCGGCGGCGCGGTGAGCGTGCTCGGCACGGTCTTCGGCGCGGCGCTGACCGAGGTGATCCAGACCGGCTTGAACCTGCTCCAGTTCGAGGTGGAGAAGTTCAAGATATACATCGGGATGGTGCTGCTGGTGGCGCTGTCGCTGGATCGGCTGCGGCACGTGCTGGCGGAGCGAAGGAGCGGCGCGGCGATCCCGCGCCCCACCGACGAACCCGCACCGGCCGAGCAGCGGGAAGGTGCGAAATGACGGTTCCGGGCCAGGACACACCGGTCCGCGAAGCCAGGCGCGCTCGACCGGTGATCTCCTTCCGTTCAACCGAATTCACCCTGGGTGTCCTCGCAGTCGCGGCCTTTGTGGTCCTGGCCCTCACCACCCGCGGCAGCGTGCTGCACGCCGACACGCTGACGGCCGTCTTCCAGTTCCTGGCCGTGCCCATGGTGATCGGCCTGGCCCAGATGGTGGTGCTGGGCGTGGGTCAGATGAACCTCAGCGTCGGCGTGGTGACCGGGTTCTGCGCGATGGTCACGGCCTGGCTGATGGTGGAGGTGGGCCTGCCGGCCTGGCTGGCGCTGGTGGCGGGCATCGCGACCGGCGCCGGGATCGGGCTGGTGAACGGGCTGATCGTGGTGCTGACCAGGATCAACGGCTTCATCGTCACGCTGGCGACGATGACGGTCATCGACGGCCTGCGCTACGGGGTGCACGGAACGGCCACCTACCAGGGATATTCGCCGGGGCTGGTGCGACTGGGCCAGGCCTCCGTGCTGGGCGTGCCGACGGTGTTCCTGTTCGCGGTGCTGGTGGCGATCGCGGTGGCGGTGTTCTTCCGGCGCATGACGGTCGGCCGCCAACTGCTGGCCAGCGGCGGAAACCCCCTAGCGGCAAGGCTTTCCGGGGTGTCGAACGACCGGTCACTGGTGCTGGCCCACCTATTGTCCGGGCTGCTGGCCGGAGTCGCCGGAGTGATCGTGGTGGCGCTGAGCGGCTCGGTGAACGCGACCATCGGCGACGACCTGCTGCTGCCCAGCTTCGCGGCGCCGATCATCGGTGGCGTGGCGCTGGCCGGCGGCGTGGTGAGCGTGGTCGGCACCTGCCTGGCGGCGCTGATCGTGCGGCTGGTGGACGTGGCGCAGGCGCAGTACTCGATCAACCCGGACTGGGTGGACCTGATCGTCGGCGCGGTGGTGCTGGGCGCCGTCCTGGTCACCCAACTCCGTGGGAGGGCGGCGAAATGACCGTGACCGCGGAGAAGCTGGTCAAGGTGTTCCCGGGCGTGCGCGCCCTGGACGAGGCGACGCTGCGGCTGGAGCCCGGCACCGTGCACGCGCTGCTCGGCGAGAACGGGGCCGGCAAGAGCACACTGATCAAGATCTTGACCGGCGTGCTGCGACCGGACGGCGGCCGGATCGTGCTGGCCGACGGCGCGGAGGCGCACTTCGGCGGCCCGCACGACGCCCAGCGGGCCGGAATCGGCGTGGTGCACCAGGAACGGAACCTGATCCCGGCGTTCTCGGTGGCGGAGAACATCGCGCTGTCGGCAACGCCGCAGAGGTTCGGCTTCGTCGACCGCAATGCCATGCGCGCACTGGCCAAACGCTGCCTGGACCAACTGGAAGTGCGGCTGGACGTGGACCGACCAGTGTCCTCGTTGTCGGTGGCGCAGATGCAGCTGGTGGAGATCGCCAAGGCCCTGGCGGTGGATTCCCAGGTGCTGCTGCTCGACGAGCCGACGGCCTCGCTGACCTCGGACGAGGCCGACCGCCTGTTCACGGTGATGCGGGCGCTGCGGGATCGGGGCCACGCCATCGTGCTGGTCAGCCACAAGCTCGACGAGGTGTTTGCCATCGCCGACACAGTCACCGTGCTCCGTGACGGCCGCAGCGTCGCCGAGACAAAGCCGCTGGCCGACTTCAGAACCGACCAGATCGTCGACCTCATGGTCGGCCGCGCGCACGCCGTGCTGGAACTGGACCGCAAGGCGGTCGACCGGGCCGCCGCGCCGGCGCTGGAACTCGACAACGTCAGCACCGCCGGGGGCCATCGCGACGTGTCGCTCACGGTCCGACCGGGCGAGATCGTCGGCCTGTACGGCCTGGTCGGCGCCGGCCGCAGCGAGCTGGCCCGAGCGGTGCTCGGCCTGGACAAGATCACCGCCGGCTCGATCCGCGTGCACGGCGAGCCGGCCCGGATCCGGGACGTCGGCGAGGCACTGCACCGTTACCGCATGGGCTACGTCACCGAGAACCGCAAGGAGGAAGGCGTCTTCCTGGAGCAGCCGATCAGCCGCAATATCGCCGTGACGGTGTGGCGGCGGCTGGCTCGCCTCGGCCTGGTCCGCGCCGGCGATGAGAACGCGCTGGTGGCGACCTACCAAGAGCGGCTGGGCATGCGGCTGTCCGGGCCGGGGCAGCTGGCCGGGCAGCTCTCCGGCGGCAACCAGCAGAAGGTCAGCCTGGCCAAGTGGCTGGCCGCGGACTGCGACATCCTCGTCATCGACGAGCCGACCGTGGGCATCGACGTGCGCACCAAGGCCGCCTTCCACGAGCTGATCGTCGGCCTGGCCGCCGACGGGCTGGCCATCCTGCTGATCTCCTCCGACCTGCCGGAGATGGTCACGCTGGCCGACCGGGTGCTGGTGATGCGGGACCACCAGCTGGTCGGCGAAGTGGACAACGACCACAGCTATGAGCGCACGTCACAGGCGGTTGGCCGGCTGCTGCACGTGACTGGACTCGTAAGTTAAGCAAGGCAGTGCATTTGCCGCGCGTTCCGCACGGGGCGAGGCCGCTCGTGACCGGTGTGGCGGCGGGTGGCGGCGCTGACTAGGCCGGCACCAGTTCCCGCTGCTTGCGCCGCGGCCGGGTCAGGAACCGTCGGCACGGCGTCTCCACGTACTCGTACAACACCCATGCCAGCCCCAGCGACACCGCGAAAATCCCCGCCACCACCAACATCTCGGCGGTGCTGCCACGCTGCACCAGCCCCGGTAAGAGGCGTCGCGCCACCCTGATCACCATCAGGTGGACCATGTAGAACGCGAACGACAGCTCCCCGAGCCGGACCATCGTCCGGGACCGCCAGAACGACGCGTCCCCGCGCAGGTCGGCCACGGCCGCGGCCGGAATGAGCACGCCGATGCCGACGAGGGTGGCCACCGAGTAGCCGTACTGGCCGGGCCACACCGGCACCAGGAAGTAGCTGATCAGCATCACCGCCACCGCGATGTCCAGCCGTGGGCCGCGCCAGCTGCCGAGGGCGACCAGGCGGGCCAGGGCGACACCGAGGGTGAATTCGCCGAGCCGGGCCGCCGGGAAGGACTGGAGGAACGGCAACGCCGGCTGCGCCACCGCCGGCACGATCACCAGCACCACGCTGATCAGCGCGAACACCGCGGTCCCGCGGGTCTGGAGCCGGCGGACCAGCAGGCCCCACACCGGGAACGTGAGATAGAAGAACGCCTCGCAGGCCAGTGTCCAGCTGACGGTGTTCAACGACTGGTTCTGGCCGGGAATCCAGGAGTGCACCAGGAACACGTTGGCCAGGAAGCTGCCGAAACCCGGCACGCCGTAGAAGTTGTCGGGGCGGACCAACTGCCCGAGAGTCACGCCGAGCAACAGCGCGAGCAACGCCGTGACCACGTGCACCGGGTAGACCCGGGCCAGCCGGCGCCGCCAGAACCGCAACGGGCTGTCACCGGGCCGCGCCGACCACATCAGCACGAAGCCGGACAGCACGAAGAAGAACGACACCCCTATATCACCCGCGCTGAACAGCAGTGTCGCGATCTTCGAGCCGGCGGCGACCGGCGAGAGCATCGAGGTGACCACGATATGCAGGCAGAACACCAGAAACGCGGCGGCCCAGCGCATTCCGGTCAGGGACGGAAGGTCGGCTCGGGTGGCTGTCACGGGTGTGCGTACGCCTCTCTAACGGGTGACGGGGTCCCGCCAACATACGTCACGTCTCCGATGACTCATCACGCAGTGTGCGCGATGGTTGAACTCCCGGTGTCCCCTCGTTGAACGGATCTCGACATGACGCACAACTCGGCTACCGCCCGTAGCCCATACGAGAGCCATGACCAGTGGAACCTCCTGGCCCGCGGGGAGACACCGACCCAGCGACTCGACCGCAACTACGCGGAGTTGCTCCAGGAGATCCGCGTCGCGCAGACCGGCGTCCAGCTCCTGCTGGCTTTCCTGCTATCGCTGGCCTTCACTCCCCGCTTCGCCTCACTGGGCCAGTTCGACCGCTCCGCCTTCGTCGCCAGCCTCGTCCTCGGCGCCGCCGCCACTGCCCTGCTGATCGCGCCCGCTCCCGTGCACCGCCTCGTGTTCCAGCACCGCCTCAAGCGCCAACTCGTCCACCTCACCAGCGGCTTGGCCCTGTCCGGCCTGGTCCTGCTGATGCTGTCCCTGTCGTCCGCGCTGATGCTGATCCTCGACGTCGTGCTCGGCCAGGAGTGGGCCGGCATGCTCACCGCCGGCATCGTCAGCTGGTTCTCCCTGTGGTGGTACATCGTTCCCCTGTGGCTGCGCTGGTGCCGGGGCCAGTCCCCCAGGGTCCGCAAGCGCCCCGTGCACGCCGGCCCGCCCCACCCCCGTCCCGGCGACATCCGCCCCGAGGTCAGCCCCGCCCAGCACCCGCGTTCCCGCGACGCCGGTTCCGTGCCGCAGCCGCGTCCCGGCCATGCTCGGCCCGATTCCGGCGACCACCGCCGGCCCGGCACCCGTTCCGCCTGAAATCCCCCACCCACCTCGGGGGGGCGTCCCCGACCCAGTCTACCTGCGACGATGCCTAGTCGATCTTGTTGGAGGGCGGCCTGTGGACAAACGGGAGGCTGTCCACAGGCCGCACGGGGGCACTTGATCCATCTGAATCCGCCTGCCCGAAACCCCGACACGCGCGTTGGCCGAGTGGCGCGGCCTCCAGCGCGATGTTCGGGCGGCGGAGCCGGCGCCGGCCGGGCCGACCTCCTCGCCCCGGCCGGCCCGGCCTTCTCTCAGCCTGAGGCGGCCTGGCGCAGTCCGGCTTCCCGTGCGATGTCGGTGCGGGTGCGGACCTGGAGCTTGGCCAGGATGTGCGAGACGTGCGTGGTGACGGTGCGGCGGGACACGAACAGCCGCTCCGCGATCTGCGGGTTGGACAGGCCGGCCACCACCAGCTGGGCCACCGTGGCCTCGGCCGGGGTGAGGCTGTCCCACCCGGTCTTGGCCCGGCGGTGCTTGACCTTCGGCCCGCGCCGCAGCCCGAGCCCGCGCAGCGCCGCCTGCGCCCGCGCCAGCTGCCACTCGGCACCGAGCTCCGCGTAGAGGTCCAACGCCCGTGACGCCGCCGCCCGCGCCGAGCTCGACTGTCCGTTGTGGACAAACGCCACGGCGGCCGACTCCAGCGCCTTGGCCCTGGGCAGCGGAAGGCCACACTCCCGGTAGGCGGTGGCGGCCCGCAGCAGTTCCTCGCCATCGCCGTTGACAAGTCCACGGCAGTACGCCGCGGCGGCGATCCGGTGCCGCACCTCGGAATCCGCCGCCAACCCGACGACCCGCTCCGTGGTCTCCCGCGCGGTGTCGAGATCTCCGGCGGCCACGGCAAGCCGAACGATCTCCGGCAGCACGTCGTCGAAGTCGGCCGTCGTACGCAGCGCCGCCAGCGCTTCGCCGAGGTGACCGGCTTGTTCCAGCTCCAGGCTGTTGACCAGCGCGAGGTGCAGCACGGGATGCTTGCCCACCTGGGCCGCCCGCGCGATGGCCAGATGCCGCCCGGCCGCAGCGTGATCGCCACGGTGCAGGTGGATCAGCGCGGCGATGCTGTGGTCCGAGGCTGCGACGACCGGGTTGCGCAGCTCGTCGGCGAGCATGTCCACATCGACCAGCACGTCGTCCCAGCGGCAGCAGTCATACGTCATCTGCACGAGGGCGCTCTGTGCCTGCGCCATCCGGACCGTGTTGCCGACGTGCTCGGCCAACTGTCGGACGTCTCGCGCGGCGGCCACCGCCTCGTCGTAGCGGTCGACGCAGCACAGTGTGACCGCACGGTTGACACGCAACAACAGACTCAGCTCCGCAGTGCCGCCGTCCCGGCCGATCGCCCGCACGGCGTGATCCAACAGCACCAGCGCATCGGCCATCTTGTTGCGCACCATCAGCACGATGCTGCGGACATGCAGCGACCAACCGACAGCCCACTCGTCGGCGGGCGCCGCGTCGGCGGCGTCCAGCGCGGCCTTCTCGGCGGCGTCCAAGTCGCCTAGATCCCAGTGCGCCCGCGCGGTGAGCACGAGCAGCCGAGCCCGCACGCGCCCAGTGGTGTTCGGATCCGCCAGCGCACGGTCAAGTTCAACAAGCGACTGCGCGACGCGACCGCTCATGCTTCGGCATTGCAACAAAATGTGGTGCAGCCACACGATCTGCACCAGGTCCGCGGACAGCGCGAGCGCTCGAGTGGCGACCTGCTCGGCTTCGTCGAAGTCGCCCGTGCGGTACAGCGCGTCGGCGAACCGGCTGGCCAGCGACAGCCGTCGGGCATCCCAGCTCAGCGCGGCGAGCACGCGGCGAAGCAGGTCCACGGCCGCGGTCGGAGACTGACCGATGAGCGCGCCGGCGTTGTCACACAACCAGTCCACGGTCCAGTCATCGGCGTCGGATGCGACCAGCAGCTGTTTGGCGACGCGTTCTACCGGCGCGCCCGCGTCGGCGAGCAGCCGCGCCGCCTCAAGGTGCCAGGCCGCGCGCACCGGTAGTGACATCCGTTCGTACAGCGCGGACCGCACCAACGCGTGTCGGAACGACAGGCCGTCCCCGGACTCGACGAGCACGCCGGCCGCGGACGCCTGGTCCAGCGCGGGCAGCAACTCCGGGACCGTGCGGCCGAGCACGACGCTCAGGTCGGCAACGGAGAACACGACACCGAGCAGGGTCGCGGCCCGCAGCACATGCCGGGACTCCTCGGACAGAAAGTCCAGCCGGTGGTCGATTGCCGCGGCCAACGAGCCGGGACGGGCCGCGCCCTCGGCCACCACACTGACGAGTTCCGTTGTGTACAAAGGATTTCCGGCCGCGCCTTCGGCATGGCGGAGCAGCTCGTCCGATGGCTGCGTGCCGACCAGCTGGGCGACCAGCTCGCTGATCGCGTCCGCGGACAATGGGCCCAGGCTGACCTGGCCGTCATTGCCAAGCTGTCGCCACAGCGCCGACAGGTCGTCGCGGACCGGCACCGGCCGCAGCGTGCCGATCAGCAGCAACGGCAACTGGTCCACCAGCTTCACCAGCCGGCTGAACACCGCGACGGTGACCTTGTCCGCCCACTGAAGATCGTCGAGCGCGAGCACCACCGGCCCGTCGGAGCACAACTCCTCGACCATGCCAAGCACGCGCTCGGCCGCGACCGCCGACGGGTCGGCCACGGTCGGAACCTCGCCCCGCAGCAGCCGCAGCACCGCCTGGCCCTCGTCGGAACGCTCCGCGCGCAAGGCTTCAAGCAAGGGCAGCAGAGGTAGCAACCTGCCTAGTTCGTCACCTGCGCCCCAGTGCACACGACAGCCGTTTTCCAGGGCCGCGTCGCACACCGCGCGCAACAGAGTGGTCTTGCCGATGCCGGGTTCGCCGTCGACGAGCGCCGCGCCACCCCGACCACCGGCGAGTTCCCGGACTCGGACGGTCAGCCGGGCCAGCTCGCGACTCCGCCCGATCAGCATGCGAGCCAGAATACAACAAAAACGGAAGTTGAACAAGACATTTCATTTGTTCGAACCATTCAAGGTGAACACCGGGCGACATAATTGCGGTTGATTGTTCATTCACCGCTGGTTCGGGTGTCACGCGCCGACTGTCACCCTAGGCATTGAATCGCGCACCACCTGTGCACTGATGGGCAATCACCACGGAGGAACAATGCGCTTCGCCCTGGCCGTCATGGCCTTCGCGCTCGCCATTTTCGCAGGTGCCGGCGCTGTCGCCAGCGCAGCCACGCCGCAGACGACCAACGGTTCCGCAACCCCGGCCGCCGGCCAGCCGTACAACTGACCGGCTAATTAATCCCTCGTTCTTTCGATGTTGTACGTCCCAGCAATGAGGCTGGGCGCACGGCCGCGCCGCCGAATCGGGAACGTGCCGAGTCGGCGGCCTGGTCCGCTTCCCGCCAGCCCCGCTCCGGGGCGTCGATGAACAGCTGTTCGCCGATCTCGGATGCCTGCGCCAATTGCTCGACACGTACGCCGATCAGCCGAACGGCGCCATACGGAACGTTCTCGGTCAGCAGTTTCGCGGCGGCTTGATAGACCTCCCGGGTGACATCGGTGGCCACCGGCAGGGTCCTCGATCGGGTGATCGTGGTGAAATCCTCGAACCGCACCTTGATCGACACGGTCCGACCCCGCAGCCCCCGCGCCCGCAGCGAGGCCGCGGTCCGCTCGGACAGCCGCAGCAGCTCCCGCTTCAGCAGCTCCCGGTCGTGGTGGTCGACCTCGAACGTCTCCTCCGCGCCGATCGACTTCTCCGCCGACTCCGGCACCACCGGCCGCGAGTCGAGCCCCTTGGCCAGCGCGTACAGGTGATCGGCCGCCGCATTGCCGACCACCCGCCGAAGCCGGGCCGGCGGCGCGGCCGCCACGTCGCCGACCGTCCGCATGTCGATGCGCTCCAACGCCTCCGCGGTGCGGCCGCCGACGCCCCACAGCGCCGACACCGGCAGCGGATGCAGGAAGTCCAGCGACTGCTCCTTCGGCACCACCACCATGCCGTCCGGCTTGGCCAGGCCCGAGGCCAGCTTGGCGATGAACTTGGTGGACGCCACCCCGACCGAGCAGTTCACACCGGTCCGCTCCAGCACGTCCTCGCGCAGCTGCGCGCCGATCCGGGACGGCGTCGTGCGCAGCCGGCGCAGCGCGCCGGACACGTCCAGGAACGCCTCGTCCAGACTGAGCGGCTCGACCAGCGGCGTGAGCTCCCGGAACAGGTTCATCACGGTCCGGGACGCCTCGGTGTAGAGGGCGAAGGTGGGCGGGATGAACACCGCGTGCGGGCACAGCCGGCGGGCCCGCGTGGTCGGCATCGCCGAGCGCACGCCATAGCCGCGGGCGATGTAGTTGGCCGAGGACACCACGCCCCGGTTGCCGGTGCCGCCCACGATCACCGGCCTGTCCTTGAGCTCCGGCCGCTCCCGGATCTCCACCGACGCGTAGAAGGCGTCCATGTCGACGTGCAGGATCGGGCAGCCGGCGTCGTCCGGCCACACGGTGTCCGACACCCGGAACCGCTCCACCAGGCCGCGGGGCAGGTTGCCGCTGCGCCCCATGCCGCCCCCTCGATCACACGTTCGACTCGGTCGGGCCGAGTCTAGCGTCCGGGTCTGACAAAACCGCAGCTCGTAACTGTGAGTGCCGCCAGTCGTTTGGCGGAGTGTCACCCGTGAGGGCGACACGAGACGATCCAGTCCCGAAATGTGACGTGAGTCATCTAGGAGGCGGAATGTCACCCTGCGGCAGATCCCGATTCCTCGCAGTTCTCGCGCTGGCCGCCGCCGCGCTCGTGCCCCTGTCCTTCGCGGCGCCCGTCGCCCAGGCCGCCCCGCTGCTGTCCGGCGGCCTGGTCGACCTCGGCTGCGCCACGAGCCATGCTCACTTCCACTGTCTGGGCAAGGCGATCAAATCCCCCGACGGCCCCGGCCCGATGACCGTCACCACCCCGGTGGGCCTCGCGCCCGCCGACGTCCAGTCCGCGTACGGCGTGACCGGCCTGCACGCCAACGGCCGCACCGTGGCCATCGTGGACGCCATGGACGCGCCGACCGCCGAGGCCGACCTGGCCGTGTTCCGCAGCAAGCGCGGCCTGGCGCCGTGCACCACGGCCAACGGCTGCTTCAAGAAGGTCAACCAGAACGGGGCGGCCAGCCCGCTGCCGGCCGGCGACTACGGCTGGGCCGAGGAGATCAGCCTCGACCTGGACGCCGTCTCCGCCACCTGCCCCGACTGCCACATCCTGTTGGTGGAAGCCAATTCCGCCGACACCGACCCGCTGATGACCGCCGTGGACACCGCCGCCTCGACGCCGGGCGTGGTGGCGATCTCCAACAGCTACGGCGGCGCCGAGGACGGCACCATCACCGCCGCCGACGCGCACCTGAACCATCCGGGCATCGCCGTCACCGCGTCCTCCGGCGACTCCGGCTACGGCGTCAGCTGGCCGGCGTCCTCGCCGTACGTCACCGCCGTCGGCGGCACCACGCTCACCAAGGCCGCCGGCACCCCGCGCGGCTGGACCGAGAAGACGTGGTCCGGGGCCGGCAGCGGCTGCTCGGCGATCGAGCCGAAGCCCGCCTGGCAGCACGACACCGCGTGCGCCATGCGGACCGTCGCCGATGTCTCCGCGGTCGCCGACCCGGCGTCCGGCCTGGGCATCTACGACACGTACAACAGCTGCGGCACGAGCTCGTTCTGCGACTTCCTGATCGCGCTGGGCCTGGCCCAGGGCGCGGACGGCTGGGTGCAGGTGGGCGGCACCAGCCTGTCCTCGCCGATCATCGCCAGCGTGTACGCGCTGGCCGGCAACTCGGTCACCTCAGGCTCGTACCCGTACGCGCACACGTCCGGGCTGAACGACGTGACCACCGGCTCCAACGGCAGCTGCGGCGGCACCTACCTGTGCACGGCCGGGGCCGGCTACGACGGGCCGACCGGGCTGGGCACCCCCAACGGGGTCTCCGGCTTCTGATTTCCCCTGGGCGGCGGGATGTTCACCGCATCCCGCCGTCCACCGCCAGCGTCCGGCCCGTCATGTACGAGGCGTCCGCGGAGACCAGGAAGGCCACCGCCGCGGCGATCTCCTCGGGCCGGGCCAGGCGGCCGAGCGGCATCATCGCCTTGATCTCCGCGGCCAGGTCCACGTTGTCGCGGCCGCGGAAGTACTCCGGCGCCGCGTCGTTGGACATGTCCGTCGCGGTGCCGCCGGGCGCGACGGCGTTGATCGTGATGCCGCGGGCGCCCAGTTCCGGCGCCAGGTTGAGCACCATCGACTCGACCGCGGCCTTGCTCGACGCGTACAGCGTGTGGTGCAGGAACGACTTGTGCGCGCTGACCGACGAGGTCAGCACGATCCGGCCGCCCTCGGTCAGGTGCCGGGCCGCGTGCTGGGCCGCGAACAGCTGCCCGCGCACGTTCGTGTGATAGATCCGGTCGAAGTCCTCGGGCGTGATCGTCTCCAGCGCGCCGAAGTGCTCGATGCCCGCGTTGCTGACGAGGATGTCCAGGCCCTTCAACCGTTCCGCCGTCTCGTCGACGAGCCGTCCGATCTGCTCCGGATCGGAGACGTCGGCCTGGATGGCCACCGCCTCGCCCCCGGCCCTGGCGATCTCCTCGACCAGGGCCTGTGCCTTGTCGGCGTTGGACCGGTAGTTGACCGCGACCGCCGCGCCGTCGCCGGCCAGCCGCTTCGCCACCGCCGCGCCGATGCCGCGCGAGCCGCCCGTGACCAGCGCGATCTTTCCCTTGAGGCTCATCGCTTTCCCTTCTCCCTTTGACACCTCCATCTCACTCCGCTGGGATATTCGTGGGAAGTGAAAAAGGCAGCTATCGGTTATCGCGATCGGAGATGACGAGTGGAGCTGCGGGAACTGGCCGTGTTCGTCGCGGTGGCCGAGGAGATGAGCTTCACCCGGGCCGCCGAGCGTCAACACGTCGTGCAGTCGGCCGTGTCGGCCACCCTGCGCAACCTGGAGCGGGAGCTCGGCGTCGAGCTGGTTTCTCGCACCACCCACCAGGTTTCGCTGACCGATGCCGGGCGGCTGTTCCTGCCCGAGGCCCAGCGCACCCTCGCCGCCGCCCGGGAGGCTCGGCACGTGCTGGAGCAGGTTCGTGACGGCCTTCGGGGCACGTTGCGCCTCGGCATCATGCTCGCCGCCAGCCCAGGCTCTCCCACCCCGGCCTCGTTGATCTCCGCCTTCACCGCTTCGCATCCCGGCGTCGAGGTCAGCGTGCGGCTCGGGGTCAGCGGCGATCACGCCGAGGACCTCCGCCGCGGCCGTCTCGACCTGGCCTTCATCGCCCTGCCGCCCGAGGACGTCACCGGGCTTCGCCTGCACCGCCTCGTCAGCTGCCCGATGGGCCTCGTCGTGCGCCCCGACCACCGCCTCGCCGGTCGCGACCGGGTCGAACTCGCCGAGCTCTCCGCCGAGCCCTTCGTCGAGACCACCCCCGGCTGGGGCACCCGCATCGCCGCCGACCGCGCCTTCCTCCGCGCCGGCGTCGGCCGCTCCATCCGCTACGAGCTCGGCGACGGCCTCGGCGTGCTCGACTTCGTCCGGCACGGCCTCGGCATCGCCATCAGCCCACCCATGATCGTTCCCCCCGACCTCGTCTCCGTGCCCATCGGCCGCCACGCTCCCCGCTTCGTCGTCTCCCTGGCCGTCGCCGACCGCGAGCCCAGCACCCCGGTCCGCGAGATGCTCCGCATCGCCAGCAAGTTGTCCACAGGCGACCCTCCGCAGAGATCAACTCGGCGCGGCGGCGGGTAGAGTGGGTCCGGGGCTGCCCCCCTGGGTTTGGGTGGGGGCTTGTTCTCGTTAAGGCCTGCGCGCGAGCGCGTGCAGCCGAGAAGCGACGTCCCGGAGCGGGGGCTGGGTGGCGGCGGCGACCTCCAGCTGGGCCAGGGCGTCGGCTGCGCCGGGATTGCCCTCCAGGACGGCGCCGGGCACGAGGTCGGCGACGACGCCGTAGCCCTGGAGCAGCTCGACGTCGAGGCCGGCGGCGCTGAGGGCGGCCCGGAGGCTGTCGACGTCGAAGCGGCGCTGGAGGGGGTCGCCGGGCAGCTGGCCGTCGGGGTCGTCGAGCAGCTGGCGGGCGTCGACGAGGCGGCCGGCGAGGACGCGGTTGATCAGGGCGGCGTAGCGGTTGGCGACCAGAACGGACACGGCGCCGCCGGGGGTGGCGGCGCCGGCGAGGTGGGACAGGGCGGCGGCGAGGTCGTCGACGACCTCCAGGACGCCATGCCCGAGCACGAGGTCGGCGCCGCCGGCGGGGACGAGGTCGGCGAGGGCGTCGGTGTCGCCCTGGACAGCGGTGACGAGGTCGGCGACACCGGCCTCGACGGCCCGGCGCTGGAGGGTGGCCAGGGCGTTGGGGCTGGGATCCACGACCGTGACCAGGCAACCGGCGGCGGCCAGGGGCACGGCCCACACGCCGGAGCCGCCGCCCACGTCCAGCACACGGGGCGGCTCGGCGTGCCGGCGGCGGACCGCGGCCAGCTCGGTGTCGAGCGCCAGACGGACGGCATCGGGTCGCATGGGCCCGAGTCTATTGGTGTGGCGGTGTCGTGATCTGCGCGGCTTGTCGGAGACCGTAGGCTGCCCGTGTGCATACGGTTGCGGTGTTGAGCCTCAAGGGCGGTGTCGGCAAGACCACGGTTGCCCTGGGCCTGGCCTCGGCGGCGCTGCGCCGGGGTGTGCGCACCCTGGTGGTGGACCTGGACCCGCAGTGCAACTCGACAGCCACGCTGGAACCGGCCGAGACCGAGGCCACCCTGTTCCACGTGCTCCAGAAGCCGACACCGGAGATCGTGCGGGCGGCGATCGCACCCAGCGGCTGGGGCGAGGGCGTGGACGTGCTGGTCGGCGCGGAGGAGGTGGAGGGGCTCAACCACCCCGACCCGGGCACCAACAAGCTCAGCCGGCTGGAGAAGGCCCTGTCCACCGTGCACGACTTCCTGGAGGAGGACGAGCAGCCCTACCAGCTGGTGCTGCTGGACTGCCCGCCCTCGCTGGGCCAGCTGACCCGCTCGGCGCTGGTCGCGGCCGACCGGGCGCTGCTGGTCACGGAGCCGACGATGTTCGCGGTGTCGGGCGTGCAGCGGGCGTTCGAGGCGGTGCAGGCGGAGCGGGAGGAGCACAACCCGGACCTGCAGCCGCTGGGTGTGGTGGTGAACCGGGTCCGCCCGCGCTCGCACGAGCACCAGTTCCGCATCGACGAGCTGCGGGACATCTTCGGCCCGCTGGTGATGCCGGTGGCGCTGCCGGACCGGCTGGCCGTGCAGCAGGCGCAGGGCGCGTGCATGCCCATCCACATGTGGAACACGCCGGGCGCCCGCGAGGTGGCGCTGGCGTTCAACCTGCTGCTGGCACGGGTGTTGCGGGCGAGCCGGCGGCGGACCCGCTCGGTGTTCGCGCAGGCCGAGGAGGAGGCCATCGAGGCCGAGGAGACCGAGCTCGACGAGACTGAGCTCGACGAGACCGGGGCGGAGCAGGCGCAGCCCGAAGAGGCGGCGCCCGAGCCCGGTCCCGTCGGCCGGCCGCAGTTCATGGAACCGCACCTGCCCTGATGCCCGAGGGCGACACGGTTTTTCTCACCGCACACCGGCTGCACGACGCGTTGGCCGGCAAGGCGTTGACGCGCGGGGAGATCCGTCACCCCGCGCTGTCCACAGTGGACCTTGCCGGTCGAGAGGTGGTCGAGGTCGGCTCGGTGGGCAAGCACATCTTCACGCGCCTGGGTGACGGCGTCAGCCTGCACAGCCATCTGCGCATGGACGGCAGCTGGCACCTGTACCGACCCGGCGAGAGCTGGCGCCGCCCGAACCACCAGATCCGGGCCATTCTGTCCACTTCGGACCGTTCCGCCGTCGGCTTTCTCCTGCACGACTTGGAGTTGCTGCCGACCGCCGAGGAGTCCCGACTGGTCGGCCACCTCGGGCCGGACCTGCTGCACCCGTCATGGGACACCGAGATGGCCGCCGAGGCCGTCCGCCGGCTGACCGCCGAGCCAACCCGACAAATCGGACTGGCACTGCTCGATCAGCGCGTGATGGCCGGGGTCGGCAACCTCTACAAGGCCGAGGTCTGCTTCCTGCTCGGCGTCTCGCCGTGGTCGCCGGTGTCCGCGACCGATCCGGCCCGCGCCGTCGAGCTCAGCCACAAGTTGTTGCTACGCAACGCCTGGCGCCCCGAGCAGTCCACCACCGGCGAGCTGGCCCGCGGCCGTCAGCACTGGGTGTACGAGCGGCAGGGCAAGCGCTGCCTACGCTGCGGCCAGGCCGTCGTGCGGGCGATGCAGGGCAGCGGGGTGCAGCAGCGGCCCACCTGGTACTGCCCGCGCTGCCAACCCGGCCCGACCGCGTAACCGCCACGCAGCACCGAATCCGCGTGTACGCTGGAAGTCACGGGGGATCTTTCCTGCACGGCCGATGACCACGGGGGTGACCGGCCGGAGGTCCGCGACACCGAGTTCGCACACACGCCGATGGCGCACGCCCTGGGGAGGGACGGCCGTCGGCGCAGGCACTGAGGGGGTTCAGTGACGGTTCAACACGGCTTTGAGGTACGCGGTCTGGACGTGCCGCGCGGCGCCGCGCCGCCGGCCGGCCGATTCGGCCGCATGTTCCCGACGCTGCCGGCGCGTCCGCCGACGGGGCTACCGGAGGCGGAGCGCTTCGGCCTGCCCGGCGGCCTGATGGACGGCGGCGACACCACGAGCCAGCAGGACAGCCCGACACTGGACGCGGGCTTCACGTTCCTGGGGCAGTTCATCGACCACAACATCACCTTCGACGCCACCGGCAACCTGGGCCGGCAGGTGGATCCGGAGGCGACCACCAACTTCCGGCCGCCGATGCTGGACCTGGACCACCTCTACGGCTCGGGCCCGTTCGCCAGCCCGCTGCTGTACGACACCGACTCGCACAACACCAAGCTGGTGCTGTCGCCGGACGGCGTGGACCTGGCCCGCACAGCCGGCGGCGTCGCCCTGATCGGCGACCCCCGCAACGACGAGAACCTGCTGCTCAACCAGGTGCACCTGGCGTTCATCAAGTTCCACAACCGGGTGGTGGACGCGCTTGAGCACGGCGAGATCACCGACGTGTTCGGCGACAGGTTCCCGCCGCCGCCGGCCGAGAACCCGACGCCGCCGCCGAACGCGTCGATCGCGGACCTGCTCAGCGTGCGCACGTACTGGGACGACCTGTTCGCCGCGGCGCAGCAGATCGTGCGCTGGCACTACCAGTGGATCATCGTGCACGAGTACCTGCCGCTGGTCTGCGGCCAGGACAGCGTGGACCGGATCGACCAGCAGGGCCTGCAGTTCTTCGACCCGGGCGGCCATCCGTTCATCCCCGTGGAGTTCGCGGTCGCGGCGTTCCGGTTCATGCACCCGACGATCCGCTCCGACTACGCCATCAACAACAAGCACACGCTGCCGCTGTTCCCGCTGGACTTCACCGAGCCGGCGCCGAAGAACCCGCACGACCGCGCGGATCTGCGCGGCGGCGCGGTGGCCCCGGAGTTCGCGCTGGACTTCCGGCACTTCTTCGCGATCGACGGCTCGCGGCCGCAGCGGGCCAAGCGGATCGAGACGAAGCTGAACGTGCGGCTGCTGGACCTGCCGCCGATCACCGACGTGCCCGAGGAGATCGGCCGCCAGCTGCGCTCCCTGGTGGTGCGCAACCTGCTGCGCAGCGAGGTCCAGCAGCTCCCGTCCGGCCAGGACATCGCCCGCAAGATCGGCCAGGTCCCGCTGACCGACGCCGAACTGGGCACCACCGGGCCGATCTACCTCTGGTTCTACATCCTCAAGGAGGCCGAGCTGCGCCACCGCGGCGGCCGGCTGGGCGCGGTCGGCGCGCTCATCGTCAGCGAGGTGCTGGTCGGGCTGCTCGACGCCGACCCGACCTCGTACCGCTCCACGTATCCGATCTGGGCGCCGACGCTGGCCGACAGCGAGGGCCGCTTCGGCATGGCCGAGCTGCTCCGCTTCGCCGGCGTGGCGCAGTGAGCGAGGCCGCGATGTCCGAGGACCTGCTTTTCGTGCAGACCAACAACCCGGCCGGCAACCAGGTGCTGATCTGCGGCGTGGCCGCCGACGGCGCGATCGAGGTCGTCGAGACGGTGGACACCGACGGCGACGGCGGCGCGCACGACGGGCTGACGTTCGACCCGCTGGACTCGCAGGGTTCCCTGGTCTACGACCGTCGGCACCGGCTGCTGTTCGCGGTGAACGCCGACAGCAACACCATCTCCGTGCTCGGCGGCAGCCGCCCGCACCCGCACCTGCGGCAGGTGGTGCCGTCGGGCGGCGTGTTCCCGGTCAGCATCGCCGTGCACAACGACCTGCTGTACGTGCTCAACGCGCACGCCGGCGGATCGATCACCGGCTACCGGATCGCCGGCACGCAGCTGCACGCGATCGAGGACTCCACCCGGTCGCTGGAGCTGGCGCCGGCCAGCGGGCCGGGCCAGAACGTGGTCAGCCCGGCCCAGCTGGCCTTCTCGCCGGACGGCAGCGAACTCGTCGTCGCCACCAAGGCGGCCGGCGGCGGCCTGCTCGACGTGTTCGCCATCGGCGCGGACGGACGGCCCTCGGAGGAGTTCACCGCCAACGAGGCCGGCACGCCCGCGCCGTTCGGCTTCACCTTCGACGGGTACGGCCGGCTGGCGGTGACCGACGCCATCCTCGGCGTGCTGTCCACGTACACGCTGCGCCACGGCAAGACCCAGAAGGTCGCGAGCGAACCGGACGGCAAGGCCGCGATGTGCTGGATCGCCGAGGCGAACGGCAATTTCTACGTGACCGACGCCGGCAGCGACACGATCAGCTGCTATCACGTCGACGAGGACGGCCGGCCGAGGGTGCTCAACCAGACCGCGACCGGCTCGTTCCCGATCGACATGGCGGTCACCCGGGACGAGCGGTTCCTGTACGTCCAACTGGCCGCGGCGCATCGGATCCAGGGCTACCGCGTGGAGGACGACGCCACGCTCACCGCGGTGGCGACGCTGGACGTGCCGACCAGCGCGCAGGGCATCGCGGTGAACTGAACGAGTGACGGGGAGGCGAGGTTTGCCACACCGCGCCTCGCCTTCCCGCTGCTACCGTGGAGCGATTGCCGTGAGGAGGCGTGAGGCATGGATCCGATCCTGGTCGCGATCGCTGGCGCGTTGGCCAAGGAGGTCGTGCCCGCCGGCGCGAAGTCTCTCGGTCAGCTCGTGAAGCGGGTGAAGGAGAAGTTCTCCCACAACCGCACCGCCGAGATCGTGCTGGCGAAGGCGCAGAAGGCTCCGGACAACGAGCTGGTGGTCGACATGCTGGCCGAGGCCCTCGACGCCGCCGAGCAGGAGGATCCCGCGTTCGGCGCCGAGCTGCGCACGCTGTGGGAGACGGCGAAGACGGAGATCACGGTCAACAGCGGCGACGTCATCACCAACATCTACCGCGGTAACTCAACCGGAACCGTCTTCCAGGTGGGCAAGGTCAAGGGCGGCTTTCACGACCACCGCTACTGACCCGCGGCCGTCACGCTCGGCACGGTCCGCCTGACCGGCCCGGATCCGACGGTGCTGGCCTCGGCCGCGCACGCCTGGCACCTCGCCGGCCGTCCCCTGTCGGAGCTGGCCGCGGCGAGGGTGACCGTCAGCTGAGGTCGTCGACCCGTTGCCGGGCAACGGGTTCGCGCGGATGCTCCAACACGTGCAGGATGGCGTGCGCCTTCCTGGCCTGCTCCAGCGCCGCGTTCCGGTCGCCCGACTGCTCGTGGGCCTGGCTGAGCAGGCCGCGCACGACGGCTTCCTGGAACATCCGGCGCATCTCGACCATCACCGGCAGCGCCCGGCCCAACTCGGCGGCGGCCTTGGCCGGCTCGCCGGCCCGCAGGAACGTCTCGCCGACGCTGGTCAGCACCCGCGCCTCGTTGTAGCGATCACCGTTGTCCTGCATACGCTTCAGCGCCTCGCCGAGGCCGGCGAACGCCTCGTCGTAGCGGCCCAGCGCGGACAGGAAGCGGGCCCGGTGGTGGCCGAGCAGCGCCCGCTGCTGGTCCTGGGAGGCAAGGGGAATCGCGCGCTCGACGCAGTCCAGCGCCTCCGCTGGCTCGCCGAGACCGTAGTGCGCCAAGGCCAGCGACTCCAGGTCGGTGGCCAGGCCCTGGTGGTGGTCGGCCGGCTCCACCGCGACCGCCGCGGCGAATTCCTCCTTGGCGGCGGCGAAATCGTCCAGCTCGTAGTGGCGGAACCCAAGCTGGCAGCGCATCCGCGCCTCGGCCCGGCGATCCTCACGCCGCCGCGCCGCGCGCACCGCGACCTCGTTGACGGTCTTCCAGTCGGTGTACAGCTTGCGGCCGAAGTGCAGGCCCCACAACGCCTCCGCCAGCGCCAGCACCGCATCGTCCATTTCGGACTCGTACGCCGCGGTCACCACCTGCACGAAGTTGGCCCGATCCGGCTCCAGCAGGTCCATCGCCTCGGCCTCGTCGCCATCGAAGGCCGGCACGTCCCGGTACCGCTCGCTCAGCCGCCACCGCCGCGCGGAAACCACCTTGTCCGCGGCGATCGCCCGATCCACGTACCACCACACCATGGCCCGCAGCGCCTCCAGCTGCTCGGCCGCGCTGTCGGTGCGGTGCAGCTGCTGCAAGGCGTGCCCTAGGGCGAGCGAGTTGAACGAGTAGCGGTCCCCGTGCGAGGCCCGCAGCAGACCGGCGTCGGTCAGCGTCGCCAGCAGTTCGTCGCCGTCCGGGTCGAGCGCGGCGGCCAGGTCGCCGTCGAAGTCGGCCCCGGGGTGCATGGCAAGCAGTCGGTACAGGCGCGCCGCAGCCGGCGACAGGCGCTGATACGACACGTCGAAGACCCCCTTGCCTTCCAGGGACATCCGCCGGTGCCGCGCACCGGCCTCAGACAGTTTGCGCTCGGCCTGCCGTTCCGTCAGCGAATCTCGTCGACGCGGTTGTAGAACGGCTCCGGCAGGGCGAACATGCGGGGGACCGGCGGCACCGGCCCGCCAGTGTTCACCTAGAGGTCGCGGCACTGGACGATGTGGTTGGCCGAGCCGCTGAACTCGTTGTGCGCTTTCCCCCGGTCACGACGATCTAGGCTACTCCCGGCGTCGGCTGCGTCACACCACCGGTGGTCGCCGTCCGTGCGCGGCCCGTGACCAGGCACGATAGGGGCCGTGGTGTACAAGCAGCTGGTCCGCAGGACGTTGTTCCGGTTCGGTGGGGGCGACCCCGAGGTGGCCCACGAGCGCACGATGGGCGTGCTGCGGCGGGTCGCCGGGATGCCGCCGGTGCTGTCGGCGCTGCGCGCCCGGTACGGCGTGGTCGCGCCGCGCACCGTGTTCGGCGTGCACTTCCCCAACCCGGTGGGACTGGCCGCCGGCATGGACAAGGACGGCGTCGCCCTGCCCGCGTGGCCGGCCCTCGGTTTCGGCTTCGTCGAGGTCGGCACGGTCACCCGGCACGCCCAGCCGGGCAACGACCGGCCGCGGCTGTTCCGGCTGCCCGACAGCGAGGCCGTGATCAACCGGATGGGCTTCAACAACCGGGGCGCGCAAGCGCTTGCCGACCGGCTGGCCCGGCTCGGGCCGCTGAGCGTGCCGCTGGGTATCAGCCTCGGCAAGTCCAAGGTCACGGCCGTCGAGCGGGCCGTCGAGGACTACCGGCACTCGATGCGGGTGCTCGGCCCGCACGGCGACTACTTCGCCGTGAACATCAGCTCCCCCAACACCCCGGGCCTGCGCTCGCTGCAGGACCGGGCCGCGCTCAACGAGCTGCTGGCCGGCGTGCAGGAGGAGAACGACGAGCGCCGGCCGCTGCTGGTCAAGATCGCCCCCGACCTGGCCGACAGCGCCATCGGCGAGCTGCTGGAGGTCTGCGGCGAGCACGAGATCAGCGGCGTGATCGCCACCAACACCACCCTCGGCCGGGCCGGCCTGGCCGCCGCCGACCAGGCCAAGGCCGAGCAGGCCGGCGGCCTGTCCGGACGGCCCCTGGCCGCGCGGGCGCTGGAGGTGGTTCGCCTGGTGCACAAGGAAACCGGCGGCCGCCTGCCGGTCATCGGCGTCGGCGGCATCTTCGACCCGGACTCGGCCCAGCGCATGATCGACGCCGGCGCCGATCTCGTGCAGGTCTACACCGGCTTCATCTACGAGGGCCCCGGCCTGATCCGCCGCATCAACCGCTCCCTGCGCTGACCCCTCGCGTGTGGCGCCTGCCCCTCGCCCCACGCAGGTTGGGGGGCTTTACCTGCACTCAACGCAGGTAAAGCCCCCCAACCTGCATCCAACGCGGGGAAAGCCCCCTTCCCTGCATCAAGGTGGGGAGAAACGCGTGTGGCGCCTGCCCCGGGAGAGCCGGGCAGGCGCCACACGTGGTCGGAGCTGCTAGATCAGGCCCAGGAAGAGCAGGCCGTTGGGCGTGCCCAGACCGGTGACGTTGTCGTAGCCACGGGTGGTCTGGATGGTCTGGTCCGTGTGGTTGAACGTGCGGACCGTGCGGACGAAGCCGTTGGCGTCGTCGGTGCCGTTGACGTAGTCCACGCGGACCTCACCGGCGCCGGTGACCGGCTTGACGTCGCTGACCGCGGGGGTGTGCGACAGGGCCTTGTACATCCACGGGTTGATGAACCCGTGCCGGCCGCCGAACTGGTCGGCGACGGCCATCAGGCCGGCCATCAGCGGCGACGCGAGGCTGGTGCCGCCGATGCGGTACTCGCCGTACTTCACGCTGCCGTCGGGGAAGGTCTGGGTGATGCCGATCAGCATGCCGGTGGTCGGGTCGGCGTCCATGGAGATGTCCGGCACGACTCGGCCGCGGTTGGCGCCGGTCTGGTTCTGCTTGGCCAGCGCGTCCGGCACGACGCCCTTCTGGTAGTTCGGCTCCGGGAACAGCACCGAGGTGCCGCCGCCCGCGCCGTACAGCCACGCGCCCGGAGCGGCCGGGCTCCACGCGCCGGCGGTGAGCGTGGACTTGCCGGTGGACCAGCCGGTCTCCAGCGTCTTGCGGCCGTCCTTGCCGATGCCCAGGCTGGTGCCGCCGACGGCGGTCACCCACGGGCTGGAGGCGGAGAAGTCCGCGGACGGGGCCGGCAGGCGGTGGCTCTCGTCGCCGTTGTCACCGGAGGAGAAGTACACGCCGATGCCCTCGGCCGCCGCCTGGATGGCGATGGTCTGGAACGCCTGCACCTCGTCGGCCGGGATGTCCTCGCCGGTGTCGCCGTAGGAGTTGGAGACGATCTGGGCCAGGTTCTTGGACACGATCGTGTTCAAGGCCTTGTCCAGACCCACGTCGGAGCAGTCCGCGCCGCCGACGTAGAGGATCTTCGCGGCGGGGGCCATGGCGTGCACGGCCTCGACGTCCAGGCTCTGCTCGCCGTACCAGCCCGAGGCGTCGCACTGGTCGGGGTCCTCGGAGCCCGGCGTCGGCGGGTAGACGATCTGGCTGAACTGGCTCTTGGTCAGCGGGTGCGACGGGTCGTGCCGCTTGGCGTACTCGGCCGCGTCGGCGTACAGCGTCGGCGAGGCGAAGGCGTCCACGATGGCCACGGTGGTGCCGCGGCCGTCGAGGCCGGCGCGGGCCGCCAGGTCGAGCTGGCTGGCCGAGCGCAGCTGCGCCGGGGTGTAGCCGCAGACCGCGTACGGCAGCTGCTTGCCCGCGTAGGCCGGGTCGGTGGTGTCGGTCTTCTGGCCGAAGTAGTCCGAGCACGGCCCGGCGTTGACGAATGCGGCCGGCGGCGGGGCCACCGCCGGGGACGTCGTCGTGGGCTGGGCGACCGCGTCGGGCGAGGCGTCGCCGGCCGCGCCCACGTGGGACGGCTTGAGCAGCGCTGCGGCCTGGTCGATGTTGATCACGCCGGAGACGTACTGCGAGACGGTGGCCGGGACCGATAGGTTGCGGTCCTGGGACCGCAGGGTCTGGCCCTTCACCTTGTACTCGCCCAGGGTGACGCCGAACGCCTTCTGCACCTGGTCGACGGTGCCGGAGGCCTCGACGTAGGCGTTGTTGGCGGGCACCTCGCCGGCGGCGAAGCCGGTCGCGGTGAGCCAGTTGCGCACCGCGGAGACCGCGCCCGCGGTCGGCGCGAAGCGGGAGCGCACCTGGTCGGTGCTGAGGAACTTGCGGTACGACGCGCTGTTCGGGTCGGACACGGCGGTGGCCGCCGCCTCGAGCCCGGCCTGGTCGGCCAGCTTGAGGTACACCCGGAAGGTCAGCTTGCTCGCCGTGTCGGCATTGCCGACCTTGGCGTTCGGGCTGGCCCAGGTGGGGTGCGAGTCCGGAATGGCGGACTGGCCGGCCGCGGCGGCGGACGGCACGAGGCTGGCCATGCCAGCCCCGGTCATCGCCAGCGCGAGCAGCAGCGCAGGTGTTCTTCGCACGAAATCGGCCCCTTCTGAAGTCCCCGCGACAAACAGTCACGGAGGTAGATTTCAGCCCCCGACCGGGAATGGGTCCCGCAGCCCTCCCCCTCGGGTAGCAGGAAGGCTAACCCTGAGCAGAAGCTGAGGAAACAGGGAGATTTTCAATGTGATCCGCGTTTTTAACAGAACTGATTAGCCTTGGCGGCGGGCGGCCCTGAGCGTTCGGAGCAGCGGGTGCCCGACCACGATCAGCAGCGAGCCCCAGGCGATGCCGCCCAGCGCGACGCCGCCGACCGACATGGTGAGGTTGCCGACGCCGGCCACCAGCGCCGCCCCCGCGATCATCAGATTGACCGGGTTGAGCAGGTCGACGCGATTGTCCAGCCAGATCCGCACGCCGACCAACGCGATCAGTCCGTACAACAGCAGCATCGCGCCGCCGAGAACTCCGGTCGGCATGGTGTTGAGCAGAGTGCCGAATTTCGGGCAGAAAGACAGCCCGATCGCGCACACCGCGGCCACCGCGTAGGCGGCGGTCGAGTAGACCTTGGTGGCCGTCATCACGCCGATGTTCTCGGCGTACGTCGTGGTGCCGGAGCCGCCGCCGACGCCGGCCAACGCCGTGGACAGGCCGTTGGCGATCAACGCGTCGCCGACGTTGCCGTCGAGATTGCGCCCGGTCACCGAGGCCACCGCCTTGACGTGGCCGACGTTCTCCGCGACCAGCACCACCACGACCGGCAGCACGGTGAGCACCACGTTGGGGCGCAGCTCCGGCGCGGTCAGCTGCGGGAAGCCGAACCAGGCGGCGTTGGCGAGATCGTTCAGACGGTCCGAGTCGATGCCGCCGAACAGCGCCGCGACCAGCCAGCCGGAGAGCATGCCGACCAGCACCGATGCGCGGGACAGCAGGCCGCGGCCGAGCACCCCGCACAGCAGGATCACGGCCAGCGTGAACACCGCCAGCCCCGGCTGGGCCTGGAAGTTGCGGGTCGCCGTCGGGGCCAGGTTGAGCCCGATCAGCATCACCACCGCGCCGGTGACCACCGGCGGCATCAGCGACTCCAGCAGCCGCACGCCCAGTGCCTTGACCGCGATGCCCACGAACACCAGCAGCACGCCGACCGCGAGCACGCCGCCGAGCTGCGCCGGCAGGCCTTCCAGCCGGGCGGCGGTCAGCGGCGAGATGAACGCGAACGACGAGCCCAGGTAGCTGGGGATCCGGTTGCGGGTGACCAGCAGGAACAGCAGCGTGCCGAGGCCGGAGAACAGCAGCGTGGTGGCGACCGGGAAGCCGGTGCTGGCCGGGACCAGGACGGTGGCGCCGAACATGGCCGCGACGTGCTGGAGGCCGAACCCGACGGTCAGCGGCCAGCTCAGCCGCTCGTCAGGGGCCACCACCTCGCCGTCCGTCACACGGCGACCGTCGCCGTGCACGGTCCACAAAGCCACGTCCGACCTCCCCGAAGGTCCGGCTTGCCCGAAGGCCCAGCAACACTGCCTCGCCCGATCCTGCCACGCCGGGTAGCGGTCTCGGCTAGATAACAAAGTGATAATCACACGGATGCTCGAAGAATCTCCACCGCCCCCCACACTGCGCCGCCAGGTTTGTCACCGAACGTCACAGATCACGAGATCGTGACGCGGGCACACCCAAACGGCGCAATGGTTCGGCCCCGGTCGGCGGAGCAGATCCGGACACGGCCGACCATGCAGGTTGGGGGGCTTTACCTGCGTTCAATGCAGGTAAAGCCCCCCAACCTGCATTAAGGGAGGCTCGGGTGGGGTGGCCTGGGACAACCTGGCTCAGCCGAGCGCGTCGGGGCCGGCGAGTTCGCGGAGCGCGGAGGCCAGGCCGGACAGGCGGTCGCTGGCGTCGAGCAGGGCCTCGTTGGGTGAGGCGGAGCTGCTGGCGATGACGGCCTGGCCGGCGGTGCCGATGAGGGCGACGTAGCCGTCCATGCCCTCGGAGAGCCGGCGGCTGAGTTCGGCGACGCCATGGTCCAGGGGCCCACGCTGGGAGAGCGGCGCGATGTCGCGGGCCCGTTCCACGGCGGACAGCTGGGCGGCGACGGCGCGCAGCGCGGTGGCGGCCTCGGTGGCGGATTCCTGGGCATGGGCCAGCGACTCGGCCGGCAGCGGGGCGAGCCCGCCGGGCCGCGGCGTGCCCAGCTGGACGAGCAGCTCGGCCAGGCTGGCCTCGGCCTCGGCCAGCCGGCGCATGGGCTCCCGGGCGGCGGACCCGGCCGGGGGCAGCCGGACCGGCGGCGGCAGGGCCGCGGGCAGAGGCTGGCGGTGCAGCGCGACCAGCTTCCGCACGGATCCGGTCGTGCAGTAGGCGAACACGGCGGTCACGATCATGGCGGTGACGCCGGTGAAGGTCACCAGTTGGGCGTGTTCGACGCCGATCCACAGCCCACCGAGCGCAGTGGCCCCGCTCCACGCGGCGGTGGAGCGCTTGGCCCGGCGACGACGGCGCAGCAGCCGGGCGCGGGGATCGCGCCAGCCGTGCACCTTGCTGCGGACGGTGTCGGCGACCGGACCGCGCAGCTGTTCGCTCACGGACTGGCCGAGCTTGATCAGCTCACCCAGGTCCCGCCTGCGCGGTCCGGCCGCCATCGCCCTACTCCCCCGTGTTCAGCCTCAGGACTGCTTCTCCTGCGCCACCCGCTGCGCGATCTCGGCCTGGATGTTGGCCGTCGGGCTGCTGACGGCCGGCGCCGGCGCGGCCGCGCCGCCGGTGACCTCGCCGGCCACCGAGCCGCCGCGCAGCGAGGCACGGATCTGCTCCAACCGGGCGTTGCCGGCCATCTCGGTGGTGGACGCCTGGACCTCCAGCATGCGGCCCTGCACCGAGTTGCTGGCCAGCTCGGCCGAGCCGAGCGCGGTGGAGTACCGCTTCTCGATCTTGTCGCGGACCTCGTCCAGCGAGGGCACGTTGCCGGGGGCGGCCAGCTCGCTCATCTGGTTGAGCGACTTGGACACCTGCTCCTGCATCTTGGCCTGCTCCAGCTGGCTGAGCAGCTTGGTGCGCTCGGCCAGCTTCTGCTGCAGCATCATCGAGTTGCGCTCGACGGCCGTCTTGGCCTGCGACGCGGCCTGCAGGGCCTGGTCGTGCAGGGTCTTGAGGTCCTCGATGTTCTGCTCGGCGGTCACCAGCTGGGTGGCGAAGGACTGCGCGGCCTGCTCGAACTGGGTCGCCTTGGCCTCGTCGCCCTTGGACCGGGACTCGTCGGCCAGCACCAGCGACTGCCGGGCCGACGCCTGGAGCTTCTCCACCTCGCCCAGCTGCCGGTTCAGCTTCATCTCCAGCTGCCGCTGGTTGCCGATCACCGCGGCGGCCTGCTGGGACAGCGCCTGGTGCTGCTTCTGAGCCTCCTCGATGGCCTGTTGGATCTGCACCTTGGGATCGGCGTTCTCGTCAATCTTGGCGGAGAACGCCGCCATCAGGTACTTCCAAGCCTTCACGAAAGGGTTGGCCATCTCCTCCGCCTGCCTTCTGCTAACTCCTGGATGTGCGAGAACGCCGCGACCAGGCCAACGAGCCGGTGGCGGTGCGGGTTCCATCGTGTCAGGTGAGCTGGGCCGCTACCACCGAGACCACCGAATATCAGGGTCGGCCCTGAGCGGTATTGTCCGGCAGCCCTGTGGCCAGCACCCGCACCTCGGCCAGGTTGGCCCGCAGTTCGACCAGGTCAACGGCCCGGTCGCGGCCGGCGGCGTGGTCCGAATCACGAACTCGTTCCAACCCGGTGACACACGCGTGCAGGCGTGTCGTCAGGGCGTCCCTGGCCGCCCTGAGTCGCTCCGCGGTAGCCAGACGATCACTCACCGCACGGTGGGCCGCGCTCAGCTCCGGGCCGCCGGCCCCGTCGGCGGCCAGCCGGGCCGCCAGGTGGTCACGGGTCCGGCGCAGCCGGGCGGCGGGCAGGGCCGCCAGGGCGCGATTGATCGTCTCGATCTCGGCCGCAGCTGCGCGCATTTCCGCCAGCACGCCCGCGGCGTCGTCACAGCACGGATGCTCGGCCAGCTGTCCGACCGCGACCTCGGCACGGTCCACCCAGACGACGTCGTGCCGGCGCTCCCGGATCGGCGGGCCCGTCCCGGCGATGGGCCTGCGCCTGGTCAGCACCAGCAGCGACCCGGCGGCGATGACCAGCAGCACCAGGGCCACCAGCAACGCCACCAGCTCGAACTCGTCCAGGGTGGAGCGCCTCCTCCCGTTCCTACGCGGCGACCACAACCTCTCCCCGCGGCGGGGCGAGGGTGGGTAGCCGGTGCGTGAGCGCCGGCTGCAGCCGAATGTCGCTGAGCTGGTCGCCGACCGACTCGCCGAGCAGCCGACCGCCCTCGTAGGGGGCGCCCGCCGTCTCACGCGGCTTGGCGGCGTCCTGCGCGGTGGGCGCGTTCGCGACCGCGGCCAGCGCGCTCATGTCGGAGGCGACTGTGTGCAGCAGATCGGCCATGGGCAGGTCCAGGGCATCGCAGATGGCCGCCAGCAGCTCGCTGGAGGCTTCCTTGCGGCCGCGTTCCACCTCGGAGAGGTAGCCCAGGCTGACCCGTGCGGAGCGGGACACCTCACGCAGCGTGCGGTGTTGAGTGGTGCGAGTGTGGCGAAGCCGATCACCGATCGCCTCGCGAAGCAGCACTGTCATCGCGCGCCTCCTTCCAGCCGGGCCCGTACCGACCACGTTACCCAGACGGCACCCCCGCTGGCACCGACTTCTCACCTCGTACGCCCAAGGCGAACGAGTGAATCAACCCGGATGTTCCCCGGCCACCGGTGACCAGGCAAGATCCCGGACAGGGCGTTGACCTGGGCTTGAGTGCCTCCAGGAGAGCATCCACCCGATCTTGGAACGCGTCGCGGGCTCCTCGGGTTCACCACCCCATCGAGCGGCTTGCCACACTTTGAGACGGCCGATAGGGGCACGTTTGGCTACCCGCGGTTCACCCCAGGCGGTGACGCAGCAGCTCCAGCACCGCGGTCACGCTGCCCTCGCGGACCTGGTTTCGGCCCCCGGCCAGGCCCAGCCGGCGCACCTGCACCCCCGGCGGCCCGGCCACCGCCACGTACACCGTGCCGGGCGCGACGCCGTCCTGCGGATCCGGGCCGGCGACGCCGGTCAGCCCCAGGCCCCAGGTCGCCTCGCATCGTTCCCGGGCCCCGGCGGCGAGCTGGGCGGCGACGTCCGGGTGCACCGCGCCGTGCTCGGCCAGCAGCCCCTCGTCCACGCCGGCGAGCTTGGCCTTCAGCTCGGTGGCGTACACGATCAGGCCGCCCCGCAGCACCGCGCTCGCCCCCGGCACCGAGGCCAGCTCGGCCGCCACCATGCCGGCCGTCAGCGACTCCGCCGTCGCCACCGTCTGACGCAACTCGCGCAGCCGGGCCACCAGGTCAGCCGTCACGGCGCTCCCGCGACCGAACGGCGGCCCATCGCGCGCAGCCGGAACGCCCTGATCACGTAGTCCACGCCGGTCACCACGGTGAGCAGCAGCGCCACGCCCATCGTCACCCAGCGCACGAACAGCAGCCACGGCGGCAGCGGCAGCAGGTAGAAGCCGATCGCCACGATCTGCATCAGCGTCTTGGCCTTGCCGCCGCGGCTGGCCGGGATGACGCCGTGCCGGATCACCCAGAACCGCAGCAGGGTCACGCCCAGCTCGCGGACCGCGATCACGATCGTCACCCACCACGGCAGATCGCCCAGGATGGACAGCCCGACCAGGGCCGAGCCGGTCAGCGCCTTGTCGGCGATCGGATCGGCGATCTTGCCGAAGTCTGTGACCAGGCCACGCTTGCGGGCCAGGTCGCCGTCGATCCGGTCGGTGATCGAGGCGATCACGAACAGGCCGAACGCGACCATCCGCCACAGCAGGTCCGCGCCGCCGCCGGTGAACAGCGCCATCAGGAAGAACGGCACGATGACCAGCCGCGACACCGTCAACACATTGGCGATGTTGACCAAAGGGACGGCTCTGGGCTCGTCAGCGCTGTGCTCGCCAGCTCTGGGGGAGCTCATCGTGGCAGCACTTCGATCGGGCGAACGATGAGGTCCACCCCCTCGCTGTCGATGACCTCGGCGCGCACCATGTCGCCGACCTTCAGGTTCTCGGCGTCGACGACCACGCACTCGCCGTCGACCTCGGGCGCCTGGTGGGCGGCCCGGCCGACGCAGTCGCTGTCGTCATCCTCCTCGTGCTCGACGAGCACCACCACCTGCTCACCGATCCGATCCTCGGCCCGCTGGTTCGTCAGCTCCTCCACCAGCGCCGAGAACCGGGCCACCCGCTCGGCGACGGTGTCCGCGTCGAGCTTGCCGTCCAGGGTGAGGGCCTCGGTGCCGTCCTCGTCCGAATAGCCGAACACGCCCACCGCGTCCAGCCGACCCTCGGTCAGGAAGCGCTCCAGCTCCTTCAGGTCGTCCTCGGTCTCGCCAGGGAAGCCCACGATCACGTTGGTGCGGATGCCGGCGGTCGGGCTCAGCTCGCGGATCTGTTTGATCAGCGCCAGGAACGAGTCGGTGGAGCCGAAGCGGCGCATCCGGCGCAGCACCGCCTCGCTGGAGTGCTGGAAGGACAGGTCGAAGTAGTCGGCCACGCCCGGCGTGGTCGCGATCGCCTTCACCAGGCCCGGGCGCGTCTCGGCCGGCTGCAGGTAGGAGACCCGCACCCGGTCGATGCCCGGCACCTCGGCCAGCCGCGGGATCAGCGTCTCCAGCGCCCGGACGTCGCCCAGGTCCTTGCCGTACGAGGTCGAGTTCTCGCTCACCAGGAACAGCTCGCGGACGCCCTGGGTGGCCAGCCACGCCGCCTCGCCCAGAATCTCCTCCGCGCCGCGGGACACGAACGCGCCGCGGAAGCTCGGGATCGCGCAGAACGAGCAGCGGCGGTCGCAGCCCGAGGCGATCTTCAGCGGGGCCACCGGCGCGTGGTCCAGGCGGGTGCGCAGCACCTGCGGGCCCCAGGCCGTGCCGTGGCCCGGCAGGGCCACCTCAGGGGCCTTCTGGGGCCGCTGCACCGGGCTGATCGGCAGCAGCGTGCGCCGGTCCACCGGCTGGTGCGAGTCCAGCTTCCGCCCGGCCAGCACGTCGTCCAGCCGCGCACCCAGGGTCGGGTAGTGGTCGAAGCCCAGCACCGCGTCGGCTTCCGGCAGGCTCTCGGCCAGCTCCGCGCCGTAGCGCTCGGCCAGGCAGCCCACCGCCACCACCTTCGCGCCCGAGTCCGACGCCGCCAGCAGCGTGTCCACCGAGTCCTTCTTGGCCGACTCCACGAACCCGCAGGTGTTCACCAGCACGACGTCCGCGCCGCCCTCGTCCGGGTCCACCAGCTGCCAGCCGTCGGCCGTCAGCCGCCCGGCCATCTCCTCGGAGTCGACCTCATTGCGGGCACAACCGAGAGTGAGCAGGGCGACACGGCGGGACGTGGAGGGGGAAGACACGTGCTCAAGGGTATCCGCCCGCGGCCGTGCTTCAGCCCGGGAGGACCTGCCGGACCAGTTTCCACACTCCCGTGGACGGGTTCCGATCATGGTCCCGGCCGGTCGGATCCAGCTTCTCACCGCGCCGTGCCGCGTCCTCCACACCCGCCTCGTACTGCGCGAAGTCCAGCCGGCACTTGTCGTAGCCGGGCACATGCCTGATCAACTTCGGCACCAGCTGCTTGTAGCTCGCCGTTCGCCCCTGGTGATCGGTGAAGTGCAGCAGCAGCCACAGCTCGAAGCACGGGTTGGACACGGCCAGCAGCACCCCCAGCTCGTCGGCCAGCCGGGCGGCCTTCGCGATGTCGAACTCGTCGGTGTCCACCACGCACCACAGCTCGTCGTAGTCGCCGCCGACGCGTTTCGCGTGCCGGACAAGCTGGTCGGGCGCGACCCCCTTGGCAAGCACCTTCACCTCGATCGACGGATTCGGCCGGGACTGCTTCAACCCGTCGAAATAGTCCAGCTCGGTCCGCGTGCCGCCGCACACAATCAGGACGCGCCGCCGCATCCTGCGGGACGGGATGCGGCGGTCGCCGGTCTGGTTACGACGCACGGCGCTCCACCACCGCGTCGTCGAACCGCCACTCACTCAAGTCCGGGATCCCGTCGTAGCTGCCGGTGATGTAACGCCGTTCTCTGCTCTCCCCTTTGCGCGGATGGAAGTCCGACAGCGCGGAGAGCCGGCTCGCCCCGTCGGGTCCCTTCTCCACGAACCACACCTGGTCGCGCCGGACTATGTCCTCGCCCAGCCGGTGGCCGAGCAGCGTGGTGTCGTGCGTGATCAGCACGAGCTGAGCCCGGCGGGAGTTCGTCTCCGGGTTCTGGAACAGCCGGATCAACTGCGCCGTCAGCAGCGGGTGCAGGTTGGTGTCGATCTCGTCCAGGAGCAGGGTCTGCCCCTCGTCCAGCGCGTCGAGCACGGCGGGGGCAAGCAGGACCCAGTCCTTCGTGCCGCCCGACTGGTCGTCGAACGGGAGCGGCCGGGTTCCCTTCAGGTGGGTGAACCAGAGCTCCTGCTCGATGTCCGGGACCGGATGCCCCGCGCTCTCGAGCAGGTCCCGCAGCCGCGCCTCGGCATGGGACCGAGGCTTCACCTCGATGCCGACGATGCCCAGGTCCGCGGCGCGGACCAGACCGACAAGACGATCTCGCTGGTCCGGCTCCTGAAGCATCTGCGCCGCCCGGGCGAGGTCGTGCCGCCGCGAATCGCGCGACTGGAAGGCCAACTTGTCCACCAGGAACCGGTAAGCCGGCCCGACCTGGCTGACATTGGACTGGGCGGCGACGCTCAGGAAGAGCGCGTTCGGCCGCACCAGGGCCTTGAGCACGTCCAGCTTTCCCCGCAGATCGCCGACGGTGGTGCCGACCTTGATGCCGCCGTCCTCACGCTCGAAGACGATCCGCTTGCGCTTCTCCGGGTAGGTGTAGAGCCATTCCTCCCGCACGACCCGGTCGTCCACGACAAACCCGTACGTGTGCCGCACGCCCTCGGCGATGAACTCCGCGACGAACCCCGACGGCTGCTCGGCCGCCTTCGGGTCGAGCTTGAACGGCCGGCGCGGCACGCGGCCGTCCGGCCGCCAGCGGCCGAAGGAGTCGCGCACCGCCGACGACATGAACTCCAGCGCGCCGAACAGGTTGGACTTGCCGGACGCGTTCGCGCCGTAGACCGCCGCGACGGGGACCGCCGGCTCGTCCCCGTAGACCGGCGTCAACTGCAACTCCTGCTCGTCCCGGATCGACCGGTGGTTGACCACCCGAAAGCTCAACAGCACCTCTGACACCTCCCTGAAGAAACCTTCAGGTTGTTTCACGCAGACAATCCGCGCGAACTGGCTCGAAGCCTAGCAGATGGGCCAGCCAGGACTCCTCCGACTTGATGTCGACCGCGAGCGCCTTCGAAATGTCGACATCTCGACACAGCGGTGGCGGGCCCCGAGCGGGGCCCGCCACCTGGAGTGAGGTGTCGCGTCAGCTGACCGACTGCACGATGACCGAGGAGCGGCCGACGACGGTGCCGTCGGCGAGAACCAGGGTCAGCTCGCCGCGCAGCACGCGGCCGGCGCCGGGCTGGGCGCCGGCCGTGACAGCGCCGGAGACGGTCCAGGAGCTGCCGGACGGGCGGGCGGTGTTGGCGTCGGTGACGGTGACGGTGCCCAGCGACGGGGAGATGTAGGTGTCGCTGTAGTCGTAGGCGGTGGTGCCGGCGGGCACGTCGTAGCCGTCGATCTCCACGCGCCAGTGCCCGGCGGCGGGGTTGGCGATGGTGACCTGCTCCTCGGCGGTGGAGCTGCCGCTGGTGCCGGCCTGCACGCACGGGCCGCCGGTGCAGTCGTAGACGATCATGTCGAGGTCGGCGCCGCGGTCGGCGGGATTGCCGATCTTGGCGGTGAACGAGGTGGCCCCGGCCGGCACGGTCACGTCGACCGTCTGCACGGCGCCGTGGGCGATGGCCGGCCGGGTCACGGCCGAGCTGCCGAGCGGACCGCCGGTGAGACGGCCGGTGATGCCGGCGAGCTGGTTGGCCACGCTGTAGCTGCGCGCCACCGGACTGCCCAGCGGAGCCGACGCGATGGTGTCGACCTCGGGGCTGATCTTGGTGCCGATCAGCGACGTGGTCAGCGTGAACGGGATGACCGCGGCGTCGGAGGTGCGCCGCGCCTCGACGGCGATCTCCCACACGCCCGGCATCGGGTTGACGACCGTGCGGCTGGTCGGCGCGCCGCCGGCGCACCCGGCGCCGGCGTCGGGCAGGTAGCAGTTGGTGGAGGTGTTGGAGTCCAGCGGAACGCCGGTCGGGTCGTTGCGCAGGAACCGGATCTGACCGGTGCTCGCGGCCAGGTCGACCTTGAGCGCGGACGCGCCCGCCGGCACCCGGACGAACACGCTGGAGCTCGCGTTGCGGTTGGCGCTTGCCTTGTGGCTCAACGAATAGCCGTTGGCGGCGGTGAAGTCCTTGACCGCGACCACGGTGTTCATGGTGAGCAGGGTGGTGCCGGCGACCTTGAGCAGCGCGGAGTGCACGCCCTCGCCGCGCGGATCGACCTTCACGTCGAACGCCACCGGCTTGTTCAGCGGCAGCACCACGGAGCCGGCGGAGCGGAAGGTGCCGTCGTCGCCGGTCCACTGCACGTCGTAGCGGGTGTTCCGGTTGGGGCCGGAGGTCCGGGTCAGCGTGTACGTCCGCGTGTAGGACTTGCCGGCGGTGACGCCCTCGCGGTCGTAGATGCCGACGCCCTGTCCCGGCGTCTTCAGTTGGCCGGCGAGCACGGTGCTCACCGGCACGCTCGCGGTCACCGAGACCGGCGAGACGTTGTCCTGCAAGCGGTGGAAGGCGGCGGAGACGTCCATCAGGCCCGCGCCCTGCTCGTACGCGCCGACGCCGGGCACGAACTTCGCCGTGGACTTGATCGCCTCACGCAGCGCGGCGACCGGCGGCCGCTGCCCGTGGTGGGTCGCCTTGTACGCGCTGACCAGCAGCGCCGCCGCGCCGGTGGCCTGCGGGGCGGCCATCGAGGTGCCGTTGAACATGGCGTACCCGCTGGGCAGCGGGTAGGTGCCGGCGACCGGGCCGCCCGGCTGCCAGCCGGGGATGGTGGAGATCGCCGAGCCGGGGGCGACGATGTCCGGCTTGAAGCCGCCGTCTTCGCGCGGGCCGCGCGAGGAGAACGGGTGCAGGCCCTGCTTGGCCGCCGTTACCGAGCCATAGTTGGACAGCCAGGTGGCGTCGGTGATGGACGAGCCGACGCTGATCGCGTCGGTGGCCACCGACGGGTCGCCGACGGTGTTGGCGCCGGCGCCGCTGTTGCCGGCGGAGATGAACACCTGCACGTTGTACTGCGCGATGGTCCGGTTGTAGAGGTCGGCGCGGGCGTTGTTGCCGTCGTTGAGGGCCGGCAGGCCGCCGATGGAGATGTTGATCGCGTCGGCGCCGTTGCGCGCGGCGTAGAGCAGGCCGTCGACCAGGCCGCTGGAGGTGCACGACGAGGAGGTCAGGCACACCTTGACCGCCATCAGCTTGGCCCCGGGGGCCGCGCCGGCCATCTTGCCGCCGAACAGCGAGTTGCCGGCGACGATGCCGGAGACGTGGGTGCCGTGGGCCGCGCCGGCGATGCCGATGTTGACCAGGGCGGTGCCGCCGTTGTCGTAGATCGAGCGGTCGGTCTGCACCACGAAGGCGACCGGGCCCAGGTGGCCGACGTCCTGGGCCACCCTGTAGTCGATCATCGGCTTGTTGTTGGTGAAGTCCCCGTCCCCGTCGGCGTCGACGCGGACCTCCTTGGTGGTGACGTCCTGGAGCACGCCGAAGGAGTCGACCTTGTCGCCGTCCCGGTTGAGGTCGCCGGCCAGCTCGCCGGAGGCCAGGTCGCCGGCGGTCTCGCCCAGCGTGCCGACGGTGTACGGGCCGCCGGTGGCCGGCGCGGTCCAGGTGCGGCCGCCGGCGGTGAACTTGCCGGTGTAGCGGGTCTTCGACATGGCGACCCAGGTGCCGTCGCCGGAGTCGGTGGAGTTCGCGTTGTACCAGTCGACGATCTTGCGCTCGCCGGTGGTGGTCTTGGCCAGCGCGGGGGTGTCCAGGTCGATGCCGGAGTCGAGGATCGCGACGGTGGCGCCGCGGCCGTCCCACTGCGGCACCTGCTGCGCGAACTGGGCCGCCCCGGTGTCCCCGGTCGGCAGGTACGGGTTGACGCGCGGGGTGTCCTTGCCCGGCGGCTTCTGCGGCAGCGGCGCGCTCGTGCCCTCCGGCCGCGGGTCGTCCTGCTTGATCAGGCCGTCCACGTCCACGGATTTCACGGCGCCCAGCTCGGCTGCCTTCTCGGCCTTGCCCCGCGGCATCTCGACCTTGAGGTAGTCCACGTCCTTGGCGGCGGTCCGCACCACGCCGCCGAGCTCACGCAGCTGCTGGGCCGCCTGGTCGGTGCGGCCCGGCTCGGCCGCGACCACCAGCGTCACGGTCGGCTTGCCGGCGCGCTCCGCCTCGGCGAGCAGCTCCCGGTCCTGCTTGTCCAGCTGTTTGGCGGAACTCGGCGGGTTGTCCTCGGCGCTGGCAGCAGGGGTGGCCAATGCGAAGGCGCTCGCACCGAGCACGCCGGCGAGTGCGATGGCACCGGCCCGGCGTCTGAGATGTGCGGTCACGGGGAATCCCTCTCCTGGGAAACAAAGCCCCCGAAGCACACCTTTCACACACCATGGTCACAATCGGACATAAAGAGCATCTTGCGCCGATCGTCGTGAACCGATCGGCCGAACGGTTCCGGCCGACGCGGTCAGACGCCGCAGTGCCTCACACCGGCAGGTCGACGGCGTGCAGGGTCTGCAACTCCTCGTCCGGCAGGGCGTCGAGGTCGACGTCGGGTCCGGCCAGGCGCACCGCCTGCCGGGCGACGGTGCGTTCCAGCAGGCCCCGCGCGGAGCGGCCGTTGGCGAAGCCGACGCCGCGGTCGATGGCGGCCACGGTGGCGGGCAGGGCGGCGCGGAGGTCGTCGGAGAGCAGATAGCTCTGGCTCTTGGCCATCACCTCGAAGATGCCGACGAGCTCCTCGTTGGTGTAGTCGGGGAAGTCCACGGTGGCGCCGAACCGGGACCGCAGGCCGGAGTTGGCGTCCAGGAAGCGGTCCATGTCGGCGGGATAGCCAGCGGCGATCACCAGCAGGTCGTCGCGGTGGTTCTCCATCTGCACGAGGATCTCGGCGATGGCCTCCGGCCCGTAGTCGCTCTCGCCGCCGCCGACCAGGGTGTACGCCTCGTCGATGAACAGCACGCCGCCGATCGCCTTCTCGCACACGGCCCGGGTCTTGGCGGCGGTCTGCCCGAGGTACTCGGCGATCAGGTCGGGGCGGCCGGTCTCCACGAGGTGCCCGGACGACAGCACGCCGAGTTCCCGGAACAGCTGGGCGATCAGCCGGGCCACGGTGGTCTTGGCGGTGCCGGGATTGCCGGTGAACACCAGGTGCCGGCTGCGGGCGGCGACCTTGAGCCCGGCGGACCGGCGGCGGGCGTCGACCCGCGTCTCGGCGACGAGGGTGCGCACCTGCTCCTTCACCGGCGCGAGGCCGATCATGCCCTCCAGCTCGGCCAGCAGATCGGCGAGGCCGCGTCGCCGGCCGCCGTCGCCCTGCTGCACGCCGCTGTCCTCGGGCGCCGGCAAGTCGTCGGCCACCAACGTGTTCAGCGCCGACGCCTCGATGTCGCCGGCGGCGGCCAGCCGTCCGGACTGCTTGGTGATGGTGGCCTCCAGCAGCTGCCGGGCCGACCGGCCGTTGGCGAAGCCGCGACCGCGCGGGATGCGGGTGATCCGCTGCGGCAGCGCGGCGAGGAGGTCCTCGGCCAGCTGGTAGCCCTGGCCGCGGGCCATCACCTGGAAGATCCGGGCCAGCTCGTCGTTGCCGTAGTCGGGGAACTCGACCCGGTTGGCGAACCGCGAGCGCAGGCCCGGGTTGGCCTCCATGAACTCGTCCATCTCCTTGGGGTAGCCCGCGGCGATGACGATCAGGTCGTCACGGTGGTTCTCCATCTGCACCAGGAGTTCCGCCACGGCCTCCGGCGCGTAGTCGCCCTGCCCGTTGCCGGCCAGCGTGTACGCCTCGTCGATGAACAGCACGCCGCCGATGGCGCTCTCGCACACGGCCCGGGTCTTGGGCGCGGTCTGCCCGAGGTACTCGGCGACCAGGTCGGACCGCTGCGTCTCGACGACGTGCCCGGAGCTGACCACGCCGAGCTCCCGGTAGATCTGGGCGATCAGCCGGGCCACGGTCGTCTTGGCGGTGCCGGGATTGCCGGTGAACACCAAGTGGCGACTGCGTTCCCCGGTTTTCATGCCGGCCGCGCGCCGCTTGGCGTCGATGTCCATCTCGGCGACCATCGCCTTCACCCGCTGCTTCACGGGTTCCAGGCCGATCATCGTGTCCAATTCGGACAGCAGCTCCGGCAGCGTCCTGCGCGGGCCGCCACTTCCCTGCGCCACACCGGCTTCATCGGGCGCGGGCAGGTCGGCGGCGGTCAGCGCGTTCAGCGTGGCCGCGTCCGCCCGGCCGATTCCGGCCAGCCGGGCCGACTGCTGGGTGAGCGTGGCCTCCAGCAGCTGACGCGCCGACCGGCCGTTGGCGAAGCCGCGGCCGCGCGGGATGAGCCGGATCCGGTCCGGCAGCGCCGCGAGCAGGTCGTCCGAGGTGGTGTAGCCCTGGCCGTGGGCCATCGCGAGAAAGATCCTGGCCAGTTCCTCGTTGCTGTAGTCGGGAAACTCCACCCGGTTGGCGAACCGCGAGCGCAGGCCCGGGTTGGTCTCCATGAACTCGTCCATCAGCTTCGGATAGCCGGCGACGATCACGATCATGTCGGCGCGGTGGTTCTCCATCTGCACAAGGAGTTCCGCCACGGCCTCGGAGCCGAAGTCGCCCTGCTCACCGGTCAGCGTGTACGCCTCGTCGATGAACAGGATGCCGCCCAGCGCGTCCTCGCAGACGGCCCGTGTCCTGGGCGCGGTGGCGCCGGTGTGCTCGGCGACCAGATCGGACCGCTGGGCCTCGATCACGTGCCCGGACGTGACGACGCCGAGCTCGCGGTAGATCTCGCCGATCAGCCGGGCCACGGTCGTCTTGGCGGTGCCGGGATTGCCGGTGAACACCAGATGCCGGCTGCGCGCCGACACCGGCAGCCCCTGGGCCCGCCGCTGCTTGTCGACGTCCATCTCCGCGACCATCGCGCGGACGCGCCGCTTCACCGGCTCCAGGCCGATCATAGTGTCCAATTCGGACAGCAGATCGGGCAGGCTCCGCTGCGCCCCGCCGGCCCCCATCCGCACGCCGGTGTCGCCGGGGGCCGGAATGTCGTTGGCCACCAACCGGTTCAGCGAGGCGACGTCCGAGCTCGGGTCGGCCGCCAGCCGCGCCGACTGCCGGCTGATCGTCGCCTCCAGCAGCTGACGCGCCGACCGGCCGTTGGCGAAACCCTTGCCGCGGCTGACCCGACTCATCCGCACCGGCAGCCCGGCCAGCAGGTCCGGGGCCAGCTCGTAGCCCTGGGACTTGGCCATCAGCTGGAAGATCCGGGCCAGTTCCTCGTTGCTGTAGTCGGGGAACTCGATCCGGGTCTGGAACCGCGAGCGCAGGCCCGGGTTGGAGTCCAGGAAGGTGCTCATCTCGCGCGGGTAGCCGGCGACGATGACGATCAGGTCGTCACGGTGGTTCTCCATCTGCGCCAGCAGTTCCGCGACCGCCTCGGGACCGTAGTCCTCGTCGCCGCCCTGCACCAGGTTGTAGGCCTCGTCGATGAACAGCACGCCGCCATAGGCCTGCTCGATCAGCTTGCGGGTCTTGCCGGACGTCTCGCCGATGTACTCGCCGACCAGATCGGCCCGCATGCACTCGACCAGCTGGCCGCCGGTGAGCACGCCCAGCTCCCGGTACAGCTCGGCGATCACCCGGGCCATGGTGGTCTTGGCCGTGCCAGGATTGCCGGTGAACACCAGATGCCGGCTGCGCTGCGGGATCGGCAGGCCGGCCGCGCGCCGGCGCTCGTCCACCTGCATCTCGGAGACGAGGTTGTTGACCTGGCGCTTCACCGAGTCCAGGCCGACCATGGCGTTCAGCTCGGCCAGCAGTTCGGCGGCCGACTTGTGGTCGCCACTGCCGGCGGCCCGCAGCTCCGTCAGATCCTGGACGTCGATGCGCGCCATGCTGCTGCGCATGATCGCGCTCTGGCAGGCCGTCTCCAGCACGGCTTCGACCCGCCGGGCGCCGCCCATCGTTCGGTGTGCGCGGCCGCCGACGATCAGCTCCGCCATGCTGGCGCGAGCCTGCGGCGTCATCGACACCTGCCGTTCGGCGGCGAGGACGTCCAGCAACACCTCCGCCGCCGCGCGCTCCTGCTCGAAGTCCGGCAGGTGGTAGACGATGGCGCGCTGGACGACCGCCGGCGCGGCGTCCGCGAGCTGCTTGAGGAACGCCGGCGAGCCGGCCAGCACCAAGATGCCGCACTCGTCCTGATCGTGCGCCACCTCCACGACGACGTCGATGATGCTGCCCCGGTCGCCCGCGTCGGCCAACAGCGCGTCGGCGTTCTCGACCATCAGCAGCGAGGGGTTGTCGCCGAACGCCGCCGCGATCGCCGCCCGCACCACCGCTTCGAGTGATTTCTCCTGCTCCTTCGCGGACAGGATCAGGCTCGCCGCGGTCTTGATCACCGGTTCCGGCTCGCTGATCACGTCCGTCGCGTCCATGAACGGGGCGAAGGACCGGGTCAGCCGCCGCTGCCCGCTGTGCTGCCGGCCGATCAGCAACACGATCGGGTTGGCCTGGCCGGCCGTGCCGTCGGCGTGCCGGATGCTGTCCGCCCAGGTGATGACCCGCTTGCCCTTCTCGAAAAAGGCCGCCACCGGCTCGCCGGTGCGCACGAAGTGCCCACCGCCGTACAGCGGCTCGGCGACCGCGAACGGGCCCTGCTGCTGCGGCAATCCTTGCTGCGGCAATCCTTGCTGGGGCGGTCCCTGCTGCGGCAGTGGCGGCGGCTGGACCGGCTGCGGGAAGGGCTGCTGTCCCGGAAACTGCTGTCCCGGGAACTGTTGGGCCGGGAACGGCTGGGACACGGGCTGCTGCATCGGAAACGGCTGGGACGCCGGGTACTGCTGCTGAGCCGGGAACGGCTGCGACACCGGCGGCTCGGGGTACAGCGAGCCCGGCTGGGGCACCGACGGCATCGGCTGGGACACGGGCTGCTGAGGCATCGGCTGGGCGCCGGGCAGCTGCGACGGGCGGGCCGTGGCGCGGAAGGCCGGGTCCGGGGGCGGGGCCATCGGCCGCCACTGGCCGATGCCGCGCCACCACAGCCACGGCTGGCCCGGGTTGAGCAGCCACCACGCGCCGTCCGCGGTGGTCAGCACCGTCGTGCGCCCCACCGAAGCCGCGCGCTCGGCCTCCGCGAACGGGTCCCAACCCGCGCCGGTCATCGCTCCCCCTCCGCTGACTGGGTCTGCCTGGCAGCTTACGGCGGCCCTCGTTCACCGGGGCGCTGGCGTGTAACCTGCAGCGACTAGGTTTGAGTGCGTGGACAACGTTCTCGTGCGGCGGGCTCGCATCGCCGACGTGCGCGCCATCAAGGCGCTCGTCGATCACTACGCGGGCAAGGTGTTGCTGACAAAGCAGTTGGTCACACTCTTCGAGTCCGTGCAGGAGTTCTGGGTGGCCGAGCTGGACGGCCGGGTGGTCGGCTGCGGGGCGCTGCACGTGCTGTGGGAGGACCTGGCCGAGATCCGCACCGTCGCCGTCGACCCGCTGGCCGCCGGGCGGGGCGTCGGGCACGCCATCGTCGGGCAGCTCGTCCAGCTGGGGCGGGAGCTGGGACTGGCCCGGATCTTCGTGCTCACCTTCGAGACCCGGTTCTTCAGCCGGCACGGCTTCGTGGAGATCGAGGGCACCCCGGTGTCGCCCGAGGTCTACGAGGAGATGCTGCGCTCGTTCGACGAGGGTGTGGCCGAGTTCCTCGACCTCACGTACGTGAAGCCGAACACACTGGGCAACAGTCGGATGTTGCTTCAACTCTTCTAGTTACGACTAGAAGAGTATTGACTGGCCAAGTCGTGGCGCGCGAGGATTGTCGGGTGTCCGTGGAGGAGCTCGCCGCCGAGGTCGGCCTGCCGACCAGCACGATTCGCATGTACCAGACCAAGGGTCTGCTGCACGCGCCGCGCCGCGTCGGACGGACCGCGCGCTACGACGTCAGCCACGTGCAGCGGATCAGGCTCGTGCAGCGCCTCCAGGACCGCGGCTTCTCGCTGCCCGCCATCGCGCAGCTGCTCGAGGCCCGGGACCGCGGCGACTCCGTCGCCGACGTGCTCGGGCTCGCGCCCGACGGGCCCGAGGACTGGATTCCCATCGGCGTCAACGAGATCCGGGCCCTGGTGTCCGTGCGTGAGCTTCGGCCCTCGCTGCTGCGCAAGGCCACCCAGCTCGGGCTGGTCAAGTGGCGGCACGGCCGTCCCCACACCCGCCGCTGGGCCCTGGAGAGCGGCGCCCGCCTCTGTCAGCTCACCATCGGGCCGCAGGAGGTGCTCAGCCAGTACGAGCGCCTTCGCGAGACCACCGACCGCGTCGCCGCCGACTTCGTCGACGTGTTCGAGCGCCACCTGTGGCCCGGCATCGCCGAGACCAGCGGCCAGGCCGACCAGCTCGACAAGGTCCGGTCGCTGCTGATCGAGCTCACCAGCACCGCCGAGAGCGTCGTCGTCGGGGCCCTGCGTGAGTCCATCCGCGACGCCACCGAGCAGTTCGCGTACAAACACGGCCTGCTGGAGGACGACCCGGCCTGGCTACAGGAACCGGTGCCCACCCTGGCCGAGCGGCTCACCGAGCCCGGCGGTGAGGAGCCGGACATCGAAGGATTCCTTGCGGGGGAGGAATAACCGGCTGGGTGCGTCGTCACCAGGGGGGACGGCGCACCCGGCCGCCTCACGCGTGCCCGATCCGGTCCAGCAGACCGAGTAGCTCACCGACCAGTTCCTGATCGCCCGCGTGCAGTCGGACCCGCGCGACGGCCAAGTCGTAGCACTCGCCGTCGGCCCGCTTGCCGATCACCCATACGACAACAACCGTACCGTCCGACTCGACCCGGTAGACGACTCGATAGTCGCGGTCGCCGACCACAAGCTTGCGAAAGGTGGCCAGGTTCCCGCCGCTGCGGCTGCCGAGCGGGGCACCGCGCTTCTCCGGCTCGTTCTCCAGCTTCTTCAGCGCCTTGAGCACCAGCAGCCTGGCCGCGCCGTCCAGATCGCGGAGGTCTTCCTTGGCCTCCGTGGTCAACAGGACCCTCGCCAATGGTCAGTCCTCGTCCAGGTCCGCCGGGTCGATGCCGAACTCCGCCGCCACATCGTCGAGGCTGTGCCGCTCGCCGTCGTCGGTGACGGTGCGGGCCAGCGCGAGCGCGAGCAGTCGGAGGTCATCCTCGAGTTCGTCCAGCCGCTGGAGCCGGGCGGCGTCCTGTGGGCTCACGATGGCGGCCAGCGGCTTGTTGTTCCGCATCACCAGCTTGCTGCGACCCTCGCTCGCCTCGTTGAGCAACCGGGACAGCGAGCTGTTGGCCTCGGTCACGCTCACCAGGTCATCGGTGTTGACATTCACGGCTATCGGCACCTCCCCCAGAAACGCTACCCGAATTCTAGCTCGAATTCTAGCAATCACGTGGGCTGTCAAGTAGCCCGCGTCCACGGTGAGGCGCCGATAGTCTGGTGGAATGGCCAGCCGTGGCAGCAAGAACTCGATCACCGGCGACGTGTCCGGCTCGGTCGTGGCCCACGCCATATACGGCGATGTCACGGTCAACTACCACGCGTCGGACCCGGCTCCGAGCGAGCCGTGGGCGAGGCTGGTGCACGGCTCGAAGGTGTGGTGCCGCCGCCCTGCCGCTGTCGACGCGCTCGTGAGGAGTATCTCCGCCGCGCCACCGACCATTCTTCGGACGATGTTCAGCTGTTGAGCGTCGACCTCGATGGCGTCGGCCCCTGGCCGGATGTCAGGCGGCCGGTTCGACTTCACCATCTGATCAAGGCGCACGCCGTGTTGAACCAATCACCGTTCTGGGCGGCTGACCGGCTGAGCCAGCTGGGGTTCACGGTGCAGTCGGAGAATCTGCCCTTCTACCCGGAGTACCGCGACCTGGCGCTGCTCCGGGATGACGAATCCAACGAGGCGTTCCTTGATCCCGAACAGCCGGTGCCTTTGTCGCGGCTAGTGGCTCTGAGCCGGCAGCTGTCCAGTCCGCTCAACCAGATCGTGGGCCGGCTCAGGGAACTGGGCATGAACGTGCCCGATCTGGCCACCACGATCCGGAACGCGCTGGCCAAGGTTCCCTTGCAGCGGTAGGGAGTTACTCCTCGTCCTCGCCGTCGTCGTCGGGCATGCCGCCGCCGCGGATGGTGTAGAGGACGCCGTCCAGTTCGTCGGGCTTGATGAGGACCTCGCGGGCCTTGGAGCCTTCGGAGGGGCCGACGACGCCGCGGGTCTCCAGGAGGTCCATGAGACGGCCGGCCTTGGCGAAGCCGACGCGAAGCTTGCGCTGGAGCATGGAGGTGGAGCCGAACTGGCTGGTGACGATGAGTTCGGTGGCCTGGATCAACAGGTCCAGGTCGTCGCCGATGTCGGCGTCGATCTCCTTCTTCTCGCCGGCCTTGGCGGCGGTGACGCCGTCGGTGTAGTCGGGCTGGGCCTGGTCGCGGGTGAAGGAGACGATGGTGTTGATCTCGTCGTCGCCGACGTAGGCGCCCTGGATGCGGACGGGCTTCGCGGCCCCCATGGGCAGGAACAGCCCGTCGCCCATGCCGATCAGCTTCTCGGCGCCGGGCTGGTCGAGGATGACTCGGGAGTCGGTGAGCGACGACGTGGCGAAGGCCAAACGGGAAGGGACGTTGGTCTTGATCAGACCGGTGACGACGTCGACGGATGGCCGCTGGGTGGCCAGCACCAGGTGGATGCCGGCGGCGCGGGCCTTCTGGGTGATGCGGACGATGGCGTCCTCGACGTCGCGGGGGGCGGTCATCATGAGGTCGGCGAGCTCGTCGACGATGGCCAGGATGTAGGGCCGAGGGCGGTACTCCCGCTCGGAGCCGGGCGGGGCGGTGATCTCGCCGGACCGCACCTTGCGGTTGAAGTCGTCGATGTGCCGGACCTTGTTGACCTGCATGTCCTGATACCGCTGCTCCATCTCCTCCACCAGCCAGGCCAGCGCGGCGGCGGCCTTCTTGGGCTGGGTGATGATGGGCGTGATCAGGTGCGGAATGCCCTCGTACGGCGTGAGCTCGACCATCTTCGGGTCGATCAGGATCATCCGGCACTCGTCGGGCGTGGCCCGGGCCAGCAGTGACACCAGCATGGAGTTGACGAAACTGGACTTGCCGGAACCGGTGGAGCCGGCGACCAGCAGGTGCGGCATCTTCGCCAGGTTCGCGGTGACGAAGTGACCCTCGATGTCCTTGCCGAGGCCGACGACCAGCGGGTGCTGGTCGGCCACGGTGGACGGCGCCCGCAGCACGTCGCCGAGCCGCACCATCTCCCGGTCGCTGTTGGGCACCTCGATGCCGACGGCGGACTTGCCGGGGATGGGGGCCAGCAGCCGCACGTTGTCGGTGGCGACGGCGTAGGCGATGTTCTTGGTGAGCGCGGTGATCTTCTCGACCTTGACGCCGGGCCCGAGCTCCACCTCGTACCGGGTGACGGTCGGCCCACGGGTGAAGCCGGTGACCTGGGCGTCGATGGAGAACTGCTCCAACACGCCGGTGATGGCCTCGATCATGGTGTCGTTGGCCCGGCTGCGTGACTTCGGCGGATCGCCGTCCTGCAGCATGTCCAGCGCCGGCAGGGTGTAGTCGCCCTCGACGGCCCGCGGCGCGGCCGGCTTCTCCGCGGCAGCGGCGGCCTTGCGGGGCTTGGGAGCCGGGCGGACGGGCTCCGGTTCCGGCTCCTCGTCGGTCGGCAGCTCCAGCTGCTTGGGCACGTCGACGTCGGCGGCCTGGCGGCGTCGCGAGGGCCGGCGCAGTCGCACGGCGGAGCTGTCCTTCTCGGTGACGTCCTCGGTGGGCGTGGCCTCCGAGGCGGAGGGCGTGGACGAGGGCGTGGCGGACTGGTCGACCAACGCCCGCAGCTTGTTGGGCACCTCCCGGACAGGGGTGCCGGTCAGCAGCAGCACGCCGTAGACGGCGACCAGCCCGAGCAGCGGCACGGCGACCCAGCCGGTGAGGCCTTGGGCCAGGAAATGCCCAGCAAGCCACCCGAGCGCGCCGCCGGCGTCGCCGCTCTCGGAGGCGAGTTCGGGCGCGCCGAGCAGCAGGTGCAGCAGCCCCAGCACGGACAGCGCGAGCAGGATGATGCCGAAGACGATGCGCGGCCGGGCCTCGGGCAGCGGGTCGGAGCGCATCAGGACGATGCCGATGAACAGCAGCACAAACGGCAGCACGTAGGCGGCCGCGCCGATGACGCTGCGCACGGCGACGTCCAGCCAGCTGCCGATGGGACCGCCGGCGTGCCACCAGACGCCGGCGGCGAAGATCACGCCGAGCCCGATCATCACCAGCGCGAGGCCGTCGCGGCGGTGCGCCGGATCGAGTTCCTTGGTGCGGCCGACGGCCCGGGCGATGCCGCCGATGCCCTTGGCGAACACGCCCCAACCGACCTTCGCCGGCGTGGCGCCGCCCCGCCGTGACGACGTCGCCTTGCCCCGGGGCTTGGTCGCGGGGCGCGGCTTGGACGTGGTTCGCCCACGCGTGGAGCTCCGCTTCGAGGTCGTCGTCCGGCCGGCCATGCCCCCTACGGTAGCCCTTTCACTTCCGTCACATACGTCACGCCGGGGCAAGTCGCTGATCGAGACTGGCCCGGTGACGACCGCCCGACTCCGCGCCACCGCGGCCAGCCTGCTCTCCGCCGTCGCCTTCGGCTTCTCCGGCCTGCCGGCCAAGGTCGCCTACGACGCCGGCTTCACGCCGTTGCAGGTCACCGCGGTGCGCATCGTGTTGACGGCGATCGTGCTGCTGGCGTGCGTGGTGCCGTTCACCGGCCTGCCGAAGCTCAGCTCGTGGCGGCTGGTCCTGGGCTACGCGGTCCTCGGCGTGATCGGCAGCCCGCTGCTGTACTTCGTGGCGGTGTCGCGGATCCCGGTCGGCGTGGCGATGGTGCTGGAGTTCCTGGCGCCGGTGCTGGTGGCGCTGTGGATCCGGTTCGTGCGCCGGACCCGGCTGGCGCGGTCGATGTGGCTCGGCACCGCGCTGGCCCTGGTCGGCCTGGCGATGATCGCCCAGCTCTTCGACGCCGTCAGCTTCGACCTGGTCGGCACGCTCGCCGGCCTCGGCGCGGCCGTCGGCACGGCGGCGTACTACCTGCTCGGCGAGCACGCCGCCAAGGACGGCGACCCGATGGCCCTGACCACCGGCGGCATGGTCGTCGGCGCGGTGTTGATCAGCATCGTCAGCCCGCCGTGGGCCCTGCCCTGGGCCGCCATGACCACTCCGACGGCGCTCGGCCCGGTGTGGCTGGGCCTGGTGCTGTTGGCCCTGGTCAGCACGGCCTTCGCCTACGTCGCCGGCATCCTGGCGCTGCGGCACCTGCCCTCGGCGGCGGCGTCCGTGCTGGGCCTGGTCGAGCCGCTCGTCGCCACGCTCGCGGCGTGGCTGATCCTGGGCCAGGTGCTGACCGTCGTGCAGATCGTCGGGGCGGTGGTGCTGCTGGCCGGCGCCGTCATCGTGCAGGTCGCCTCCGGCCGTCACATCGAGCCCGACACCCCTCCGACGCTGTGAAGGGCCCTTTCCTGGCGTTGAACGCCAGGAATGCGCCTTTCCTCCACTCCGAGTGGAGGAAAGGCGCATTCCAAACGGTGAAAGTCAGACCGGGATCACCGTGGGGATGATCATCGGGCGGCGGCGGTAGGACTCGGCGACCCAGCGGCCGACGACCCGGCGCACGGACTGGGCGATGCGGTGGGTGTCGGTGATGCCCTCCGCCTCGGTCCGGGACAGCTCCATCTCCACCAGGGGCACGACCTGGTCCAGCGCCTTGGGGTCGTCGGAGAAGCCCCGGCCGGAGATGGTCGGCGGCGCGACGGCCCGGCCGGTGGCGGTGTCCACGGCGACGGTGATGCTGATGAAGCCGCCCTCGCCGAGGACGAGCCGGTCGGACAGGGTGGACTCGCCGACGTCGCCGACGGACAGGCCGTCCACGTAGACGTGCCCGACCTCGACCCGGCCGGAGATGGCGGCCTTGCCGTCGACCAGGTCGACGACCACGCCGTCCTCGGCGATGATCACCTGCTCGGCGGCCACGCCGGTGCGGATGGCCAGCTCGGCGTTGGCCCGCAGGTGCTTCCACTCGCCGTGCACGGGCATGACGTTGCTGGGCCGCACCGCGTTGTACAGGAACAGCAGCTCGCCGGCGGCGGCGTGGCCGGACACGTGCACCTTGGCGTTGCCCTGGTGCACCACGTGCGCGCCCAGCCGGACCAGGCCGTTGACCACGCCGAACACCGCGGTCTCGTTGCCGGGGATCATGGAGCTGGCCAGCACGACGGTGTCGCCGGAGCGGATGGAGATCTGCCGGTGCTCGCCGCGGGCCATCCGGGACAGCGCCGACAGCGGCTCGCCCTGCGACCCGGTGGAGACGAACAGCACCTCGTGCTCGGGCATCAGCATCGCCGCGTCCAGGTCGACCAGCAGCCCGTCGGGCACGTGCAGCAGCCCCAGCTCGGCGGCGATGCCCATGTTGCGGACCATGGACCGGCCGACCAGCGCGACCTTGCGGCCGTGCTTCACGGCGACGTCCAGGATCTGCTGCACGCGGTGCACGTGGCTGGCGAAGCAGGCCACGATCACCCGCTGCGTGGCCTTGCGGATCACCTGGTCCAGCACCGGCCCGATCTCGCGTTCGGGGGTGACGAAGCCGGGCACCTCGGCGTTGGTGGAGTCGACCAGGAACAGGTCCACGCCCTCGTCGCCGAGCCGGTGGAAGCCGGCCAGGTCGGTCAGCCGGCCGTCCAGCGGCAGCTGGTCCAGCTTGATGTCGCCGGTGTGCAGCACCAGGCCGGCCGCGGTGCGGATGGCGATCGCGATGGCGTCCGGGATGGAGTGGTTGACGGCGAAGTACTCCAGCTCGAACGGCCCGTGCTGGGTGCGCTCGCCCTCGACCACCTCGACCAGCCGGGGCGTGAGCCGGTGCTCCTTGCACTTGGCGGCCAGCAGCGCCAGCGTGAACTTGGAGCCGATCACCGGCAGGTCGGGCCGGTTGCGCAGCAGGAACGGCGCAGCGCCGATGTGGTCCTCGTGGCCGTGCGTGAGCACGATGGCCTCGATGTCGTCGAGGCGGTCCTCGATGGCCCGGAAGTCGGGCAGGATCAGGTCGACGCCGGGCTGCATGTCCTCGGGGAACAGCACGCCGCAGTCCACGATGAGCAGCCGGCCGGCGTGCTCGAACACGGTCATGTTGCGGCCGACCTCGCCGATGCCGCCGAGGGCGACGATGCGCAGGCCGCCGTCGGCCAGCGGGGGCGGGTTGTTCGACGGTCGCGGTGGAATGATCACATCGGTCACGCGGCCACCTCCAGGCCGATGCCGCGCAGCTCGGCGGCGAGAGTCTCGGTCTGCTCCGGCGTCGCGGCCGGCAGCGGCAGCCGTGGCTCGCCGACCTCCAGGCCGGTCAGCCGCAGCGCGGTCTTGGCGAAGATCACGCCGCCGCCGATGGCGCCCATGGCGCGGTGCAGCGGCAGCAGTTCGGTGTGCACGGCCCGGGCGGCGGCCAGGTCGCCGGCGTCGACGGCGTCCACCATGGCCCGCAGCCGGTCGCCGACGACGTGCCCGATCACGCTGACCACGCCGACCGCGCCCAGCGCGAGCCAGGCCAGGTTGAGCGGGTCGTCGCCGGAGTAGTAGGCGAGGTCGGTGCTGGCCAGCACTTCGCTGCCGGCCAGCAGGTCGCCCTTGGCATCCTTCACAGCCACGATCCTGGGGTGCTCGGCCAGTCGGCGCAGCGTGTCGACCTCGATCGGCACGACCGTGCGCGGCGGGATGTCGTAGAGCATCACCGGCAGGCCGGTGGCGTCGGCCACCGCCGTGAAGTGCGCGTACACGCCGGCCTGGGGCGGCCGCGAGTAGTACGGCGTCACGGTCAGCACGCCGTGCGCGCCGGCCTTCTCGATCATCTGAACCTGGCGCACCGAGTGCGCGGTGTCATAGCTGCCGGCGCCGGAGACCACGGTCGCGCGGTCGCCGACCGCGTCCACCACGGCCCGGACCAGCTCGACCTTCTCGCTTTCGGTGGTGGTCGGCGACTCGCCGGTGGTGCCGTTCACCACGATGCCGTCATGGCCCCGGTCCACCAGGCGACTCGCCAGCTCCTGGGCTTTGTCCAGGTCGAGCCCGCCGTCCCGGCCGAACGGCGTGATCATGGCGGTGAGCACCCGGCCGAAGGGCCGTCCTGGTGCTGCGGTGGGACTCCCGGTCATGGCGATGACGCTACCCGGTCCAGGACTGCAGCCAGACCAGGAGGTCAGACCCCGCGGTTGACCGCCTTGACACGGGCCACCGCTGACTGCTCGCCGTCGAACTCCAGGCGCGTCTGGTCCCGTCCGGACAGGAACAGCACCAGCTCACCCGGCTCGCCGGTGATGGTGACGGTGTTCGAGCCGCGCTTGGCCACCACCTCGCTGCCGTTGGGCCGGCGCAGGACCACGCCGACCGGGCTGTTGCGGAAGGTGAGCTTGCTGCTGCGGGACAGCATCTTCCACAGCGCGGCGTCGCGGACCGGCTCGGGCGCCCGGGGCTCCCAGTCGGGCTGGGCCCGGCGCAGGTCCTCCAGGTGCACGAACAGCTCGACGGTGTTGGCCAGCTCGTCGAAGCCCGGGATGCCGAACGGGGACAGCCGCGGCGGGCCGCTGCGCACCAGGTCGACCAGCTTCGGCCACGGCTTGGCCGCGTAGGCGTCCTGCACACGCTGGGTGTGCGGGGCGAACGCCTTGATCATGATGCCGGGCGACGCGTCGATCCGGCGTTCCCGCACGGCCAGGTGCGCGGCCAGGTCGCGGGCGTTCCAGCCCTCGCACAGGGTCGGCGCGTCGGGGCCCAGGTCCTCGAACGCCTCGCAGATCAGCCGGCGCTCCTCGCTCGCGACGCTCACGGCTCAGCCTTCCGTCACGAACGGACTGGACGCCACCTCGGTGCCGTCGGGCAGGGTGGAGATGGTGAAGTCCTCGAACACGTTGCCCGCGGCCGACTTCAGCTGGCGCAGGCACTCGATGGCCAGCGCGCGGATCTCGACGTCGGCCGCCTCGCTGGCCCGCATGGCGATGAAGTGCCGCCAGGCCCGGTAGTTGCCGGTGACCACGATGCGGGTCTCGGTGGCGTTGGGCAGCACCGCGCGGGCCGCCTGCCGGGCCTGCTTGCGGCGCAGCGTGCCGCTGGGCACGTCGGCGAACTTCTTCTCCAGGCCCTCCAGCAGCTCGGTGTACGCCTTGACGCTGGCCTCGGCGGCGGCCAGGAACTTGGCGTGCAGCTCCGGATCCTCGGCGATGACGTCGGGCTCGACCATGGCGGCGTCGCGCTCGGGCACGTAGCGCTGGGAAAGCTGCGAGTAGGAGAAGTGCCGGTGCCGGATCAGCTCGTGGGTCAGCGACCGCGACAGGCCCGACAGGTAGAAGCTGACCGAGCCGTGCTCCAGCACGGAGAGGTGGCCGATCTCGATGATGTGCCGGATGTAGCCGGCGTTGGTCGCGGTCGCCGGGTTCGGCTTGGCCCAGGACTGGTAGCACGCGCGGCCGGCGAACTCGGCCAGCGCCTGGCCGCCGTCCTCGTCGGTCGTCCACGGCACGTCCGCCGGCGGGAAGAACTCCGTCTTGGCGATGAGCTGCACCTTCAGCGGCACCGTCTCGGTCACGAGCCTTGTCTCCTACTCCACGGTGGCGGTTCTCCCGAGCGTAGACGACCGGAACCGTGACACCATGGCGACACCACCTATGACGTCACCGCCCTTGACTGACGTCATGGGTGGTGTCACAGTGGCGTCATGGATCTCACGCCGTACATCGCAACGTTGCGCGAGGACCTCACGACCGCCGCCGCAGCCGGGGACGACCAGACCCGACGCACCGCAGCCGTGCTGTCCGCCGCGCTGGAGCCGGCCGTCCGGCTGGCCATCATGAACGCGCTGTCCGACCTCGCCGCCGAGGTCACCGCGTCGCTCGACGACCACGTCGTCAGCCTGCGGCTGGACGGCCGGGACGTGCAGGTGGTGGTCACCGCCACCAGCGCGCCGTCGGAACCGGACGAGCACGTCGTCGAGGACGCCTTCGTCGGCGACCCGACCGGCGACATCAGCCGCATCACGGTCCGGCTGATGGAGGAGCTCAAGGCCAAGGCCGAGCAGGCCGCGTCCGCACAGGGGCAGTCGCTGAACGCCTTCGTGTCGCAGGCCGTGCAGGGGGCGCTGAACAACCAGCGCCGCGGCGGGCACGGGCGGGGTCGCAACCGCGGCGGCCAGTGGTGGGACGGGAACCAGAACTGGGGCGGCCGCGGCGGGGACCGCGGCTGGCCGGGGTGGAACGACCAGGGCGGCCCGGGTCAGGGGCGCGGCGGCGGCCAGGGTGGCTCCCGTGTCAGCGGCTGGGTCGAGGGCTGAGGGGTGGAGACGATGACGGAGAACGTGCCTGGTGACACCGGGCTCGTCCGGGAAGAAGAGTTCGAGGCGGCCGGTCCGATCGAGATCGACGTCGCTGTGGGGGCCGGCCGGATCGAGGTGCGGCTGTCGGACCGGTCGGGCGTGCGGGTCACCGTGCGACACGACGAGGACGCCTCCGACCAGTGGATTCCCGGCCTGTCCGGGCTGCTCAACTGGGTCAGCGGGCAGTTCGGCACGCCGGCCGAGACCTCGCCCGACGACGCCGTGCGGCAGACCCGGATCGACCTGACCGGCAGCCGGCTGGTCGTGCGCACGCCCAAGCCGCTGCCCATGCGCGGGGTTCCGCTGGCGATCGTCGTCGAGGCGCCCAACGGCTCGCACGTGGAGTCCAAGAGCGGGTCCGCGTCGCTGGTCACCACCGGGTCGGCCGGGCGGCTGAACGTCATCAGCGGCACCGGTGACGTCAGCGTCGACCGCGCTGATGGCGTCGCCAGCGTCAACAGCGGCTCCGCCGCCGTGCGGCTCGGCCCGATGATGGGCGGCGTCCGGGTGAAGTCCGGCTCCGGCGACATCGAGGTGTCGTCCGTGGGCGGGCGCAGCGCCCTGTTCACCGGCTCCGGCGACGTGTGGCTGGGGGCCGTGCAGTCTGACGTCATGGTGCGCACCGGCACCGGTGACATCACCGTGGCCGACGCCGCCTGTGGCGCCATCGAGCTCGTCACCGGGAGCGGGGAGCTGCGGATCGCCGTGCGGTCCGGCACCGCCGCCATGGTCGACCTCGTGTCGCACGCCGGTCAGGCCCGCAGCGAGCTGGACGTGTCGAACACGGCGCCCAGCAAGGAGGCCAAGCTCACCGTTCGGGGCCGCACCGGCTCCGGCAACGCCGTCATCACCACCGCGGTCGGCTGATTCGGGGACGGTGTCCGCGTCCGTCAGGGGGAGGCGGACACCGCGTTTGTCGGCCCTCGGCTCGGGGCCGCCCACGGAGGGGATGGGCGGGCCCGGGCCCGCCGTCCGCACCGGGCGACAGCCTGAGGCGGAGAAGACGATCAACGTGCAGAAATAGCCACAGCCTCGGGGCCGTCCATGAAAGTTGGGCGGCCCCGAGGCTGTGTCTCCCCTCCCCCTGCGCGCCCATCTTCGCACAGGGGGATTCCCGGCCACCAGGGATTCAGCCCCCAGGAACCCGGGAAAAATTTCCCGTCCGCGGCGATCTAGGCCGGGAGCGGCTGCGGGTTGCCCAACGCCGCCAGGCCCGCCGCCGGAATCGGCTGCGGCACGTCGGCGGCCAACGGCACCGGCGTCGGTTCACCCGCCGGCACCGGCTGCGGCGACGCCACGAGGGGCGGGGTCGGGACCGGGTCGATGAATGTGCCCGGAGGCTCGCCTTCCCGGCCCCGCGCGGTGAGGACGTTCTTGGTCGGCGGACCGCCCTCGAAGGGCTGCGCGCCGAACGAACCCGGCAACTCGCCCGCAGCGGACCGCACGACGACATGCGTGTCCGGCGGCGGCTCGACCAGCGGCCGGGCGGCGACAATGTTCCTCACCGGCGGCGGGTCAGCCAGCGGGACGAGTCGCGCCAACACATCCCGCCCCGGCGTCGGGGGAATTTCCGCGGGGACCGGTGTCGGCCCGGTGTACGGGCCCGGGGTCGGGTCGATGTCCGGAGTCGGCGTCGGCGGCACTTCAAGCGCCCTCAACGGAGTCGGGATCGGATCTGTGGCCGGGATCGGCGTCGGGCCGGCGATCGCCGGGACCGGGAAGGGCGTCGCGGCGGCCGGGCCGGCCACGGCGATGGCCACGCCGACGGCCCCGGCGAGCACGAACACCAGCTTGCGGGTCATCGTCATGTCGGGATCCTGCGACCGGCGACGTTCCCGGTGGCAGAGGCCGATCACCCGGTCGTACCGGGAAATCCGCCCGATTCAGTCGGGGTCAGACCAGGGCGCCGAGACGAGACGCCAGATCACCCCGCTTTCCGACCACCACGCCGTCGAGACCGAGCCAGTCGGCCATCAGGCGCAGCTCCTCGGCGAGCTCGTGCGCCACCCCGGCGTGGTCGACGCCGGGCTGTGCGAAGGCGCCGGGCACCCGCAGCACACCGGCGACCCGGTCGGCCTTGAGGTCTACCCGGGCGACGAGGTCCTCGCCGAGCAGGAACGGGAACACGTAGTAGCCGTGCACCCGCTTGGGCTCGGGCACGTAGATCTCGATCCGGTAGAAGAAGTCGAACAGCCGCTCGGTCCGGTCCCGCTCCCAGATCAGCGGATCGAACGGGCAGAGCAGCGCCCGGGCCTCGACCCGCCGGGGCGTGCGGGCGTCGACGTGCCGGTACGCCTGGTGCCGCCAGCCCTCCACGGTGACGGGCTCCAGCACGCCCTCCTCGACCAGCTCGGCGACGGCCTGCTGCGAGCGCGGCGGCTTGAGCCGGTAGTAGTCCCGCAGGTCGGGCTCGGTGGCGACGCCGAGCGCGACGGCGGACTTGGCGATGAGCTGCCGGGCCGCGTCCTCGGCGGACACCTCGGGCGCGGCGTGGACCTCGGGCGGCAGCACCCGCTCGGTGAGGTCGTAATAGCGCTCGAAACCCCGCCGCGTGCCGGTGGTCAGCTCGCCGGTCGCGAACAGGTACTCGCAGGTCCGCTTCACGTCGGACCGGTTCCACCAACCGCCCGGCCCCCGCTCGCGCGCCACCTTGAGCCCCAGCTGCTCCTCCAGCGCGCCGGCGGTGATCGGGCCGAGCTCCTTCACCGCGGTCAACACGTCCTCGGCCAGGTGCTGCCCGCCCGAGCTCTGCCAGTACTTGTTCGGATGCTCCTTGTGCTGTCGCATCCGCCATCGCAGCAGCGGCCAGTCCGCGACCGGCACCAGGCTCGCCTCGTGCGCCCAGTACTCGACCAGCAGCCGCGGCCGCCGCGCGCTGTGCGACCAGGCAGCCTCGTCCAGCAGCCCCGCCGGATAGTTGCCGAGCCGGCTGAACAGCGGGGCGTAGTGGGCGCGCACCGCCACGTTCACGGAGTCGAGCTGGAACAGCTGGGTCCGGGCGAGCACCCCTTGCAGGTGTCGCCTGGTCACCGCGCCGGACGGCCGGGGCTGGTTGAACCCCTGCGCGGCGAGCACGGTCCGCCGGGCCGCCAGAGAGGACATGTTGGGCACGAACTCGATGCTGCCACGCACCCCTGACAAAAACGGACCGGCTAGGTTCTCCGGGTGGCTGAAGCGTCTGTACGACCCGCCGTCCCCGCCGACGTCGAGGAGATCGCCCGGATCCAGCGCGACACCTGGCGCACCGCCTACGCGGAGCTGCTGCCCGAGGAGGTGCTGGCCGGCCTGGACAACGTGGACGCGGTCCGGGAGCTGGTGGAGCAGTCCACGGCGGCGGTGCACGTGGCGATCGAGGGCGAGTGGACGGTGGGCTTCTGCGTGGCCGGCCTGGCCCCGGACAGCGAGGTGGCGGAGGCGGACGGCACGCTGCCGCCGGACGCGGCGACGACGGGGCTGGTGGCGACGCTGCTGGTGGAGCCCCGCTGGGGCCGCCGAGGCCACGGCGGACGGCTGCTCGCGGCGGCGGCGGAGTCGCTGCGGGGCCAGGGCGCGACGCGAGGCGTGAGCTGGGTGCCGGAGTCGGACCGCGCGTCGCTGGCGTTCTACGCCTCGGCCGGCTGGCAGTCCGACGGCGTGGTGCGCACGCTGGACGCGGGCGGGCGGCCGCTGCGGGAGGCCCGGGTGACCGGCGCGCTCGACCTGAAATTGATCGGTTCCTGAACCGCGGACAACCCTTTCGGCGTCATCGGAGTCGTACCCCCCGACCAGATCGGCTTGGGGAAGGACAACCGAGTGCGCCTCATCGACTACCCGCGGCGGCACAAGCGGGGCGTGCGCCATTGGCTGCCCTCGTGGAAGCTGGTGCTGGGTACCTCGGCGACGTTCGCGGTGCTGCTGGTGGCCGGCTTCCTCGTGGCGCTGTCGCAGACGGAGATCCCCAAGCCCAACGGGGACGCGGTGCAGCAGGCGACGATCTTCACCTACGCCGACGCGTCCACCCAGATCACCCACATCGGCACCAACCGCCGGCCGGTCACCTTCGACCAGATTCCCCTGGTGGTGCGCCAGGCCGTGCTGGCGGCCGAGGACCGCACCTTCTACAGCGACCCGGGCGTCTCCCCGCTCGGCCTGCTGCGCGCCCTCAAGAACGACCTGACCAGCAGCGGCGACGGCAACCTGCAGGGCGGCTCGACGATCACCCAGCAGTTCGTCAAGAACTACTACCTCACCCAGCAGCAGACGCTGTCCCGCAAGCTCAGCGAGGTGATGGTGGCGATCAAGCTGGATCAGGTGAAGTCCAAGGACTCCATCCTCACCGACTACCTGAACACCATCTACTTCGCGCGCGGCGCCTACGGCATCGAGTCGGCCTCGCTGGCCTACTTCGGCGTGAGCGTCTCGCAGCTGACCGACCCGGCCAAGGCGGCCTACATCGCCGCGGTCATCCAGTCCCCGTACTACTACGCGACCGCGGACAAGGACCCGAAGGCGGCCAAGGCGTTGCAGGACCGGTGGAACTACGTGCTGGACGGCATGGTCGGCGAGCACGAGCTGTCGGCCCAGCAGCGGGCGACGATGACCTTCCCGACCGCGGTCAAGTACGAGCCGGACGACATGGGCGGCATGAACGGCTACATGGTCGACGCGGCCATGCAGAACCTGGACCGCATGCACGCTCAGGACCCGACGGCGCCGGACTCCAACACGGTGGCCCAGGGCGGCTTCACCGTGGTGACCACGTTCCGCCAGGACTACATGCAGGCGGCCAAGAAGGCCGTCGACGACCAGATGTCCACTTTGGACCCGGACCACCGGCCGCAGGACCGCAACGTGCACATCGGCATGGCCTCGGTGGACGACAAGACGGGAGCGGTGCTCGGTTTCTACGGCGGCCCCGACTACCTCAAGCAGGGCTTCAACGACGCGTTCTCCGCCGCCGGCCCGCTCGGCGACGACGTGGAGAAGGCGCTGGGCAAGGCCATCCCGGCCAACCACTACCAGGACGCCGGCATCGACTACATTCCCGGCACCAAGGCGCTGGCCACGACGCCGCTGCGCGCCGCGTCGGCGATGAGCTCGATGGACAACGGCTACCAGTACAACCAGCCCTTCGAGGTCTCCGAGATCATGCAGAACGGCGTGGTGGTGTGGCGGGCCCAGCCGCAGACCCAGAACTTCTGGGGCGCCGAGGACACGATCGCGCCGGTCCGGGAGGTGATCCCGTTCAAGAGCTCGCTGCGCGGCGCCGACGTGCCCAAGTGGTGGGCCTGGTCGATGCTGGACTACAACGGCGTGACCACCGCGGCCAACATGTTCGCCACCCCGCCGGACGGCAAGGGCAACCGCGCGCTGCTGGGCATGACCGGGGGCTACGAGGCGAACCTGGACCGGGCGCTCTACAGCTACGTCGGCGGCATCCGAAAGTAGTACCAGGGGTGGACTTAAGCCCCCTGCGAATGGGCCCGTAGCACGACTCCGCCGCCATCGCCGCTCCGGTAGCCTCGATCCGGTCAGAGATCATCCGACCGGGGGAGGAAGCGCCGTGCTGCTGTGGCTGGCGATCTCCCTCGGCGTGGCGCTCGGCTCGGCGCTGTGCCCCCTGGTGAGCGTGGAGCTGTTCCTGATCGCCATGGTCGCCGACGGGCACCACCCGCCGATCGCCTGCTGGATCCTCGGCGGCGTGGTGGCGGTCGGCCAGGTGGTCGGCAAGCTGCTCTACTTCTTCGCCGCCCGTGGCCACATCAAACTGCCGAAGTGGTTGCAGCCCAAGGAGAAGTCGAGTCGGCAGACGTGGTGGACCACCGCCTGGGCGCGCGTGAGCGCCTGGTTCGCCGCTTTTCAGGCCCGGTGTGAGCGTCATCCCAAGCTGATGATCGCCACCACCGGCGTGAGCTCCGTGGTCGGCATGCCCCCGTTCATGGCGACCACGGTCCTCGCCGGTGTGGCCCGGATGTCGGTGATCGCGTTCGTGGCGACCACGCTGGCCGGGCGGTTCATCCGGTTCACCGCACTGGCAGCGTCACCGAACCTGCTGACCCACGTGCTGCCCCACTTCGCGTGATCAGGTCCTGGATGCCGACGACGGCGGCGCCCCGGGCCCACTCGTCGAACGGCAGCGGCCGCACCACCAGCTCGCACGCCGCCGCCGAGCCGAAGGCCTGCGCGGCCAGCGCCTGCCGGATCTGCTCGGCGTACAGGTCGTAGCCGCCGACGGCCTCGCCGGTGAGCACGATCCGCTCCGGCCCGACCAGGTTGGCCACCGCGGCCAGCGCCAGCCCGAGGGCCCGGCCGGCCCGTTCGAACACGGCGTGCACGGCCGGGTCGCCGGCCCGGCCCAGCTCGATCGCCTCGGGCATGGTCAGCGTGCGGCCGACGACCGCCGAGCAGCCGGCCAGCACCACCCGGTCCGCGGCCAGCGCCTCCACGCAGCCCCGGCCGCCGCAGTAGCACTCGGGGCCGTTCACGTCGATGGCCACGTGGCCGAGTTCGCCAGCCGGCAGCAGCACGTCGTTGACCACGAGCCCGCAGCCGATGCCGGTGCCCGCCGTGACCAGCGCGAACGAGGATGCGCCGACCCCGGCGCCGAACCAGTGCTCGGCCACGGTCAGCGCCCGGACGTCGTTCTCGATCAGCGTCGGCAGGCCGGTGGCCGTCGAGACCAGGTCGGCCAGCGGCACGTTGCGCCAGTTCAGGAACGGTGAGAAGCGGACCATGCCGGAGTCCCGCTGCACGTCGCCGGCCAGCGACACGCCGAGGCAGGCCACCTCGTGCCCGGCGCCCAGCCGGCGGGCGACCTCGGCGATCACCGCGACCACGTCGGCGACGGCGGTCGAGGCCAGCGGCCGGTGCACGACTTCCCGGGTGCCGCCGCACAGGTCGGTGCGCACCGCGATGACTTCGTCGGCGGTGAGCTTCACGCCGAGGAAAAACGCCCGGTCGG